>Ga0209382_10000059_pt1 | contig 147850 bp, 102 predicted proteins | sample SoiMetdeltSBSDD5_FD_187599 | JGI IMG/M metagenome (GOLD analysis project Ga0209382, IMG submission 187599) | Bulk soil microbial communities from a Populus tree surrounding site in Tennessee, USA - Soil MetaG P. deltoides SBSDD5 (SPAdes) (version 2) | ecosystem: Environmental > Terrestrial >... | reverse complement strand
TGCCGATGCGGTAGGCCCCGATGACGCGCTGTTCCCCGCAATCCCACGCGAACAGGTGCAGGTAGTCGCGATCGAAGGTGTCGAGATCGACATCGGCGCCCGTACCCTCGCCCGCCGCGCGGTACGTAATCGCCCGCAAGCGGCCGATCTCGGCGAGGATCAGCGGAATCTCCGAGGCCCGGGCACAGTAGACGCGGTAGCGGCCGGCGTCGACGAGCAGGGCGTCGGACGATAGCGCTTCGATGTCGCGGCTCGGGGCTCGCGATTCGGCCCGGCCAGGCGTGGGCGAACCGGTTTCCATCCTGGAGCTGGTCGCCGCGAGCTCGACGACCGCTTCCTGGGCGCGGGCGGTGAGCGTAGTGGCCTGCATCGTCGGCGCCAGGGGAGCCAAAAACGTGATGTGCACGCGGGCGCCGCGCTTGTTCAGGAGCTCGCGGGGCAGCAGCGCCGTTCGCACCAGCGGATGCACGCGGCCCGCACGATAGAACAATGATGAATTCGCGCCGCTGATGAACGCCGGGACAAGAGTCGCTCCCGTCGATCCTGCAAGGCGTGCGACGGTCTCCGACCAGGCCCGTTCCAGCGGCACACCGTCATCTCCGCGCGTCCCCGCCACCTCTCCCGCGGGAAACGCGATCAGGGCGCCCCCTTTCTGGAGCCAGCGCCGCGAGTCGCGTAACCCTGACAGGCTCCGCGCGACGCCGGAGCGGCTGTCGAACGGATCGACGAAGAAACACGAAGCGCGCAGCTCCGGAACGATCGACAAGAGGTAATTGGCCAGCACGCGGACGTCGGGACGCACGCGGCGCAGCAGCGCGGCCAGCGCCAATCCGTCCAGCGCTCCATGAGGATGATTGGCCGCGACGACGAGCGGCCCGGAGTCGGGGATCGAGTGGAGAGCCTGCTGGTCGGTTGCGATCGCAATGCCCAGCGCGTCCAGGACGCGATCGCCAAACGTGTCGGCCGGCCCTTGGTGCGTATCGCGATAGAGAGTGAGCAGCCTGCTGAAGCGCGCCAGCGAGGAGAGCAGGGGCCGCGCGACGTGTGCCGCGCGGCTGTGGGGGCTGGAGGGGAGGTCGAACGGGAAGTTGTCGACCGGCATGTTGTTTCTTTGATGCCGGTTTGCGGGGGCAGTTACATTACCGGGGTCCGGGATCCGGGGCCCGGGGTCCGGAGCCGGCGCTACTCAGAGGCGACCGGCTCACATCAAGCAGCGAGTTGCGTCTGATTACCACCGGCTTCCGGACGCCGGACCCCGGATCCCGGACCCCGAACACCATGTACAAGCAAACAGGAGGGCAATGAACGCCCTCCTGTTTGCTTTGCCCTGTCTCGACTCCCTACTTCGCATTCGCCGTCATCAGCTTCGTCGCGAACGCCGCCTCGCCGAGCACGGCTTCGGCCCACGAGCAGTAGACCTGCACCTTGGCCACGTCCTTGACGTACTCCGGTACGGTGATCGACATGTTGACGCGATCTTTGGCCAGGCCACCGAGGCTCTTCACACCGAGCCGCTGGAGCAGGTAGGTGTTGCCCTTCGAATCGACCACCTGCCAGTGCGGGTCCGGGGTGTCGGGCACCTTGAAGTCGGCCGAGAGCGTCAGCACCGTCTTGCCGTTCTGGACGGTGGCGGTGACGGTACCGCCATTGACCTTGGCGCCCGTGAACGGGCTGCTGGTCTGAGTCTGAGCGCTCGCGGTGGTGGCGGCAGTGGCGAGTGCCGTCGCGGAGAGAAGAACCGTTCCGATCAGCTTGCGAAACATTGCGTGTCCTCCTGAGGCTGTCTGTTTGATTCGGGGCCGGCGCGTCGCCGCCCGCGTCGTTCTGGCTGTTGGATGCCTCAGTCGCCGCCCGGTTTCACCACGAGCCTGAGACCGTGCCCGTCCGGATCCCTGATGAGGCCGGCGGCGCCGATCGACGGATCGGGCGTGGTCAGCCTCGGCGACACGAGCGCGAACGGCGCCCGCATGGAGGCGAGATCGAAAATGACAGCCGCGCCCGGCGTCACCAGTGTGGTCTGCCAGTGCGCCAGGTCGTTGGCCTTCAAGTCGATGGGCGCCGGCCTGCCGTCCCGCGGCGCGACGTACTCGAGCAACTCGATCCCGGGCCCGGCGGTCGCGCGCAAGGTGGTAATGCGGAGGCGCGCCCCGAACACGTTGTTCAGGTGTTCCTGTTCGATGTCGTAGTTCACGCTGGTGCCTGCCATGCGCAGCCCGAAGAGCTCGCGGTACAACGCGAGCGACCGCTCGGTGTCGCTCACCACGATCGCCGTGTGGTCGATGCCGAGGAACAGGCGGTCGTTGGCGTGCCATCTCGCATCGCCCTTGCCCGGCGGGAATTGCAGCACCTCGAGGAAATGACCGTCGGGATCGCGGAAATAGAAAGCCTGGATACCACCAGCGTTGACGTTCCAGTCCGGAAGGCGCTGCGGGCCGGTGGAGGCGTGAGCGACGCCGTGCTGCCGCAGCCGCGAGTAGGCGCGGTCCATGTCGCTGACGATCACCGCGACGTGTTGAAACGCGAGATCGTTGGCGCGCAGATCCGGCGGAATCGGCCGCCCGCGCGGCGCCAGGAACTCCGTCAGCTCGAGGAGCTCACTCCCGAGGCGCAGTCCCACGACCCGGGCACGTGCCCCGAACACTCCGGTCAGCAGCTCGTACTCACGGCCGGTGAGCTCACGATCGAACGTCTTCTCGAAGGTCAGCACGGACGTGTAGAAGTCGATCGCGCGGTTCATGTCGGACACGGTCATGCCGACACTCTCGACCGCGACCGCGGCGGCCGGCGCCGGCATCGCGCCGCGCAGGCCAGCCGGCAGTGGCGAAATCAGCAGGGCAACGATGAAGACGAAGGCGCGCCCTCTCATGCCACCACCTCCGTCCGGACGGCCGCGCGGGCACCGAGGCGCTCCAGCAGGTGATCGCCCACCCGAAGCGCGTTCGCCATGATCGTCAGAGCCGGATTCACGGCCCCGCTCGACGGGAAAAAGCTCCCGTCCACCACATAGAGGTTGTCCAGCTCGTGCGCCTTGCAGGCCGGATCGAGCGCCGAGGATCGAGGATCGCGGCCGAAGCGGATCGTGCCGTTCTGGTGCGCAACCCCTGCCAGCGGAATGCGGTCGCCGACAAACAGATTGCGCGGCACGAGGTGCGGATGCATGTCCAGGTGCTCCAGCAGGTACTCGAGCCGCTTGATCAGCTGGCGATGGCCCTCCTCGTTGTTCGGCCTGTAAGAGAGGACAATGTTGCCGTTGCGATCGAGCGTGACGCGATTGTCCGGATCGGGCAGATCCTCCGAGGTCAGCCAGAAGTCGAGCGAGTGGCGCGCAATCGCGTCGAGGGTCATGCCGGGCACGAACGGCGGTGCGCCCGCGGATAACGCGACCGCATCGAGCTTGCCCACGAACGAGATGTGGCCCATCGGATAGGGAAAATCCTCGGCGCCGAAATAGAAGTCGTTCACCGCGAGCGTTTTCTGGAACACGGTGGGATTCGGCGTGCGCGAGAGTGCCAGCAGCACCGAGTTGACGTGCCCCATGTAATGGCGCCCGACGACCCCTGACCCGTTCGCCAGCCCGTTTGGATGGCGATCGCTGGCCGACCGCAGGAGCAGGGCCGCGGAGTTGATGGCGCCGCACGAGGCGACCACGACATCGGCGGTCAGCGCGACCGTGTCCCCGGCGTGGTCGACCACGACGCTCGTGATCTCTCGGCCGCTGGCGCTCGTCTCGAGGCGCACGGCCTTCGTGTTGGTCATGAGCGTAACGTTCGGCCACTTCAGTGCCGGCTCGACGCAGACGACCTGCGCGTCACTCTTGGCCTTGACCAGGCAGGGAAATCCGTCGCAGGTGTTGCACCGCAGGCAGCTGCTCTGGCCCGGACGCGACTCGTCCAGCATGATGCCGAGCGGCACGTGAAACGGGTGCAGCCCCAAGCGGGCGAGATCGTCGTGCAGCTTCTGAATCCGTGGTTCGTGCGACACCGGCGGATGTGCGTAGGGTGCGCTCGACCACGGGTCCGTGGGATCGACGCCTCGCTCGCCGTGCACCTGATACAGCCGCTCCGCTTCCGTGTAGTACGGCTCCATCTCGGAGTAGCTGACCGGCCAGGCAGGCGAGAGACCGCCGTGATGCCGCAGTTCCCCGAAATCCCGCTCCCTGAGCCGGAAGAGCGCTGCGCCATAAAACTTGGTGTTGCCGCCGACGTAGTAGTTCGTGTGCGGGCGGAGTGGACGTCCGTCGCGATCCTGCCAGACGTCCCTGGTGTGATACTTCGCCTCCACGTTGACTGCGCGGGAGTCCCAGTTCGCCTTCTCACGCGGGACGAAGTCGCCCCGTTCGAGAATGAGGATTCGCTTCCCGGAAGGCGCCAGGCGGTACGCCAGTGTCCCTCCTCCGGCGCCGCTGCCGATGATGATCACGTCATAGTGAGTCGTCGTGCTCATGCTGCCGTCTCCGTGTAGCCGCAGTGAAAGATGCAGGGGATGCCGGACGGATGGTGCAACTTGGCGCAGCGCACCCGTGCGCGCCCGTGTATTCGCAGGAAGGCCTCGGCGGCGGCCAGCATCCCGAGCGGTGGCCCGGTGAAGTAGATCCACAGCCCTTCGCCGCCGGCGAACAGCGCCGAGGCCGCGGTTCGCGCCGGGTTCATGCTCATGCCGGAAAGCGGGGCCTCGAAGGTGATGAACACGGCGATCAGCACGCCCGCCGCGATCCCCGTCAGTCGGGCCAGCCGCCTGGCGTTGGACATCACCAGGACGGTGAGCATCATCACGAAGGAGATCACCGCTTCGGCGGCAAAGGCCCACGGCGTTCCCGCCAGTCCCGGCATCGTCGATACGTAGTTGACCGAGGCGTCCGCCGCGAATCGCCGAAACACCAGCGATGCGATGCACATCCCGGCGGCTCCTCCCAGGAACTGCGCGCCCATGTAGGCGCCGGCGTCGATGGCCGAGATCTTTCCAAGCCGGAAGAAGGTCAGCGTGACCGCCGGGTTCATGTGCGCGCCCGAGCGGCGGCCGGCCCGCGAATAGATCAGGGCGATGTTGGTCAGCCCCATCGCGAGGCCCATCGGAAACCGCGCCAGGGGCGGGAACGATGTCCAGCCCGTAAGGGGTGAACGCGGATGCTGGAGCACGATGGCGAAGGCGACTGCCGACATCATGAAGATGCCAAGGCAGCACCCTTCAATCGCGTATTCGCGCCAGTGGGGAGGTGTGAGGCCCATGCTGGCCGTTCGATGCCGCTTTGGTGAGGAGGTTTCAACCCCGCTGGGTCAGTGCGAGGGTGTAACCTCCAGACGTCGCCGACATCTAAGCTCGCCGAGGACTATTCGTGACTCGAACCCGCATTGTCGTGCTCGGTGGTGGATTCGGCGGCGTTGAAGCGGCCCGTCAGCTCGAGCGGCGGCTACGCCATCGCAAAGACGTCGACGTCACGCTCGTCAGCCGTGACAACTTCTTTCTCTTCACGCCCATGCTGCACGAGGTCGCGGCAAGCGATGTGGACATCACCCACATCGTCAGTCCCCTCCGGGCGCTGCTGCACCGCACGAACATCGTTGTCGGCGACGTCCAGGGGATCGATCTGGAGCGCCGCGTCGTGCGCGTCGTGCACGGTGACGATGCCCACAGCCATGAGCTGCAGTACGACCAGCTGCTCATGACTCTCGGTTCGACGACGAACTTCTACGGTCAGCCCGGGCTGGAGCGGCACGCCGTCACGATGAAGACGCTCGGGGATGCGATTCACCTCCGCAACCGGGTGATCGACGCACTCGAGCAGGCATCGACCGAGTGCGAGACCGGGGCAGCAGGTCTATTGACGGTCGTGGTGGCCGGAGGCGGATTTGCCGGTGTCGAGACCATCGCTGCGGTGAATGATTTCATGCGCGAGGCGCTGGCGTTCTACCCGCGGCTGCGGCAGTCGGATCTGCGGCTGCTGCTCGTGCATGCCGGTCCGCACATCCTGCCGGAGCTCGGTGAAGATCTTGGCGTCTATGCCGCCCGCAAGCTCACCGATCGCGGAATCGAGATCAAAACCAGCACAAGAGTTGCTGCCGTAGATTCGGAACGCGTCACGTTCAGCGACGGCACGAGCGCCGCCAGCCGGCTGCTCGTGTGGACGGCCGGGACGTCTCCGCATCCACTCCTGCAGGCGCTGCCGTGTCCACTCGATCGCGGCCGCGTTGTCGTCGACGCGACCCTGGCGGTGCCGGGCTGGCCCGGCGTGTGGGCGCTCGGCGACTGTGCGGTCGTACCAGACGTCCGCACGGGCAGGCCGCATCCACCCACCGCACAGCACGCCCTGCGCGAAGCGCGCACGGCGGCGGCGAATATTTGCGCCACTATCGACGGACGTCCGGCTGTTCCGTTTGCCTTTCGCACGATCGGCCAGCTTGCAGCTATCGGACGCCGCACGGGCGTGGCCAGGGTGTTTGGCATCAAGTTCTCCGGTTTCCTGGCATGGTGGCTGTGGCGCACCATCTATCTCAGCAAGCTGCCGCGTTTCGAGAAGAAGGTGCGGGTCGCGCTCGACTGGACCCTGGATCTCCTTTTTCCGAAAGACTTCGTGCAGTTCATGACCTTCCGCGAACGAGGGTGAATCGAGGTTCCGATGACGATCGACGAGAGGACCGAGTGGCTCGAACCAGACGGGCGAGGCGGATTCGCATCGGGGACCGCGTCGGGAATCCGCACCCGGCGCTATCACGCGCTCCTGCTGCCAGCCACGACGCCGCCGACTGGCCGCGTGGTGCTGGTGAACGGCGTCGACACGAGTCTCGAGACCGCACGGGGAGTGTTCGCGCTCAGTTCGCAACGCTACGGCCCGGACGTCCTCCATCCTGACGGCGCATCGCGCATCACCTCGTTCACGACCGAGCCATGGCCGGCCTGGGAATTCGAACTGCCGGGCGAAACGCGGGTGCGCCAGGAGCTCTTCGTGGATCGCGCGACTGGAGCGACGTGGATCGCCTGGACGCTCCTGGCCGGAAGCGATGCGACGCTGCGGGTTCGGCCGTTCCTCTCTGGCCGCGACTACCATGCACTCCACCACGAGAACGGCGCCTTCCGCTTCGACGCCGACGTTTGCGGTGCCTCGGTGACATTCCACCCCTACGACGGGATCCCGCCGGTGGCGCTTGCGGCCAACGGCGAGTACCACCCCGATCAGCAGTGGTATCGCAATTTTCTGTACGCCGCCGAGCGCGAGCGCGGATTGGACGACACAGAGGACCTTGCCTCGCCCGGAACGTTCGTCTGTACTCTCAACCGCGTTCGCAGCCGCGCAATCCTGACGCTGCGCTCCAGGCCAACGTGCGGGTTTGCGTCCATTGACGACGTCGAAGCAGCTTTTGACATGGCGCAGTCGGCTGAACACCGGCGCCGGGCGGCGTTTCCGACGGCGCTCGATCGTGCTGCGGACGCCTACCTGGTGCGGCGAGGTGCCGGGCAGACGCTGGTGGCTGGGTACCCGTGGTTCACCGACTGGGGCCGGGATACGTTCATCGCGCTGCGCGGCTTGTGCCTCGCGACCGGGCGCCTCGCCGACGCGCGCGACATCCTGCTCGAATGGGCCGGATCGGTCTCTGAAGGCATGCTGCCGAATCGCTTTCCAGATCACGGCGAAGCCCCCGAATTCAACTCGGTCGACGCCTCTCTTTGGTACGTCGTCACGGTGGGGGAGTTCCTCGAACTCGAACGGGAACATGCCGTCTGCACCGAGGAGGAGCGTGCGACGCTCGCCGGAGCCATCCAGGCGATCGTTGCGGGCTATGCCGCGGGCACACGCTTCGGCATCCGGATGGATGACGACGGTCTGCTCGCGGCGGGCGTGCCCGGCCAACAGCTGACGTGGATGGACGCGCGGGTCGGCGATCGAGAAATTACGGCACGCATCGGTAAGCCGGTGGAAATCCAGGCGCTCTGGTACAACGCTCTCGCCGTCGCCGGGAGTCACGACGAGCGCTGGCTCGCACTCATGCCACGCGTCCGGGAGGCGTTCCTCGCCCGTTTCTGGAACAGCGCCTCGGGCACGCTCGCGGATGTCGTGGACGTCGATCATCTGCGCGGCGCTCGCGACGACTCCATGCGTCCGAATCAGATCTTCGCGGTGGGTGGGCTGCCGCTGGCGCTCGTCTCGGGACGGCAGGCGAGGCGGATCATCGCCGCAGTCGAAACCGAGCTGCTGACGCCGGCCGGCCTGCGATCGCTGACGCCGCAGCATCCGTCCTACGTGCCCCGCTACACCGGCGGTCCCGCAGCGCGGGATGCCGCCTACCATCAGGGCACCGTCTGGCCGTGGCTGTTCGGGCCCTTCGTCGAAGCGTGGGTTCGCGCACACGGCGACTGCGCCGGCACCCGGGCGCGAGCGCGGAAGCGATTCCTGGAGCCGTTCATGGAATGGCACCTCGGCGCCACAGGCCGTTCACATATCGCGGAGATCGCGGACGCGGAGGCCCCGTTCACTCCGCGAGGTTGCCCGTTTCAGGCGTGGTCGCTCGGCGAGTGCCTGCGGCTCGATCGGAAGGTGTTGAAGGTTGCGGCGCCCGTGGAATGCACCGTGGGGCCGGAGCCGGCGCACGTGTGAACATCGAGCCCGGACGGTGGCGCTGAAACTGCGCGCCGCAGCCGGCACCGGCAACATCTCAGGCTTTGCGATCGCGCCCGACGGCACCGCGGAACTGCTCGATGCCAGCGGTGTGACCGCAACCACGGGAGGCAATCCGACCGACATGGCAATGTCGCAGGACGGGCACTATCTCTATGCGCGTGTGGGGAACCTGAGGGCGATCGCCATCTTCCGGATCGGCCACGACGGCCGTCTCGACCCGCTGCCGTCGCTGGTTGGAACGCCGGCTGGTCTGGCCGGGCTGGCTGGATTCTGATCGCTCTTTCGCGGGCTCGCGGGCTCGCGGGCTCGCGGGCTCGCGGGTTCGCGGGTTCGGGGGTTCGGGGGTTCGGGGGTTCGGAAAACCGGTGAGACTCAGAGGCAACTAGCTACTCGAATGCCTCGGTTACCTCTAACTACCACCGGCTTTACCGAGCCCGCGAGCCCGCGAACCCGCGAACCCGCGAGCCCGCGCCCTGCGAACAAGTGTCGGCTTTTCCCCCTCGTTCTCGATCTCCCTTTCGGAGGCTGAAGAGGGGCGATGGGACAGACAGTTGTGATTCTTGGCGGCGGGATCGGCGGGTTGAGCACCGCCCACGAACTGGCCGAGCGCGGCTTCGACGTTCGCGTGTTCGAAAGCAAGCCCATCTTTGGCGGCAAAGCGCGGAGCATCCCGGTTCCGAACAGCGCCGTCGAAGGCCGCAAGCTCCTGCCCGGCGAGCACGGATTCCGGTTCTTCCCGGGGTTCTACCGGCACGTCCACGACACGATGTCGCGGATTCCGTTCCGGGACAACCCGCGGGGCGTCCTCGACAACCTGGTTCCGACGACGAGAACAGCTCTGGCGCGGGCCGGGGCGCCGGACATGCTGGTCTGCTCCCGGTTCCCACGCGATCGGCACGACTGGAAAACCGCCATCCGCGGCGCGCTCGATTTCTTCCGGGTCATCCCGATCCGCGACCTGGTGCATTACGTGCGTCGCCTGCTGGTCTGGCTGACGAGCTGCGACGAGCGGAGGCTGCACGAGTACGAGCACGTGCCCTGGTGGGACTTCACCCAGGCGAACGATCGCTCGCCTGGGTACCAGCAGTTCCTCGGGCAGGGCTTCACGCGGCTGATGGTCGCCATCCGCGCCGAAGAGGGGAGCACCCGCACGGTCGGAGCGATCGGACTCCAGCTCGGGCTCGGTCTGCTCACGCACGGTGTCGACGTCGATTCGGTCCTGTCGGGTCCGACCAACGAGATGTGGATCGACCCGTGGGTCGCGCACCTCGAGCGCCTCGGGGTCGTGTTTCAGCACGACGCGACGGTCCGTCAGATTCATGTCGACGACCAGCGCATCACGCACGTCACCCTCGAACACGATGGACACCTGATGGACGTCAGCGCCGACTATTACGTTGCGGCGCTCCCGGTCGAAGTCATGAGCGCGCTGCTGACCGAGGACCTGAAGCGCGCGGCGCCGTCGATGGCCAACATCGGGCGTCTTCGGACGGCGTGGATGAACGGCATCCAGTTCTATCTCGCGCGCCGCGCACCCATTGTTCATGGACACATCGTGTATGTGGATTCGCCATGGGCGCTGACCTCGGTGTCGCAGGATCAGTTCTGGCAGTCGATCGATCTGTCGGACTATGGCGACGGCGAGGTGAAAGGCATTCTGTCGGTCGATATCTCGGACTGGGAGACGCCAGGCATGCTGTACGGCAAGCCGGCGAAGGAGTGCGATCCGGTCGAGATCAAGAACGAGGTCTGGCTGCAGATGCTCGCGCATCTCGACGCCGAGGGGCAGAAGCAGTTGACGAACGCGAAGATCATGCGGTGGTTCCTCGATCCGAGCATCGTGTTTCCGAATCCGTCGAAGGCGGTCAACCTCGAGCCGCTCCTGATCAACACGGTGGGGTCGCTCGCCGATCGTCCGGAGGCGTGGACCGAGATCCCGAATCTGTTCCTGGCGGCCGACTACGTGAGGACGGGCACGGACCTGGCTTGCATGGAAGCCGCCAACGAAGCGGGGCGCCGGGCCACCAACGCGCTGCTCGAGCGCGCTGAGTCTGTGGCCCCCAGGGCGGCAATCTGGTCGCTGACCGAGCCATCGGTCTTTCGCCGCTTCAAGGAGTGGGATCGGCTGTTGTTCGAGCGAGGCGAGGGCCATTCATGGCGGCATGCCGCCTGGGCTGCGTTCAGGCAAGGCTTGCCCTTCAGTGCGAGGCGGCGGTCGCCGGCTCCGGTCGAGACATAGATCTCTTCGACCCGCTGTTCACTGTCACGCTGCGATCGTGTCCACGGCCGCCTTCGGCGGCGGCACGACGGGACGACGACACGACGACACGACGACGTTCTTCGTGGGCCTTCGGCCCACGATCCGAAGCCCACAAAGCTCACGAAGATCACAAAGAGAACCAGCTGATATTGGCACTCAAGTTGGCGTCACCGCGCTGCGCGCGGTAGGACAGCGAGAGCGATCCCAATATCACAAGCAAGAAGACATTTCCGACTTGCTTGTGATCTTGGGATCGCTCTCACTGTCCTTACTGCCGGCCGAAGGCCGGCAGTGACGCCAACCCAGGATCCCCCAGAATTGCCCGATTGCCTTTGAGCTTTGTGTCCTATGTGCCTCTTCGTGAAAAGGCGCCGGGAGCGCCTCGTCGTGTCGTCGTCTCGTCGTTCCGTCGTGCCTTGCCGCCGAAGGCGGCCGTGAAGGGCCGTGCGGAACCAGCACAGGCGCTTGGATGTCAAGGTTAACCGGCGTGCGAGATGGATGTGGCGTCGGACTGAGGGCGAGGGAGCTCGCGAGTCCACGAGCGGACGAAGTAAGCCGCGCTCTTCAGGACGGATTCACCGAGCGTCGCGCCTCGCGCCGTGCCTTCGATCAGCGGACGCCACACCAGTGGATTCTCGAGAATCGCGATCCCGCGATCGACATTTCGATAGAAGGGCCGCGCGAGGGAGTAACTGATCGCGGTATCGCACAGCACCGAGCCCCACAGGCGACGGTAATACGCGCGGTGATTGCCTCGCCCGTTCGCCACGTCCACAGCGACTTCGCCAGCCAGCCGTCCGCTCTCGAGCGCGTAGTAGATGCCTTCACCCGTCAACGCGTCCGCGAAGCCGCCGGCGTCGCCGACCACATAAACGGGACACGATGGCGTTCTCAAACGAAAGCCTCCAACGGGGATCCTGAACGCCTCCATCCGAGCACCCTCAGTAGCGGGCAGGCCCTTCGAGGCGATGTAGGTCGAGAGGCGCTGACGAATGTCGGACGACCGCGTCGAGAGCGTATAGAGGCCGACGGACCAGTGATCGTCCTTCGGAAACACCCAGCCGTATCCTTGCGGGATAGCCCCATAGTCGAGGCAGGGCACAGAATCGGAAAGTGAGATGCCCGAGTGCGGAATATTGATCTCGACGGCGGTGGCGAGCGCGCGCGGGGTGCCAATCCGGAACGTGCGATTGACGATGCTGTAGGCACCGTCCGCTCCGATCAATTGAGTTCCCGTCACCGGACCCCCATCGGTCGTCACAACGAAGCGCCGACCGTCGTGCTCCACGCCAGTCACACGCCGGCCATCCATGAACCTGAAGTTGGGCCTGGCGAGATTGGCGTTGACGAGCCGGTTGTCGAATTCAGGCCGGCAGACGGTATAAAGGATGGTGCCGGGATGTGAAAACCGGTTCCGACGGCGGTTCCACAGGTTGAACTCGATCGTGTTGAACGAACGGCACACGGACGGATCGAGCGAGTAACGGAGCGAGGCAGCCGCCTTCATCGTGACGCCTCCCGCACACGGCTTGACCCGGGGGAAACGGGCGCCGTCGATCTGGACGACACGAAGACCCGCGTCGAGGGCCACCGACGCCGCATTCGACCCGGCCGGCCCGGCGCCGACGATGATGAGATCGAAATCGCTCACACATGGAAGATCGGGAACAGCGGCTGGAATCCGACACGAGTCGCGATCACGATGTGTCAACGCGTAACGTGCAGCCGATGCGGCAAGCCCACCTGGGTGGGATGCGGCCGCCACATCGAACAGGCGCTGGCCGGCGTTCCGATCGAGCAGCGTTGCGCGTGCCCGCGTCCGAAATCGCTTCTGGGGCGGCTCGTCGAGAGTCTCAGCAGAGGGCGCCCGGCCAGCTAGTGTCGTGTCCCCGAAGTCCTGTTACATTCGGCCGGCGCTGCATCCCGGGGCGCGGCGTTGCTCGTCGGTTACATACTCCCGGTATGCGCCCTCCTCGCGCCTTGCGCGCCGGGCGCATCGCCGCCCTCGGTGTTAACAGGACTTCGGGGACGCGACACTAGCCGACCTGCGGCGGCGCATCAAGGCCACGCGTTTGCCTGAGAAAGAACCGGTCGCGGACATGTCGCAGGGAGTGCCGCTCGCGACGGTCGAGAAGCTCGCGCGCTATTGGGCACACGACCACGACTGGCGCAAGTGCGAAGCGAGGATCAACGCCTTCCCGAATTTCATCACCGAGGTCGACGGCCTGGATATCCACTTCATTCACGCTCGCTCGACACACGAGAACGCCCTCCCGATCATCATCACGCACGGCTGGCCCTACTCGGTCGCCGCCCTGCTCGAGATCATCGAGCCGCTGACCAATCCGACGGCGCATGGTGGCACCGCAGCCGACGCTTTCCATGTGGTGATCCCGTCGATTCCGGGCTACGGGTATTCGGGAAAGCCGGCCTCGACCGGCTGGGGCCCCGACCGGATCGCGCGCGCCTGGGCGGTGTTGATGAATCGTCTGGGCTACACGCGCTACGTGGCCCAAGGCGGTGACTGGGGCGCGATCATCACGGACCTGATGGCGGTACAGGCTCCGCCGGGACTGATCGGCATGCACACGAACATGGCTGCTGTCGTGCCACCCGAGATCGACAGGCTGCTCTGGGCTGGCGGTCCGCTGCCTTCAGATCTCTCGGCTGACGTGAAACTCGCCTGTGACATGCTGGCGGCCGCGTACAAGAACGTTCACTACGCGCTCTACATGGCGTCGCGCCCGCAAACGCTGTACGCCATCGCGGATTCACCGGTCAGCCTGGCCGCCTGGATGATCGACTTCCCTTGTAGCCTGGACATGATTGCGCGGTCCATTGACGGCCTGCCGGAAAGCCTGACGCGCGACGTCGTCCTTGACAACTGCACGCTCTATTGGCTGACGAACACGGGTGTCTCTTCCTCTCGCCTCTACCGGGAGAACACGTTCAACTACTTCACCCCCAAGGGCGTCACCATCCCGGTGGCGGTGAGCGTGTTCCCGGAGGAGCTCTACCTGCCGCCGCGGAGCTGGGCGGAGAAGGCGTATCCCAAGCTCGTCCACTTCAACACAGTCGCCAGGGGCGGTCATTGTGCTGCCTGGGAACGGCCGGAGATCTTCACGGATGAACTGCGCGCGGGATTCAGATCACTGCGCGGATAGTGGCGAGGACATGTGAGTGCGAGCCGACGCCTTCTCGGCAGGGCAGCGATGATGATCGACGGTCTGTGGTGGCCAGGCCGGTCGGTCACCCATCACGCGGACGGGTGCGCGCCCTCTCCGAGTGGCTCACGCTCGCGATGCCGTCTCCGCATCGCCTTCGGCCTGTGAGGGATTGTCGTCACGCTGCCGGCCGCCAGAGCTGCAGATAATGTTGGTTGCGAGCCCCCGCAACCAACTGAATCAGCCGAAGAGGTCGCACGTGTCCGGCGACTGCTTGTTTTCTGGGCCGGAGTCAACATCGCGGCCAGATTCGCCTCTCAGCTCGATCCGCAACTGGCCGTCTTGCCCGTGTTTGTCTCCGCACTCCCATTGGCCAGAGCGGGGCGGGTCGCGCACATGCTTTTCGTCAGGCGTTTCGCAACAGATCGCTCGTTCGGCATGTCGCGACCGGTCAGAATCCCCATGATTCGGGTGTCGGGGACGTCCGACGATTCTGGGAGAGCCGGCCGTTCTGGGACAGTTTTGGGACAGTCGGATTGGTGCCGGTTCAGGTTTGAGCTAAAATCCTAAGTCATCGGAGTCGGGGCGTAGCGCAGCTTGGTAGCGCACCTGCCTTGGGCGAAGACGATCTAGTTCTGTCGCTTCCTTCGCGTTCGACGATTTCCTAACATTTCCAACAATTCGGGGTATCTGCTTTCGCTCAAAACGGATCCCGAAACGGCTCAACACGATGGGGTTCTGGGACAGTTTCGCGACAGTCGCCGTGGTGATCGAGCACCTGCTTTTGTCGTCGGGTTCACTGACCGCCCGGTGCCACATGGGCCTGGGCCTCAGCGCCGGCTACTCGATGTCTCAGATCGTGGTGACGATATAGGGCGAGAGTCAGACGAATATGCAAATGTGCATATTCTCAGGCCTTTTTGAGGTAGCAGGCGATATCGAGGTCGTACGAGGGACGGATCACGGTCCCTATCGCATACGAGCCCATGACAGGGAAGGTCATCGCCCGGCGTTTTTTTGAGACGAGCGGCTCCAAACCCAGCACCTCGAGCCAAGTGCACGAGAATTCAGATTTTTTAAAAGGCGGTCGCCCGATATCGAGCGTGACTGCTCCCTCCGCGTAGTCGTGTTCAATAATTCGCGCCGACGTGGAGGTGTTTTTAGAATCCGATGCCCAGATATCGAGACGGATCGGCCGTTCCGGCACGAAGCCGCTCGCGATATCGGCGAGAAAAGTTTTTTTAAGAAACGGGATATCCGTACCGGCGATTTTTTTAAGAAGGGTGCGGACGCGGGACGATTCCGAGATCCCGAGCAAGTCGGCGATCAGACCAATGAGGGCGAGGACGAAGCCGAGCGTTCCGAGATCCACCGCCAACGATTATAGGATCCCCACCTCAACCTTCTTGAAGAAATGTTTGACAAGTCGCGACTAGGTGGGGCCTGTGGAGGAGCCATGAACGCCGAACGGAGAGATGTAAAGTCGGACCTGGATTGCGTTCGTCGGCTTCACGGCGCCGGACACTACACCGCGGCCGAACCTGTCATGTCCGCACGTCAAGGCCGGCAGAGAGCTGTGCCAGATGCGCACGCCTGCGCAGAAGCGTCTCGGTCTGCGCAGGCCCGTTCCACGAAGACCACGGGTGCGGGCGGTTTCGCGGGCAATTTTGCCATTCGAGTCTCGGCAGAACTGTTGCTCTTCTGGTCGGCGTGACAGTTCATGCAGCCCGCACGAGCGCTTCGCACGGCGCGACGCTCTGAACGTCCACAACTCCAACTACGACCTTGGAGCGGCCCCATACGGGAGAACCTGAAATCGGTGTGATGAACAATCAAAACAACAAGAAAAAGTAATGGAGACACAAAGAATCGAGGGCAGCGTCGCCCTGGTGACGGGCGCGAACCGCGGTCTGGGTCGCGCGCTGACCGAGGCACTCCTGATTCGCGGCGCGCGGAAAGTCTACGCGACGGCGCGCGACCCGGGGGCGATCACGATTCAGGGTGATGCGCGCCTGATCCCGCTGCGACTCGACGTGACCGATCAGGATCAGATCCGCGAAGTCGCCGAGCTGGCATCGGACGTCGAGCTCCTCTTCAGCAACGCCGGCGTGGCGCTGCCCGGAGGAATCGCCGATTCAACTGCCCTCGAGCACGCGCGGCGCGAGATCGAGGTCAACTACCTTGGGCCCTTGCGGTTGCTCCATCACCTGGCACCGTCACTGGCCAAGAATGGCGGTGGGGCCGTAGTCAACATCGGGTCCATAGGCGGCCTGACCAGCCTGCCGTTGGCTCCGACCTATAGCGCGTCGAAGGCCGCGCTCCATTCCCTGACACAGGCCGCCCGAGCCCTCCTGCGAGCGCAAGGCACCGCCGTTGTTGGTGTCTACCCGGGACCCGTGGATACCGACATGGCGCGGGAGCTTGCCGAACCGAAGGCTTCACCACGGGATGTCGCGTTCGCCATCCTCGATGGTCTCGACACCGGACACGAGGATATCTTTCCCGACGCGTTTGCGGCGAAATTCGCGCGACAGTTCGCGGCCTCGCCCAAGGAATCCGAACGGCGGATGGCCGCGACGATTTCCGCAATGGTGTGGGGTCCTACAGCCTGAGGGAATGACCTTCGCGCGGCTTGTCGCCGGGACGGATCGTGAATGTCTATCTCCCTTGCCTTGGGTCGTGTGACGGCTGGCGACGAGAGCACGACCAGCCATTAGAGACGTGACGGGGACGATGGAGAGAAAGCTCCTGATCGCGGCCTGTCTGCCGTTGACGGTCGCAACTGCAGGCGCAGGAGACAACAACCGGATCGATTGCCGGCCCGTCGTCGACGACGGGGGGTTCTTCGCGCCGTTTCTGACACCCGGTATTTACGACCTCGCGGTTGGATTGCAGGGCTTCACGACCGCGAAGCGCTCCGGAACAAAGGTCAGGCTCGGGCAACGTGTGGATCGAACTGTTCTTCTGAGCGTTGGACCGACTACTGAAACTCTCGATGTGGCGGGTAGGACCAGTCATCGCCGGGTCATCGACCACGACGGGGACCGTGCTCGACAGGGCCATGCTGCAATAGCTGCCGGTCGGTCGGCGTTTCAGCGAAACCGAGTTCGGTCAGTCCACGGGCGGTGTGGTCAACGTGGTCACCAAGAGTGGCGCGAACGTCGTCTCAATGGACTGGACGTCGTCGAACTGCTCGATTCTGTCCTGATCAAGGTATCATTCGGCTGCACCAGCAAGGACTGTCAGTGCGGCCGCGATGCGCCTCATTCGTAAGGAACTCGTCGACACGCTCGGGCTCGAGACGGCCCGCCGCGTGTTGCTGCGGTTCGGGTTCGCAGACGGCGCTTGAAGGAACTGGACCGCCGTGAGCGTCTGCTCGAGCGCCGCGAACGCGAACTCAACCTGCTCCGGGAACGCATGAACCGTCACGCAACGGCGAAACACTTCGTCGCCGGCAGCGAAGCCATGTCGCATGTATTGGAACTCGCCGCGCGAGTGGCGCAGCTCGATACGACAGTCCTGGTGTATGGCGAGAGCGGCACTGGCAAGGAGTTCGTCGTCAGGCTGATCCACGATCAGAGCCCGCGTGCGGCGCTCCCTTTCGTCAGCATCAATTGCGCGGCGCTCACCGAGACGCTATTGGAGTCCGAGCTGTTCCGGCACATGCGAGGGGCATTCGCTGGTGCGGTGCGCGACAAGGCGGACCTGTTCGACGTCCCCGGCAACGGAACAATCTTCCTTGACGAAATCGGCGAAGCTGCGCCCACCGTTCAGGCGGAACTGCTCAGGGCTCTTCAGCAGCGGGGGACTCGCGTCGGCCGTGAGCACGATATCAAGATCAATGCCCGCGTCGTGGCGGCAACCAATCGCGATCTGCGTGCGGCCGTCGATGCTGGAAAATTTCGGGAAGATCTGTATTTACGGCTCGGCGCCTTCATCATTGAAGTGCCGCCCTTGCGAGAGCGGCGAGAGGACATTCCACCCCTCGTTCAGAGTTTTCTCGTCCGCGCAGCCTCGCGGATGAAGAAGGACGTCCGGGCAGTCTCTGCCGATGTGATGTCCGCGTTGATGAACTATCGCTGGCCAGGGAACGTGCGTGAACTGCAGCATGCCATCGAACAGGCGGTCATCTTGGCCAACGCCGCCAGCATTCGCCTTTGTGATTTACCGCCCGAGGTCACTCAGAAGTCGCCCCGCCGCGCCAATGGACGTCAGCGCACCATCAGGAGATCGCCGACGAGCTGATGCCTTCGGTCCCATACGACGGCAGCCGATCCGACCAGGAGAATCGCCGGCATGGCTGGCGAGCCTCCGACGATGAGGAAGCGCATCGCGGCTCTAACGTCTCCTTTCGATTAGCCGAGGCTGTCGTAATGAACGAGCTCGCCGCCGAGGAGCCACGTCACGGTCTGCAACCCCCTGGGAGGATGCGCGTCGACGTCCATGGGTGACGGATCCGCGAACATCAGAGGACCGAAGCGGTCGAGAAAACACCAAGGGCCTACGAGCCGCCTCCCTCTCACCGGAGCACCCGCGTGGCGGTCAGCGCACCGAGCGAGATGTCGCGGCCGGGGGACAACGAACTGATGTTCGGTCGCCCCAGCGCGACACATGTCCTGCCCCGACAGTCAGATCCGCCATGTGGTGCCTCGCCCTCAGATCATCATAGCGACCGTTTCGGCCTCAATCGCAGGAGGTTCAACTCGTTTGAGGTGCCGAGTCGAACGCGAGACATGTACGTCCCGGCCCCTTGCGACACAAATACCTGCAGATCGCCTCGGTGATACATGCCATGAGTGAAAGGAAACACGGCTGTGGCGACGAGCGTGCCCGGGAACAACTGCCCGCCTTGTGTGTGTCCCGCAATCATCAAATCGATACCGTTCATCGACGCATACTGAGCGTCTGACGGACTGTGGTGCAGGAGCACTGAGGGCACGCCGTCCTTCAGGGGGAGCGACGGCAGCACGGACTTGATCGTGCGTGGGTCGTCGGACGGATGCAGGTCGAACCTGTCTTCATCAGCGTTCATGTAGTCGAGGCCCACGAGCTGGAGTCCGTGGGTTTCCGCCACCTGGTTGCGGAGGACGTTCACGCCTTAAGTCTTCACCACTGCGAACGCGCGTTCCGCATCGACATACTTCTCGTGATTCCCTCCCACGTAGTAGACGGGCGCCGAGAGTCGAGTCAGCGGCTCGAGCTCTCCAGGCACGAATGCTGCCTCAGAGTCGAGGAGGTCACCTGTCATCAGCACGATGTAAGGATTGCGCTGATTGGTTTCTTCAACGATCTTTTCGAGGTACTGCCTTCCCCGGTGGTGGCCCACGTGGATGTCCGAGAGCTGCATCGCGACGACGTCGCGGACGAGGCGGGGGAGTGCAGTATCGGTTTCCACAACCGTAAACGTATTGGCCCCTATGCCCCCGACGAGCGTCGTGCCGGCCGCGATAAGCAGCGCCGCCGCACCCACACGCGCCTTCGGTACGGGCCACACCCTCTCGATGGCGTGGAGGAGTACGAACGCGAGCGTCAGGAAGACGTACCCAGCGAAAAGATACCCGCCAAGGACGTACGACAGGCCGGCGACCACAGCAGCGGAGTTCGTCGCGGGCACCATCAACATGAAAGAGCCAACGAGCGCCGCCATCACGAGGACACGCAACAGCCACCGCCGCCGCAGACCGAACGCCGTCCCCAAGCGGAAGGCGATGTACCACACGGAACCGACGACCGTGAGCGCGAATAGCAGCAGGACAGCGACCAGCGGCACAGTGTTCATGACGCGTCAGCGCCTAGGCCGTGGCCGGCTGTCCGAGCATTTTCTCGATCGAGATCGGCAATGACCGAATCCGCGTGCCTGTCGCGTGATAGACCGCATTGGCAATTGCCGCCGCTATTCCAGTGATGGCGAGTTCCCCGACGCCCTTTGTTCCAAGAGGAGTCATCGAGTCAGGTTCTCCGATGAAGAGCACGACCACGTCACGCACGTCGGCGTTCACCGCCACGACGTATTCGGCCAGCGACGTGGTCACCAGGCGTCCGGTGCGATCTGACACCGTCTCCTCCAGGAGCGCCATGCCGATTCCCATCGCGATGCCGCCGATGATCTGACTGCGGGCCGTCTTCGGGTTGAGGATCCGGCCGGCATCGACGGCCGACACCACTCGAGCGACGCGGATCGTTCCGAGGTCTGGTTCGACGTGGACCTCGACGAAGTGCGCGGCATATGCACCGGCGTGTGCACGGGTCCCTGTTGATGGCGTTGTATAGGGGATGAAGCGACCGGCCTGGACGATCATGGTGGCTGACGACGTCTCGCCCGGCGGCGCACTCTCGCCCTCGACCGTCAGCTCGTCCAGACTGTGCCGCGTGAGCATGTCGGCGTAGGTTTCGAAGCGCGCGGGCTCGCCCGTGATTTGGATGCCTCCATCGCGAACGGTGATGCCTTCCAAACGGCACCCCTTGAGGGGCGATCGCTCGTCTTCCCTGACGAGATTCACGAAGGCGCGGACCAGACTCACGCAGGTGGCATGTACGGCGTTGCCGAGCGCGCCGGTCAACCCCGATCCACCCTCCTGCGGGGCCTTCGGCATGGCGCTATCACCCAGACCGAACCGCACGCGATCGATCGGCACGCCAAGACAATCAGCCGCGAGCATCGTCATCACCGTGTAGGGGCCGGGCCCGATATCGGTCGCGCCGCTGCGAACGAAGGCCGTTCCATCTCGCCTTATGGATGCGATGGCTTTGCACGGGGGTTGATACGCGCCCAGCGCTCCTCGTGCTATGCCGTATCCGACGAGGTGCCCCCCGTTCCGCATCGACCGAGGCTCCGGATTGCGCGCCGACCATCCGAAGCGCTCGGCACCCTGTCGATAGCAGTCGAGCAGCGCGTTGCTCGACCACGGCAGGCCGGAGTCCGGATGCACGTGCGCGTGATTCTTCACACGCAACTCGATGGGATCGATCCCTAGGGCATAGCAGAGCTCGTCGATGGCCGACTCCAGGGCGAACGAGCCTTCGGCTTCGCCAGGTGCACGCATCCAGCCCGGTGTCGGAATGCTCTGGCGAATCTGAGTCGCGCGTGTCGACACATTGGGGCATGCGTACGCGTGGGGAGTCCCGTACGTGATCAAATTGATCAACTCGCCTTCCATGCCGATCGAGGATCTAGAGACGTGTTCAATGGCGGCGAGCTGTCCATCGCGGCTGGCACCGATCGACAACTGCTGAATCGTGTTTGGCCGATGGCCCACCGAGGTGAACATCTGGGCCCGTGTCAGCACCACCTTCACGGGTCGTTTCGTGATCCGGGCGGCGAGAACCGCGAGCGGCACATGCGGCCAGACGCGCAGCCCTGCGCCGAACCCACCGCCGACGAACGGCACGAGTACACGCACGCCGGCTGGATCGATGCCGAATGTCGCCGCCAGCGCATCCCGCGCACCATGGGGATTCTGGGTGGTGTCATGGACTGTCAGCGCATCGCCGTTCCAGATCGCCACCGTCGCAAACAGGCCGATCGGATTGTTCGTGTTCTCCGCAGTCGTGTACGTCTCGTTCACTTGCACATCGGCTGCCGCGAGTGCTCCGCGCACGTTCCCGCGATCGTAGTCGGGCGTCCATGGATGGAACACGGGTGAGGTTCGCGGGTCATCGAAGGAGAGAAGCGGCGTGTCACGCTCATACGCGACGTCGACGAGCGTTGCCGCCGCATTCGCCTGCTCCCTCGTCTCCGCAACGACCATTGCCACGTGCTGGCCATAATGCAGCACGGCGTCGCTTTGGAACGGCGGCAACGGCTGCGGGCCGATCGCGGTGACTGGCGCAAGCGCCAGCGGGGGCGTGTTGAGGTGCGTGATGACGGCCAGAACGCCAGGGGCGCGCTCGGCAGCGTCCACCGCGATGTCACGGATGCGCCCACTGATGATCGTGCTTTGCACCAGAGCCGCGTGCGCGAGGCCGGGAAGCGTGACGTCAATCGGGTAGGTGGCGGCACCCATCACCTTGAGCCGGCCGTCCACGCGATCGCGCGCGGTGCCGACGATATCAGCAATGGTCGCTGTGCTCATGGCTTCACCTCTCTCGCGGTGGCACACGCGCGCACGATGGTGCGCTTCGCCAGTTCGATCTTGAAGTGGTTGTGATCTCGAGCGACGGCTCCCGCTAGTGCGATCTCGGCTGCATCGCGAAACGCGTCGTCAGTCGCCTTGCGGCCCATCAGGATCTGCTCGGCCTCGATCGCGCGCCATGGCTTGGTTGCGACGCCGCCTAACCCCAGCCTCGCGGCTCGAATGGTGTCGCCGTCGAGATCGAGGACCACAGCCACTGATGCGAGCGCGAACTCGTAGCTCGCCCGGTCCCTCACCTTGAGATAGTGCGAGCGCCGGGCCGCTGCCAGGTGTGGAATGACGACGTGGGTGATCAGTTCGCCGTGCGCCAGCTCCACCTCGACGTGCGGCGTGTCGCCAGGAGCCTTGTGGAACTCAACCAACGGGATCGAACGGGTTGTGCCATCGGCCCGTACCGTGTGAACCTCGGCATCGAGAACAACCATGGCCACGCACATGTCGGATGGGTGCGTGGCGATGCAGCGGTCGCTGACCCCCAGCACCGCGTGGCCGCGATTGAAGCCATCCAGCGCATCGCAGCCGGATCCCGGTTGTCGCCGGTTGCACGACGCGTGCACGTCTCGGAAATAGGAGCAGCGCGTCCGCTGCAGGATGTTGCCGGCGACCGTCGCCATGTTCCGGATCTGTGTGGTGGCGCCAGAGAGTATCGCCTGCGACAGCACGGGGAAGCGGTCCCGTACGGCTGGGTGCCACGCCAGCTGACTGTTGGTGACGGCGGCGCCGACGGCGATCGCATCATCCGACACGTCGATGCTCGAGAGGCCGAGATGCCGAACATCCACAACGGTGTCTGGCGTCAGCACGTCGACCTTCATCAGATCGACCATCGTCGTGCCCCCAGCCAGAAACATCGCGCCCGGACGTGCGGCCACGGCGCTGGCCGCATCCGTTGGGCGAGACACCCGTTCAAAGGTGAAGGCGTTCATGACCGCACCTCCACCTTCGCGCTGCGCGCTACGGTGGACAAGTCGCTGGATGAAAGCACCTGCCTCACGGCGGTCACGATGTTCGGATAGGCGCCGCAGCGGCATAAATTCCCGCTCATCCGCTCGCGGATTTCCTCGTCGGTCAATGTCGCGCTGTTGACCGTCTGTCGCACGTCTGGTGTGACATGGCTGGGCACGCCAGCGTGCACCTCCTGAACCGCGCAGACGGCAGAGAGGATCTGCCCAGGTGTGCAGTAGCCGCATTGAAAGCCGTCGCAATGCAGGAAGGCGGCCTGCATCGGGTGAAGCTCGTCGCCGTTGGCAAGCCCTTCAATGGTGACGACGTGCTGGCCTTCGCACGCCGCCGCCAGCGTGAGACATGACAAGACACGCTGGCCGTCGATGATGACGGTACATGCTCCGCATGCGCCCTGATCGCATCCCTTCTTCGTGCCTGTCAGGCCGACCACATCGCGGAGCGCATCCAGCAGCGTCAGGCGCGAGTCCACGGAGAGTTCGTGGGTCGTGTCGTTCACGCGAAGGGTTGTTCTCACGCCGACTGTTTCCCTGACATTGAGGACTCTCGGACTCATGACACGGCTACCTTTCTCGCTGCGCCGTTCCGCGCCTCGATGGCCTTCAATGATTGTGTTCACGACGAAGAGCTCCTGCAAACGCTGAAGAGCCGGATTGAGCCACATCGGGCCGCAGAACGCGACCTGATGTGGCTCGCCTCAATCGCTCGCGTTACCGCAGTCGACTACCGTGTCGCGACTGCCACGCCGTGCGCCGCCTTCGCGATGAGATCCGCAACGGCTGTCGGTTGCGACACGTAGACGGCGTGGCTCCCTTTGGCCTCGACGACGGTCGAACCAGCGCGCTTGGACATGGCGCGCTGCGCGTCGGGCGGAATCATCCTGTCGTCGGTCGCGACGAGATACCAGCTTGGCTTCGTCTTCCACGCCGGATCGGTGACGGCGCCGTTGAGCGCGTCGAGTCCCCACGCGACCTGCGAGTCCGCCATGAAGGCGGCGGCGTCAGCGCTCACATCCGCAGCAAACGACGCCTGAAACTTCGCCCGATCGAGGAGCAGGAAGCCGTCCTGGGGCGGCAGGATGGGCGGTACCGGCGCACCCGGCGGTGGGTTCTGGATCAGGGAGGACACCGACTCGCCCGTGTCCGGCGCAAAGGCCGCGATGTAGACCAGTCCTGCGACCTTCGGATCGTTCCCGGCTTCCGTGATGACGACGCCGCCGTACGAATGGCCCACGAGAATCGCCGGACCGTCCTGGGCGGCCAGGGTCCGTTTGGTCACCGCTACGTCATCGGCGAGCGAGATCGTCGGATTCTGGACGATGGAGACGGTGTAGCCGTCTTTCTTCAGCGTGTCGTACACGCCCTGCCATCCAGAGCCGTCGACGAACCCGCCGTGCACGAGCACCACATTCTTGATACCGCCTATTGCCTGTGACATACACACCTCCTGATAGCCGAGCACCTGTGCTCTTGGCTTGCCTTCTATGCATCGCCCTGTTCCGCGTCGATCCAACGGCGCACGTACTCGGGGCAATGGACGAGGACCGCGCCCGCCGCTTCCACACGTGCCAGAAACGTCATCGCCTCCCGATCCACGAGCGTCACATCAGCGAGATCGAGAGAGATGTGACGATTGGACTCGGCCGTCATGAGCGCCTCCAGGTCGGTGGCATGGCGGCTGTCCATGTCTCCGCTGAGAAGGAAGGTAACGCCCCGGCGAGTGGTCGAGCGGTCGATTCGATGTGTCACGCCTGCTCTCCAAGACCCGCTGAACCTGCTGCCGATCCCGTGAAGCAACCCCACGCGGCCTAACTGGACAAGAGACTGGGAACCCCGCCCGCGTCTGTCCCACTGAAGAGCAACGCGAGCGCCAGCCCTAAGTGATTGATTCGAAAGCGACGAGGCCGCGACTGTCGACTCCGACCGGTCGCCATTTGGCGAACTCTCGCCATTCGGACAGGCGCCGTCGACCTCCCGCGCCGTGCGCGTCGGACCGGATCGAGGATGAGGCAGTGGGAGGGAGTCGCCAGGAGGCCGGCGGCCGCGTCTAGATTTTGAAACGGTTCTTGTTCAAACCGAGCGAACGGATCTTGGATTCGAGCGTCGACCGGGGAAGACCCAATTTCGCTGCGGCGCCAGACGGCCCCGACACACGACCTTTCGTCTCCGCAAGCGCGCCTTCGATCATCGCGCGTTCCCTGTCGCCGAGGGCGTCGCCCAAGGGCTGTTTGCTCGCCGGCGATGCCGTCGATCGTCCGGCCAACCAGCGCGAATCGACGGTCAGTACATCGCCATCAGAGACGATCACCGCGCGCTCAACCACATTCTGCAGCTCACGGATGTTGCCAGGCCAGGGATACGACTGCAGCAACTCGAGCGTCTTGCCGCTGATCACCGTGATCTTCTTGCCGGCCCGCTTTGACAAGCGGTGCACGAAGTACTCGACGAGGATGGGAATGTCTGTCGGACGTTCCTGTAAGGGTGGCATCTCGACCGGGAAGACGTTCAGGCGATAGAACAGATCAGAGCGGAACGCACGCTCGGCAATCGCCGTCTGGAGGTCGCGATTCGTCGCGGCAATTACCCGTACGTCGATGCGAATTGGGCGGCTGCCGCCAACCCGCTCGAACTCGCGCTCCTGCAGGACGCGAAGCAGCGCCACCTGCGTATCTGGGGGCAGCTCGCCGACTTCGTCGAGAAAGAGAGTACCCCCATCGGCGAGCTCGAATTTTCCCTGCCTACGTTGAAGGGCCCCGGTAAACGCGCCTCGCTCGTGACCGAACAATTCCGAGGCGATGAGCGAGGCCGGCACCGCCGCGCAATTCACGGCCACAAACGGCCGGGCCGAGCGCGTTGAACGCTTGTGAATCGCGCGGGCGACGAGCTCCTTGCCGGTACCCGTGTCGCCGGTGATGAGCACCGTAGAATCTGTCGGGGCCACCCGTGCGACCTGTTGCAGCACCGTCCTGATCGGCGCCGATGACCCGACAATTTCTTCGAACATGGACGCGCTGCTGATCTCATCGCGAAGCGCTGCGTTTTCGTTCTTGGCCTGTTCTTTGGCCCGCTTGAGGTCATCGATATCGCTGCCCGTCGCGTACCACCGCGTCACGATCCCGTCATCATCCAGAAGGGGGTTGTATCGAATCAGAAACCAGCGGTACGTGCCGTCCACAGCACGCCGGATTCTCACTTCGCTCTCGAATGGTGCGTTGCGCGCAAGCCCCTCCCGCCTGGCATCGGCGAACGCTTCGATGTCTTCGGGGTGGTAGATCCGCTCACGCCAGCCGTTGCGTTGGAAGTCCTCCAGCGACAAACCGCCATACGTGAGTGAGAATCGATTGGCATAGAGAAGCTGCCCTTCCGCACTGAAGACGATGATCGGCAGCTGAGTGGCGTCGGTCATCTGCCGCAGCTCCTTCTCGTCCTGACGCAGCTTCATCTGCGCCTGCTTCAGATCGTCGATGTCCGTATTCGCCCCGTACCACCCCAGCAGCGCGTCGGACTCATCGCGAATCGGCACCATGCGGATCAAGAACCACCGGTATGCACCGTCGAATCTTCGAAAGCGCGCTTCGGCCTCCTCGGGTTGTCCGGCCTCGAGGACGCCCCGCCACGTGTCGAGCAGTCCCGGCCGATCATCGTGATGAATCACCGAGACCCACCCCCAGCCCTGGCTGTTCTCCTGGGAGAGGCCGGTGTAGTCCATCCACTGCTGGTTGACGAATTGAACAGCCCCGTCTGGCGCGGAGCGCCAGATGTGCGCCGGGATGGCGTTGACCACGCGAAGATCGTTGAGTGCCGGAGGTGTCACGGAGCCTTTGCTCGGGGCGAAAGTACCATCAGCCATCGGCTTGGGCAAGCCGGGAGGTACAGGATGACCTGCTTGATCATCCGCCCATGATCCGGGGAGAGTTGTTGGGGGCAATGGGGAAGTCACGGGTGTGTTGATTCGACCGTCTCTGAGGTGCCTTCGTGAAGAGGATCGGATTTCTGTCCTTCGGCCACTGGTCGCCGGCGCCCTATTCCGAGGTGCGCACCGCGTCCGACGCCCTTCTGCAGTCGATCGAATTGGCCGTAGCCGCCAAGGAGCTGGGCCTGGACGGCGCGTGCTTTCGCGTGCACCACTTCGCACGGCAACTCGGCTCGCCGTTCCCGCTCCTCGCCGCCGTCGGCGCCCGCACGAAGAAGATCGAGATCGGCACAGCCGTCATCGACATGCGCTACGAAAACCCGATGTACATGGCCGAGGATGCTGGGGCGGCGGACATCATCGCCGGCGGGCGTCTGCAACTGGGCATCAGTCGCGGATCACCGGAACAGGTGATCGACGGCTGGCGGTATTTCGGCTATGCGCCGCGTGACGGCGAGACCGTGCCTGACATGGCGCGGCGCCACGCCGAGGCGTTTCTCGAACTGCTGAAGGGCGAGGGCTTCGCGGAACCCAACCCCCGGCCCATGTTTCCCAATCCACCGGGGCTGCTGCGCCTCGAGCCCTATTCAGAAGGATTGCGCGAGCGAATCTGGTGGGGTTCGAGCTCCAACGCGACGTCCAAGTGGGCCGCGCAACTGGGCATGAATCTCCAGAGTTCAACCCTCAAAGATGACGAGACCGGCGAGCCGCTGCACGTCCAGCAGCGCAAGCAAATCGAAGCCTATCGTGTGGCGTGGAAGGACGCCGGGCACAAGCGTGAGCCACGCGTGTCGGTCAGCCGCAGCATCTTCGCGCTCGTCGACGACCGCGACCGGGCGTACTTTGGTCGCGACGCCCGCGACCAGGACCAGGTCGGCTACATCGACGCAAACACGCGGGCCATCTTCGGCCGCTCGTACGCAGCGGAACCAGCCGCGCTGGTCAAAGCACTCGCGGGCGACGAGGCTATCAAGGTGGCCGATACGTTGCTCCTCACGATCCCGAACCAGTTGGGCGTGGACTACAACGCCCACGTGCTCGACAGCATTCTCAAGTACGTCGCACCGGAACTCGGCTGGCGCTGACCGCGACCGCAGCCTCATCCCATCCGCCTGGTGAACTGGTTCATGTCGAAATAGTCGCGCCAGGCGGCGATCTTGCCGTCACTGACCTCAAAGGTCCCCATGACCGGCAGTTCGAACGACTTGCCAGGGAGCGTGAAGACGTCCACCCGCTCGGTCATCACGACCGGACCATTGGCTGCGATGTTGATGACGCGGAAATCGACGGCCTCGATGCCTGGCGCGCCAGGGCGGATGAACGAGGCGATCGTGCTCGCGATGGCCTCCCTGCCGGTCACCAGTGCGAGCGGGATATTGTGGTAGACCGCGTCGTCAGTGAAAAAAGCGGCCAGTTCCGCCGCCCCGACATTGTCGGACCACGCCGCGCAGAACCTGCGCACTAACTCGATCGGGCTCTCCATCTCGCTCCTCCTGCGGTCGATCTTGTTCTGGCTCAGCGAAGCTTGAAAACCAGCACGGTGCCGGCCTTCGGAACGAGACCGTTGTGGTCCCTCGTACCTTGTCGATCCCGTTTCGGGTGCCTTGCGCATCAAGTCCCCAACCGGCCGTGACAGCGATGTACTGCTCGCCATCGACTTCATACGATGTGGGCAGATACGCCGGCGGAGAATACATGTTTCAGAGCGACGGCAGCGATGGACTCGCGGCGTGGACGGCACGCGACCGGCCCATCCGCAGCCAGGACATCGTCGTCTGGGTGAACATGGGGATGCACCATCTCATCCGCGCGGAAGATCTGCCAGTGATGCCGACGATCTGGCACTCATTCAAGCTCCGGCCGCACAACTTTTTCAACCGCGATCCGGCGATTGATCTGCCAAAAGCAACGGGCCTCGGCGTCGAACCCCGAAAATGAGCGTATTCGCACTCCTCGCACGGTCCAGCCAACGGGCTGTCACCAGAGGAGCTGGTTGGCAATTCCTCGGGTTCATTCTTCGATTTGCCACTGTGTTCAGCGAACACTTGTGAGCAGCACTTGTGCGCGCCGTCACACATAGTGCCGCCGTGCGTTTCTGAACAGACCGCATCCTCAATTGCCACGAACGGTCGGCACTTCTCAAAGTGAGTGCGCGACGCCGTCATTGCTTGAACTGCCGCAAAACCCGCTCTAACGCGCAATAACCCCTTGACGTTCGGCGGCTGGGCCGGTCATCGCGATTGTGTCGAGCACGATTGCTGCATTGCATGCGGACGTCGACGCACGCATCAAAGAAGTTGCGTCAAGGGAAAACGGAGAAAGGGAAACACGCATGCGAGTTCGACATTGCGGAACGGCGACGCTGCTTCTCGTTGGAGTGGCGATGGTGGCCTTCGACAGTGGCATTGGCGCACAAACGTCGACTGGTCGCGGAGACTGGCGAATGGCTGGACGCGATCTGGACAACTCCAGAAGTCAGCCGTCGGAGCGAAGGATCGGCATAACCAATGTCCGTCAGCTCGTGCCCAAATGGGTGTTCACGACCGGAAGCGACGTGTCTGCCACTCCAACGGTCGCGGGGAATACGGTGTATTTTCCGGACTGGGCGGGAAACCTGTACGCGGTTCGCGCCAACGATGGACAGCTCCTCTGGTCCCGCAAGATATCCGACTACAACAGCCGGCCGGGAAGCCTGTCGCGGGTCAGTCCGGCGATTGACGGGGATCAGTTGATTCTCGGCGACAACAAGAGCGGTGACGGCGCTCACGTGATGGCGGTCGATCGCAAGACCGGCGCGCTGCGCTGGATCACAGACGTCGATTCGCATCCGGCCGCGATCATCACCGGATCGCCGGTGGTCCATGGAAGCACGGTCTATGTGGGCGTCTCCTCGGGGGAGGAGGCGCTCGCCGTGAATCCCGCCTATCCGTGTTGCACGTTTCGCGGGAGCATGGTGGCGCTGGACGTGGTCACCGGTCGGATCGTGTGGAAGACCTTCACCGTGCCAGACAACAGCGGGCTGCCGAACCTTTACAGCGGCAATGCGATCTGGTCGCCGCCTGCAATCGATCCTCGTCGCGGATCTCTCTACATTGGCGTCGGAAACAATTACACCGTGCCGGATGCCGTCCTGGAGTGCCAACAGGAAGCGATCGACAACGGCAATCAAAACCCAGACTGCACCGCGCCGGACGACCATTTCAACACCGTGCTCGCGCTGGATTTGAGGACGGGCGCGATCAAATGGGCGCGCAAGTTGTCAGGCTTCGACGCCTGGACGGTGGCATGTCTCTCGCTGCCGCCCGGAGTGAACTGCCCCTCGCCTCACGGACCCGACTTCGATTTCCCCGGCTCGGGCCCCAACCTGCTGCACCTGGGCGCTGATGACAATGATCATGATGGAGATGGGCCACCGGGACTAGATCGGCATGACGAACACCTACGAGGACCCGGTCGCGATCTTGTCGGCATCGGACAGAAGAGCGGGATCTACTGGGCGCTCAATCCGGACACCGGCGCGATTGTCTGGACCACCATCGTCGGTCCCGGCGGCACCACTGGCGGCATCCAATGGGGCACCGCGACCGATGGAACCCGCATTTACGTCGCGATTTCAAACAGCCTGCACCTGCCGTACACGCTCGCGAACGGTGGTCCCACGATCAACTGGGGCTCCTGGGCGGCTCTCGATCCACGGACCGGCAGAATCCTGTGGCAGGTCCCCGATCCGACGCCCGGCGCCGTCGATCCCGGCGCCGTGAGCGTCGCCAATGGTGTCGTGTACGCCGGGTCGTACTCCGGGGCGATGCACGCGCTCGATGCGCGGACCGGCGCCATCCTTTTCACCTTCGCCAGCGGTGGCTCGGTCATCGACGCTCCGTCAATCGTGGCAGGAACCGTGTATTGGGGCTCCGGATACCGCAACATCGCGCCTGGCGTTGGCAACAATAAAGTGTACGCCTTCACCATTCCGAAGGCCGGCCGGTAAGCCGAGTCCGACGAGGCACGGGCCGATCGCTGACCGCGCCGTGCCTGTCGTTTCCGACAGCCCCATCGATCGCGTCGTCGCGTGGTGGACTGCGTTGTGTGGACAGGCGTGGTGCGTTCGCTTTTCACTCGAAAGAGTGAGTGACGGGCTCTTTTGGGGCAGACAGTGAGGTGGACCATCGGCTAACGTCACGATCCTTCGCACCGGACACGGTCACTCGAGGTGCCTGGCCATGAAGCGGCTGATTTGCGCGTGCCCCCTCGCGGCGTTCGCCGGCGTGCTGGCGCTGGCTATTTGCCTGGGTGCGCTACCTGCAATCGCCCAAACGTCCGCCAACGGCGCGATACGGGGCTTTGTGAAAGATCCGACGGGCTCCGTGCTGCCGGAGACCGCGATCACCGCCGTCAGCTCGACGCCAAGGCGGTTCAGTGTGGTCAGCGACAGGGATGGCTATTATCGCCTCCTCGAACTCCCGCCTGGCGAGTACGAGCTGACAGCCGAACGACCGGGCTTCGCCAAGTTCGCTCGCGCCGGCATCGTGGTCCGTGCTGGTTTGAATCTGGCCGTCGATGTCGACATGGTGCTCGGCAGGGAAACGGACACGATCACGGTGAGAGCAGACACGCCGATGCTGGAGTCGTCGAGCGCCGTGCAGGCGGTCAACATTGCGGGGGACTTTCAACGACACGTGCCGCTTACCAGCCGGCGTGACTGGGCCGACTCCCTGGGTCTCGCGCCTGGCGTCGTGGCCACTCAGAACAGCACCGGAAAGGTCTTCTACTACCTCCACGGCGCTGATTTCAGCTCGCTGGTGATGCAATTCGACGGCGCCGATCTGGCGTCTACGCTGCAGAACACGAACACCTACATCAATCTGAGTACTGAAGCGGTCCAGGATGTCCAGATCAAGGCCGGCGGGGTGGATGCATCGACACCGATCGGGGCCGGCGCGATTGTGAGCGTCGTGACGCAGTCCGGCACGAACCGGCTGAACGGGGCCGCCGGCATCGCGTACCAGGGCAGCAGTTGGAATGCCGACAATTCTCCGGGGGGAACGAGCACCACCTTCGAGATCGTCCAGCCGGACGTCTCGCTGGGAGGGCCCATCCGCGCCGATCGCGCGTGGTTCTTCGGCGTGTACCGCTTCATGAACAACTCCCTTGGGGTCAGCCGCACGGCGACGCAGCTGGCAAACTTGCGCGCCCTGGTGCCAGAGTTCCAGCCCTTCACGAGCGACACTCAGGCGAGCTACTACTTTGGCAAGGTGACGGCTCAACTCACACGCTCGCATCGCCTCGAGGGCTTCTGGCAGAGCGATCACAGTCCCGAGGATTTTGCCGGGGCGATCACCGGCGGGAAATTCTTCCAGCGCGAGCTCGGTGGAATCGGAACGTCTCTACGGCTGGCATCGATGTGGGGAGACTCACTGACGACGCGCGTGAACGTGTCGTTCAACAACAAGGGGATCCATGCACAATTGGCTCGCGACGATCTTCCGTCGCGAAACGTGCACCAGAGCGTGTTTCTGTCGGGTGGGCGCCTCACCGGAACCGCCACGCTGGTGACGCTTGACAACGCGCAAAGCGTCGTCGATTCGCCCGCGGAGAAACTGACGCTTTCAGCCGACGCCACGTGGTCCGGTGAGTCGAGTGCGGGGTCGCACGAGATTCAAGCCGGCGTCTATCTCCAGCCCCACCTGCGTGAGCGCAGCACGCAGCATTACGTGAATGGCGGCTATGCGCTCGAGGAAGTCGTGCTCCGGGATCCGTCGAATCCTGCGGCGGGACTCGTCGCGTTCCATCGCCAGATTCGCGACCTGATCGACGTGCCTTTCAGATGGGCGGACAGCCACGATTACGCCTTCTATGTCCAGGACGCGTGGCGTCCGCTCGCGCGACTGACCATCAGTGCCGGCGTGAGGGCGGACTTCATCGGCCGAAAAGACTCTGCGTTCAACGTCGAGACACAGAACAGCACGGAGATTGGTCCTCGCTTCGGCGTCAACTATCTACTGACCAGCGACGGCCGACGCGCGGTTCGAGGGAGCTGGACGCGAGTCGCTGACGTGCTGGCGCAGACGACGCAAACCGCAGGCACGAACACGTCGGGATTCCGTGACCTGTACGACAACGATCTCGACGGCACCTTCGAGACGACCTTTGTCACTCCAGGGGGCTCGGCCCAATCGACCGACCGGGTGCTCGATGATGCCCGGAACCAGCCCCACACGAACGAGTGGCTTGTCGGGTATCGGCAGCAGCTTCCGGGACAAGTAACCGTCGACGCGAGCGTGGTCAGGCGCGAGTTCCGGGACCGCACGGCCCTCGTGGAGATCAACGGTGTATACGAAAACAACGTCTTCGTGGGGTACCGAAACGAATCGTTCAACGACATCTACAAGATCACGAACAACGTGTGGAACTGGCCGGTCTACACGTTCCTCGAGTTCCAGGCCACGAAGCAGACGGCACGTTTTCAGGCCCTCGCCAGCTACACGCATCAACGGCGCCGCCTGGCCGGCACGTGGCAGCCGAACGATCCCGCGTCGTTCATTCAACCCGACGCATTCCCCAACCGCAAAGGGATTGGATCCACGACGAGCACCTTCGAGTCGCAGAACAGCCTGTCGAGCAACCCCCAGGTGAGCACACTTCAAGTCCAGACGATCGACGACACGGTCCGGCTCGGCGCGATCTATCGCGCGCCGTGGGACATCGTCCTCGCGACGAACTACACCCTCCAGTCTGCGCTTTGGTCCGGTCCGATCCTCACGCGTATCGCCGCGCCCGATCCCCAGTTCGGTCCGCCAACAGTCCGTCTCTCCAACGGCCGCGTCGTCTCGAACCCGCTCGCAACGACGATCCGCTTTGCCTACCCGACCCGCGACGACGGCCAGTTCACGCTGCCAGCCGTACATGTCTGGAACCTGCGAATCGGCCGGGACATTCGATTCGGCACCCGTCGGCTTGAACCCGCGCTGGAGATTCTCAACGTGACGAACGACGACGCGTTCTACCTGCTCGAGTTCGGAGCGAACCAGACGTTCAGCCCGCTGTACGGCCAGGGGCGTCAACGCCAGGTCCCGCGCGCCGCGCAGATATCGGTGCGGTTTGTGTTCTGAAAAGGTAGGCGTAGGATCCCCGCGTTGTGGTGGCCGTGCACGGTAGAGGGCGAGACGTCGTCGTGCTGGGCACCGTGCTGGCTTGGATGCTGGCGTGGGGCCCCTGTGCGTTCGCGTTGAATCTGGCTCTTGACGTCAGCCAGTACGCGCACACGGCGTGGAAGATTCGGGACGGCTTTTCCAAAGGCGTCATCACGTCCATTGCTCAGACCCCTGACGGATATCTCTGGCTGGGTACGGAGTTCGGTCTGCTTCGCTTCGATGGTGTCCGGAACGTCCCTTGGCAGGCGCCCCCGAATCAGCAACTCCCTTCCAGCAACATCAGGAACCTGCTCGTGGCGCGCGACGGGACCTTGTGGATCGCCACGTCGAAAGGCCTGGCAAGCTGGAAGGATGGCACGCTTCTGACCGAGCACCTCACTGGAGGCTATGTCGTTCCGCTACAGGAGGATCGTGAAGGCACTGTATGGGCCGGCGTGTTCGGCTTTCCCGGTGGAACGCTTTGCGCGATTCAGAAGGGTGTCAGCGTCCGGTGCTACGGAGACGACGGCCGGTTTGGGAACGGCGTGCTCGGTTTGTATGAGGACAGCAAGGGGTATCTCTGGGCAAGCGTGCCGAATGGGCTGTGGCGATGGAAACCCGGTCTCCCAGAATTCCATCCACTGCCTGGCGAGTTGGACGGCATCCAAGGTTTCGGCGAAGGCAATGACGGGGCGCTGTTGATCGGGACGCACACTGGAATCCGGCGACTCGTCAACGGTAAGTCCGAAGCGTATGCTCTCCGGTCTGGCGTACCCGAGTTCCGGGCGAGACGGGTGCTTCGCGATCGCGATGGCGGCCTCTGGATTGGAACTTCGGCGGGCCTTGTGCACATACATCAGGAAAGAGCCGAGTCGTTCGCATCGGGCGATGGTTTGTCAGGCGATGGGATCAGCAGCCTCCTCGAGGATCGAGAAGGCAACGTTTGGGTCGCTTCGAACGGGGGGCTCGACCGCTTTCGCGAGTTTGCCATCACCACGCTTTCCCGGAACCAGGGTGTGTCGAACGCCGCTGGCGGATCTGTTCTGACCGACCAGGATGGAAGCGTGTGGGTCGGGACATTCGATGGCTTGAAGCGGTGGAGTCGCGGCGAAACGATCACGTACCGCCAGAACGCGCAGGTCCGGAGCGCTCAGCCAACGGTGCGCGAGATCGCCGGGCGCCGACCGCCAGAACACGGCGTGGGATCTCTTCTTCGGGATGGTCGCGGGCGAATCTGGGTGACCACGGTGAGCGGATTCGGCTATGTGGCGAATGACCGGATCGTTTCGATCCGCGGGGTTCCCGGCGGGGCCGTGCATTCAATTGTCCAGGACAGGGGGGGAAATCTCTGGGTGGCTCATCAGAGTCTCGGTCTTTTTCGTTTGTCGCCCGAAGGCGACGTTCAGCAGACTCCGCTGACCACTCTGGGGCGCCGGGATTTTGTCTCGGCCCTCGCGGCCGATCCCCGGAAGGGGGGCTTGTGGCTTGGATATCTCAGAAGTGGTATCGCCTATTTTGCTGACGGTCAGATCCACGCCTCGTACGCCGTCACCGACGGACTGGGCGAGGGCCGCGTCAACGATTTGAAGACCGATCGGGACGGCACGTTGTGGGCCGCCACAGAGGGCGGCCTCAGCCGGCTGAATCACGGCCGCTTCGCCACCCTGACCAGCAGGAACGGATTGCCCTGCGACGCCATTCGTTGGGTGATGGAAGACGATGGACATTCCCTTTGGCTGGGCGCGGCCTGCGCCCTGGTCCGCATCGCGCGTTCCGAGGTCGACGCGTGGGCCGCCGCGGTGGACAAGGACAAAGATGCGAAACCGACGATCCAGGCGACTCTCTTCGACAGCTCCGACGGAGTCATCAGCATCGGCAGCGCGGGTGGCTATACGCCTCAGGTCAGCAAGTCCCCGGACGGTCAACTGTGGTTCGCGACCATCGACGGCGTCAGTGTCGTCGATCCGCGCCACCTGCCCTTCAACAGCCTTCCGCCACCAGTGCACATCGAACAGATCACCGCGGACCGCAAGACCTACGAGGCGACGTCCGCGACAAGCGGCCAGGTGCGCCTGCCCGCGCTGACACGCGATCTCCAGATCGACTACACGGCACTCAGCCTCGTCGCGCCGGAGAAGATGCGCTTCCGCTACAAGCTGGAAGGCCACGATAGAGACTGGCAGGACGTCGGCACTCGCCGCCAGGCGTTCTACAACAATCTTCCGCCCCGCAATTACCACTTCCGTGTGACCGCGAGCAACAACAGCGGCGTGTGGAATGAGGCGGGCGCGTCGCTCGACTTCGCGATCGCGCCGGCGTACTACCAGACGACGTGGTTTCAGGCATTGATCGCGGTGGCGGGTCTCGGGCTGCTGTGGGCCGCGTATCAGGTCCGCGTCCGCCGTCTCGCGCACGAATTCGATCTGCGGATGGAGGAGCGCGTCAACGAGCGCACGCGGGTCGCGCGCGAGCTGCACGATACCCTGCTGCAGAGCTTTCACGGAGCGTTGTTCCGCTTTCAGGCGACGGCCAACATGCTCCCGGAGCGTCCAGCAGAAGCGAAGCACACGCTCGAGAGCGCGATCGATCGGACTGCGCAGGCCATTACCGAGGGCCGCGATGCGATTCAGGATCTGCGCGCCTCCAGCGTCGTCACCAACGAGCTCGCCGTCGCCATCAGCACGCTCGGCGACGAGCTTGCCGCCAGTGGCGTCAACGGCAACGGCACCGTCGTTCATGTCGCCGTGCAGGGCACGCCGCGGGATCTCCATCCGATCCTCCGCGACGACATCTACCGGATTGCCGGCGAAGCGCTGCGCAACGGCTTCCGCCACGCGCACGCGCGCCGGATCGAGGTGGAGATCACGTACGACGACCGGCAGTTCCGGTTGCAGGTGCGGGACGATGGCAGGGGCATCGACCGGGCGGTGCCGGCGGACGACCGGCGCGGACACTTCGGCCTGTCCGGCATGCGCGAGCGCGCCGAGCTCGTCGGCGGCCGCCTGGACGTGTGGAGCGAGGTCGGCGCCGGCACCGAGGTCGATCTGAGGATTCCCGCCGCCAAGGCGTACGCCGCGGCTCGCGCGCGCCGCCGTGCGTGGTGGTTTGGGAAGAAGACGGGAACGAACGCATGAGCGCCGACTCCGCTCCAATCCGAATCCTCGTCGTCGACGATCATCCCTTGCTGCGCGAAGGGATCGCGGTGCTCGTCGGCGGTCAGACGGACATGATGCTGGTGGCCGACTGCTCCAACGGTCGCGAGGCCCTCCAGGCGTTCCGTACCCATCGTCCCGACGTCACACTGATGGACCTGCAGATGCCGGAAATGAGCGGCCTGGATGCCATCGGTGCGATTCTTGGCGAGTTTCCCGACGGCCGGATCATCGTCCTCACCACATTCAGCGGCGACGTCCAGGTGCGGCGCGCCCTCCAGGCCGGCGCTCGCGCGTACCTGCTCAAGGACCTGGTGCACAAAGAACTCCTGGACACCATTCGCGCGGTCCATGCCGGGAAGAAGACGCTGTCGCCTCAGGCCTCCTACGAGCTGGCCGAGCACGCGACCGACGACGCGCTGAGCACAGGCGAAATCGAGGTCCTGCGTTTGATTGCCGCCGGCAATGCGAACAAACAGATTGCCGATCAGCTCTCGATTACCGAGGAAACCGTCAAGGGCCGTGTCAGGAACATCCTGTCGAAGCTGGGCGCGAACGACCGCACGCACGCGGCCACGATCGGGCTCAAGCGGGGCATCATCGAACTCTAGCCTTATCCGAGGGGCTTCGCCCCTCGGACTCCCCGACTGGCTCGCTCGCGGGGGCCCCACGCCCCGCTCCGCTCGCCAGGCTCACTCGCGTTCGCTCGTTCGCGCCGTAGTGTCCCGGCTCACTCGAAAGAGTGACAGCGCCACTCGTCCGAGGCTTCCTCCCAGATCCGGGATCTCGTACCGTTATGAAGGGTTCCCTTGCGAAGACTCTTCTCGACATTCGCCACAGGACTGCCGGGCGCTGGGCTTCTGATCATGCGGCTGGTTGCCGGCGCCGTATTGGTTTTTCGTGCAATAGCGGGGCTGTCGGGAGCGCTCGCGATCGGACCGGCCCCGCTGCTCGTGTTCCAAATCGGTCTCGGACTCCTGCTGCTCGCGGGATTGTGGACGCCCGTTGCCGGGACTCTCGGGGCCATGATCGCGGCCTGGCGCCTCGTCTCGCGGGTCGGAGAGCCGTGGATTCAAGTCCTCGTGGCCACCCTCGGCGTGGCGCTGGCGCTCCTCGGGCCCGGCGTCTGGTCGATCGACGCTCGTCTATTCGGGTGGAAGCGCGTCGAGGTTCCCCGTCGTCAGAATCGCTCTGGGACACGTTCAGAGCGTTAGACTCAGAGCTGCGTATCAGTGCGCAACCCGTGCCGGACGGCGCGCGCGCGCTCCGTCCTGTCACCGCGAAACGCCGATCGTTCGTGGCCCGTCGCTTGCCTGTTCGGTCGGTGTGAAGCAAGTCGCGTTCAATCGACCGATGCTCGTCACCGCGCCGCGTATGCTCGCAGACGAGGCCGTGCCGCGCGCGTGGGGAATGGCCATGGCGGCGCTGCTCGCGTCGCTCCTGAACAGCGGGTGCGCTGCAGTGCTGCCGACCGGTCCGCCGCTGCCGCGCGACGTGCAGGAACGTTCGACGCAGATAGCCGTACACGGCGGACGCCTGACCTTGCATCTCGCTTCTCAGCAGACGCCGGCTTCCGCATCATTGCCGCTGGTCCTGTACGCCAGCGGTGACGGCGGCTGGTTCGGCGCCGCGGTCGGAATGTTTCACACGATCGCGGCGGGCGGCTATCCGACCGTCGGCTTCAGCTCGAAGGAGCTCATGCACCTCGAGCACCAGCAGTTCAAGCCTTTCGGCGTTGCCCAGGTGGCGGAGGCTTACCAGCAGATCATCGTCGCCGCTCGCGCGGCCTTCCGGTTGCCGCCGGACACGCCGGTCGTCGTGACGGGCTGGTCACGCGGTGCGGCGCTTGGCGCTCTCGTCGCCAGCAGGATCGACTCGAGCGCACACGTCGTGGGGCTCGTCGCCATCGGTCTCGCGGCTGAGGAAGATCTCGATATCGAGTCCGACACCGATGACGACGTCGACCCCGTAGTGCCGCTCGCCCCCGTGCCCGCCCCCGGTGCTCATGCAGGGTCGATTCCGCTTTATCCGCTGCTGGCGACGCTTGCGCCGCAGCGCGTCGTCGTCCTTCAAGCTTCTGGAGACAGGTACCTGCCGGCAGCGCGTGCCCGAGCGCTGTTCGGCGCCGACACCCTGACGACGAGGCTGGTGGAGATCGACGCGCACAACCATCGCTTCGGCGGTGGCGAAGCGCGCTTTGCCGCCGCCCTGGTCGAAGCTGTTGCCTGGGTCGCCACGGGCGCAGCACGACGTGTTGCGCGACGGTCTTCGATAGAGACGCCGTAGCGCTACTTGCGAAAGATCCGGCCGTACCCGCCGGCCACGAGCGCGGAGACGTCGGCGAGGATGCGCGGCAGGCGGAGGCCGCCGGAATACGCCAGGTAGTGCGGCTCCCACCGCGGATTGAACTTCTCCTTGTACGCGCGCAGGCCCTGGAAGTTGTAGACCGCTTCGCCGTGCTCGTAGAGGAACGCGCCGATGCGGGTCCAGAATGTCGCGATCGGCGACTCCTCGAATCCAGAGAGCGGCGCCATCCCCAGCGTGAAGCGCTCGTAGCCCTGCTCCTTGGCCCACTGCATCAGATACACGAGGAGCGCCTCCATCACGCCCTTCGGCGCGTCGCGGTGGTAGCGCATGAGATCGATCGAGACCTCGACATGCTGCGGTCCGGGCCATACGTTCGCGAAAGCCTGAATCCGTCCGTCGCGCTCGATGACCGCCATCGGGAATCGCCGGACGTAGTCGTCGGCGAAAAAGCCCATCGAAAAGCCTTTCTCGCCGCCGGCCTTCGCTGCCAGCCAGTCGTCCGACACTGCCCGGAGGCCGTCGAGAATTGCCGGCACACCGGCGGGCTCGACGAGCCGGAACACGCCTCCTTCTTTCTCCACTCGCCGGAGCGCCTGCCGGTGCTTGGCGGCTTGCGGGCCGACGAGCGTGAATGTCGTCAGATCGACTTTCGCTTCCTCTCCGAGCTTGACGAACATCAGTCCGAAGTCGGCATAGCGATGCAGGTGAGCGCTGCTGACTTCGTAGAACACCGGCCGCGTGCCAAAGTCGGCGCATCGCTCGAGAAACAGACGGACCACTTCGGACAGCCGGTCATCGGGCCCGATGGGATCGCCCAGGGCCACGCAGCTGCGGCCCTGGACGGCGTACATGACGAACGCACGCCGTTCGTCGTCGAACAGCACCGACTTGTCGCCGAGGAAGACGAGGTTGGGAAACGTCGCCGTCTGCGCGGCGATGGCACGTTCTGCGTCTCGCAGGTCCTCCGCGGTCGGGGGCGGCGCCTCGTGCGGCGCGTACCCAATCAGCCGGGCCACCGCCAGGAGCAGCAGCACGATCGCCGCGCCGACCGACGCGCGCAAGAAGCGGGACGCGTCGCCTTGCAGCTCGAACTGCCACCAGAGGTCTCGCGAGTAGTCCACGTGTTCGAAGGCGAACAGCCCGAGCCAGACCGATGACAGGAGTGCAGCGGTGAGCGCGAGCACCCACGGCGCCGAAAACCGCGTCTCGAAGAACGCGGCGCGTCTGTCGAACGCGCCCCTTGCACGCCAGAGCATGGTGAGCACGAGCAACAGCAGGATCGCTTCCTCGTAGCCGAACCCTTTGAGCAGCGACGCGACGATGCCCAGGACGAGCAGCGCCGAGGCGAGATAGTACGCACTGTCGAGACGGCGAGCCAGCCCCTGCGAGAGCACGAGCAGTCCGGCTCCGGCGACGCTGCCGACGAAATGCGAGGCTTCGATCACATGAAGCGGCAGCACGCGTGAGATGGCCAAAAGCCGGGAGCCCGACGCCGGCGTTGCACCCGAGAACAGCAGCACCAGTCCAGACAGGAACGCGAACACGGCGAGCACGCGCGGCGTGAACTGCTCCATGACGCGGCCGAAGGCGGAGCCTGCGCGCACGGCCAGCAGACGTCGCTGATGGACGTCTTCCATGGCCAGCGTCGTCAGCGCCACGACCAGCGGCAGCAGATAGTAGACGCCGCGGAAAACCAGCAACGCGGGGAGCAGCTGTTTGGACGTCAAGTAGGGCTTGAGCAGCAGCACCATGAGCCCTTCGAATACGCCGACGCCGCCTGGTACGTGGCTCGCCATCCCGAGCAGGATCGCGACGAAGAAGCACCCGAGAAACCCGAGGAGCGACAGGCCGCTCGGCGGGAGCAAGACGTAGAGGACGGTGCCCGCGAGGAGCCAGTCGAGAACGGAGACTCCCACCTGGGTTGCGGCCAGGCGAGGCGGCGGCATCGGCAGCTCCACCTTCCAGATCCGGAGCGGAGTCCGACGACGCGCCGTGATGGCCACATACGCGATCGGGACGACCATCAGCAGCCAGCCGACAGCCGTCACGAGCCCATGCGCTGGCACCGTGCCGGGGAGGGGCGTCAATGCCAAGCTCAAGCCGCCAAGCACGAACAGACCGAGCCAGAAGGTCACCGAGTAGGAAAAGATGATGCGGGAGAGTTCTTCTGTCGTCACGCCCCATCGCGTATAGAAGTGGTACCGCACCGAGGCACCCGACAACATCGCGAAGCCGACGTTGTTGGAGATGGCGTACGCGAGAAACGACGTGATCGCAATTCTGTGGCGGGGCAGTCGCCTACCGATGTACGCAAAGGCAATCAAGTCGTACGCGGTCAACACGACATAGTTCAAGGCCGTCAGGACGACCGCCAGCGCGATCTGTCCACGCGGCACCGCGACAACGGCAGCGGTCAATTCCGTCCAGCTGACCGACCTCAGCTCGAGGCGAAGGACTTCGAGGGCCGCCACGAAGACGACGAGCCCGGCGGCTGCCGGCAGCGCCTCCCGCATGCGACCGCTCAGCACCGGCCCTCACTTCACCGCGCGCCGGATCCAGGTGAGCGCTTCCAGCAAGCACCGGTCGAACTCGGCCAGGTTGTTGCTGAACCGATGATCGGCTGCCTCGATCGTCCACAGCTGTTTCGGTTCCTTCGCGTGGGCCATCACCCGCTGAACCTCGGACAGCGGAACGAACTCGTCGCGCGTCGAGTGAATCGCGCCAAGCGGAACCGGCGCGACGCGGTCGACGATGGACGTCACGCTGAACGTCGGTTCGTTCGGTGTGCCGTGAGTCAGGTAGATCAACATGTCCCTCCAGTGCCAGCCGAGCTCGTTGAGATCCGGAAGCCCCAGGCCGATCACTCCGCCGAGCGCTGCTTTCACGCTGGCGTCAGTGGCCGCCAGGACCGACAAGCCCGCGCCTTCGGAAACACCAATCAGAACCGGGTCGTCGGTCGTTCCCCTCGTGGCAAAGTCGGCGAGGACCTTGTAATCGCCCGGTACGTCATCGGGCGCCAGCGTCGTCTTGCCGGACGTGAAGCTCTCGAGGTAGGCCTTGACGTCGAACCCGACGACGAAGAAGCCGTGCGCGCCGAGAAACTCCGCGACGTGCGGCGCGAGGTGCATCCATCCGCCGTCGCCGCTCGAGACGACGACGGGGATGCCGCCGCGCGTGCCATAGACCCAGAGCGATTGACGCTTACCTCGAATGGTCACTGTCTCCCGGCTCTGCGCCCAGGCATCGCCGGAGAGGACGCCGGCCCAGATGGCGACTGCGAGGGCCATGAGCCGCAGGTGAACCGATCTCGTTCGCATCATGGTCACCATGACCGTCATGGCTCCATCCTCCTCGCCGGTCGTGACCGCCTTCCCTCGGCGGCCTCGCCAGCGTTGGCTCTCTTCAGGCAAGGCGGATACCGCGCCGCTCGGTTCGTAGCCGCGCGGAATGCCCTGAAAATCACGTCGTCTGCATGGACGTGTCAACGAGTGTGGTCGGAATGCGGGGCCAGAAGTGCGCATCAGCACGCAGGCCCGCATGAACGAGGATGAAGAACGCGGGGGTACCCCCCGCTGCACGTGCACACGCAACCCTGCGCAGCGATAGGCACGCTCGATTCAAGTGCTGTCCCATTCACGGCGAAGTGCGCACTCGCCGGTGGCATCACGCTTGCCCGTCTTCGGCCGTAGCCGATGGAGGGCACTCATGAAGATGACTCGAGCAACTGTTGGTTTTGCTCTGATGATGGTGTTCGCGAACGCGGTGTTCGCACAGAACGTAAAGACGGACTACGACAAGAACGCGAACTTCGCCGGGTACAAGACGTTCATGTGGATCAAGGAACCCAAGACGACTAATCCGCTGACGAAGGAACGGGTGATGAGTGGCGTCAACGCGGCGCTGACCGCCCGAGGCCTGAAGCTTGTGACGAGCGACGCGGACCTGTGCATTGCTGCGCACGCGGCAACGACGGAAGAGCGGTCGCTCAACACGTTCTACAACGGGTTTGGCGGCGGCTGGCGGTGGGGTGGCGGGTTCGGGTCGGCGACGACGACGGTCGACACCTACGAGGTCGGGACGCTGGTCGTCGATATCTTCGACGCCCGCACCAAGGACGCGGTCTGGCGGGGGACGTCGAGCAAGACGCTCTCGGGAAATCCCGAGAAGAACGCCGAGAGCCTCAACAAGGCGATCGAGAAGATGTTCAAGAACTTCCCGCCGGGATCGAAGGGGCACTGAGAGGGTCCTCGGCTCCGCCTCGTTTGCGGGCGGCGCGTGGATGCGCGGGGTGGGGCCGCGGCGAGTAGCGCTCGTCGGCGGCCTCGCCTATAGCCTGGGAACGATCCTCGCGGGGCAGGCTGGTGGGAACATCGGCACGACGCTCGGCGCGAGGTCCCTGCGGTTCAGATGACGAACTGAAATGTCGTGCCGGGGCCGTCGTTCGGGACCACACTCAGTCGTCCGCCGTGCTGCTCGACGATGGAACGACTGATCGAGAGTCCCATTCCCATTCCCCCGGGCTTCGTGGTGAAGAAGGCGTCGAACATGCGGCCTGCGAGCTGAGGGTCGATGCCAGGTCCCGAGTCCTGCACCGCGACGCGGACCCGATCATTCGACTCGCGTTTGGTGCGGATCACCAGCTCTCGCGGTCGGGACCCGACGCCATCCATGGCTTCGAGTCCATTCATGAGGAGGTTGAGCACGACCTGCTGCAGCTGCACCCGGTCCCCGAGCACGCCCGGAAGATCCCCGGCGAGCTCGGTCCGGAGACTCGCGCGCGTCCTCCTCATCTCTCCGTCGGCCAGGGCGACCACCTCGCGAATGACCTCATTGATGTCCAGCGGCTCTCGCTCGGTCGCGGTTCGGCGCGCGAGCGCTCGAATCCGCGCCATCACGTCGGCCGCCCGCCGGCCGTCGCGAGCAATCGCCTGGAGCCCCTCATGCACTTCGTCGAGATTCGGCGGCGCGCCGGCCAGAAAGCGCAGGCAGGCGTTCGCGTTGATCACGACGCCCGAGAGCGGCTGGTCGACCTCGTGAGCGATGGACGCGGCCATCTCTCCCAGCGTCGTCACCCGGCTGACGTGGGCGAGATCTGCCTGGGTCTGGCGTAACGCTTCTTCTGCACGCTCTCGGTCCTCGATGTCGCGGCGGAGCTCGGCGGTGCGTTCCGCGACCTTTCTTTCGAGCTCGTTGCGGCCTCGACGAAGCTCCTGCTCGACGCGCGCACTCTGAAAGGCGGTTGCGGCGTGATTGGCGGCGACCGACAGCAGCAGCTGATCGACCTCGGTGGGAAAGTCGGGGCGCTCACAGCTGGCCGCGACAAGCCCCCCCTCGGCATTGACGCCAATCGGAATGACGACGCCGCGGCAGGACGCCGCGCTCCCAAGGCCGCGAATAATGTCTCTGCGCGACAACCGGCCGACCCGGGCCAGGTGACCCCGCAGTGATTCCGCGAATGCCTGCCGTCCGTGTCCCCGCGTCACTTCGACCGCAGCACCGCCGCCGGGATCGCACAACCGAACGTAAGCGACATCGAGGTGCAAGGAGCCGATCAGGACGTCAGCGAGTGCGGAGGCGATCGCAGCCGGCTCCCGGCCTACCCACGCGGCTGGAATCGTGGACAGGGCCACGAGATCCCGCAGCGCCATTCGCAGCCGCCGGATTTCAGCTTCGGACTCTGTGACCATCTCCTGGTCCGATCGTGAGATCGCTCGGGATTCGGCCGGCGCTGCATCCCGCGGTGCTGCGTTGCGCCTCACTCAAATACTCCCGGTCTGCTCGCTCGTCGCGCCTCGATCGGACCGCTAGCCCGCCACGTGTGGATTTCCGCGGACCGAGCGCCGCTCGCGGATCTCGAGCAGGAACTCGTCAGGAGGAACGAAAAAGGGATTCTCCTGCAGCACCCCGCCGATGATGACCACCGGGTGCGTGCGCATGATATCCACGGCCACGTTGGCGTCGAACCTCGACAAATCGTACGAGCAGATGACGGGATCGTCGTACTTCGGAAGGAGGTAATTGAGACGCGTTTCATATTCCAACAGGTCGTCGCTGCCAGGCATGTCGAGGCGGGCCCATTCCATGTGCCCGAGCAGTCTCAGGAGGGGATAGCCCTCGGCGGGACGTGACCGAAGCTGCTCCTCGATCAAGGCCAGCATCGCGTCCTGGTCGAAGCGATCGCCGCTGATGTAAGTGTCCTGCCACGGCTTTACTTCCAACTGCCCGGAGCTCATCGCCTGTTCCACATCGACACCTGAATCGCCGAGCCACTTCAGGTGCTCGTCGCGTCGCGCCGGGTCCACGATGTGAAAGGCCTTTTCTCCGCGGTCCAGTCCTTCTGTGATGTACGGGCGAAGGACCCGATGCTCCTCAGCGACGGAGTTGAAGAACGCGCAAATGTGACGATGCCGGCCGAGAGCTCCGCCGGCAAACTGCACGGGACCGTCATTCGTTCCCATACGCCACCTGCTTTCGCATCGATTGTGGTCGCGGCCGACTCATCGCACTTCACTGATCGACGGGCCGCCGAACACGAGTGCCCACGGCCTTTGCCATCATCGTGCATTAGACCGCCGGTCAGACAAGAACTCCATTACACCTTAGTGTTAGTCAAGAACGAGGCACGCCCGGAGCTCCGAATGCGTTTCGCGCTCAGGCCGATTCCCACCCTCCACCGAGCGCCTTGATCAATCGAATGCTTGCGCCCAGCTGCAGGTTGACGGCCTGGGCCAGCGAGAGCTGATTCGCGAGGAGGGTCCGCTCGGCGTCGATAACGACGAGGTAGTCGACGAGGCCGTTCTTGTATTGCACCTGCGCGACGCGCAGATAGTTCTGTGATGCGTCCACCGCCTCGCGCAAACTTCCGACCATCTCGATCAGCGCGCGCCGATCGGTCAAGGCATCCTCGACGTCGCCGTACGCGATCAACACCTGGCCCACGTAGGTCGCCACGGCCTGACGGTGTCGCGCTTTGGTCGCCGCCAGATTTCCCTTGAGCCGACCTCGCTGAAAGATGGGCTGGGTGGCGCCGGCGACAATCGACGCGATGCTGCTCTGCCAGTTGAAGAGGCTCTTCACGGCGGTGCTCTCGAAGCCGGCGGAGCCGGTCAACGTCAATCGCGGAAAGAAGTCGGCCGTCGCCACGCCGATCTGCGCGTTGGCGGCCACCACTCTCTGTTCCGCAGCTGCCACATCGGGCCGCCGCGTCAGCAGGGTGGCGGGCAGGCCGACCGGGACCTCGGGAGGCGGAGTGTCGCGAAGCGGGCTGACCGGCACCGAGAACAACGGTGCCGCCTGGCCGCAGAGAATCGCCAGCGCGTGTTCCTGGTCGTCTCGGGCCCGCTGCATATCCCGCAATTGGGCCGATGTGCTCTGGAGCTGCGCTTGCGCCTGATACAGCGCAACCGGACCGCCGAGTCCCGTCTTGAGCTGAACCGAGAGGACGCGAACCTGCTCCTGATACGCCGCAAGGGTGTGCGTCAGGATCTCGACCTGTGAATCGAGCAGCCGCAGCGTGTAGTAGAACTGCGCGACGTCGGTCTGGACCGCCAGCCTCACCGCGGCCTCGTCGTCGGCCGTGGCCACCAGCTGCGCGCGCGCGGATTCCAGCCCCCGTCGCACGCGGCCCCACACGTCAACCTCGTAGGTCAGATCGACCGGGACCAGCCAGTCGTTGATCGTCGCGGCGCCTTGCACGCGCTCGCCCGTCGTCGGGCTCGGGCGCGACCCCGAGAGTCGCGTTCGCGCGAACGAGGGATCGAGCGAGATCGTGGGCGCGAGAAAGCTGGCGGCCACACGGGCAAGGGCACGAGCCTCGTCCACTCGCGCCACCGCGAGCTCGAGGCTGTGATTCGACGTCGTCGCGGTTGCGATCAGCCGATCGAGATGCGAATCGCCATAGAGGCGCCACCATTCCAGAGCGATGCGCGGCGCCGCTCCGCCGCCCGCCGGTGACTTGAATCCCTCGGGTTGGATCACTGGCGGCCGCACGTACGGTGGTCCGACGGTGCAGCCGGCGAGCGGCAGGCACGCGACCGCGAGGATCGCGCCACACCTACTTCGAAGACGCCATCGGCCTGACAACCTGGCCCTCCTGAAGTGACACGGTCGGCTGCGTGACGATCGTTTCAGTACCGTGCAGACCGGCCTGGACGTCAATCGATGCGCCGTAGTCACGGCCCAGCGTGACCTGTTGAAAATGGATGGTGTTCCCCGGTCCGATGGTGACGACCCGGGTGCCCTCCGAGTCGACGACGACAGCGGTTGCCGGCACGGTCCACCGCGTGCCAGACGGCGAGACGTTGAAGCTCACATACACGAACATGCCGGGAAGGAGCCGTTGCGGCGCGTTGGGAATATCGACCTGCGCCAGGAGCGTACGCGTTCCTGGATCCAGCGCACTCGAGGTGCGGGTGACCGACGCGGCAACCGGCGTCTCCAGGTGCCCGCGCACCGTCACCTGCACCGGCATGCCGGATCGCACGTTTGACGCAAATGCCTGCGGCACGTTGACGAACACCCGCAGCCGGTCGACCTGGGCGAGCTCGAACAGGCCGTTTGCCGCACCGGTGACGTTGGTCGGCGCGACCGCCGTGTTGTCGGTTGGACTGCCAGCGGTGATGAGGGCACCGACGTCGACGTTCCGCTGGATGATCGTGCCGCTGAACGGCGCGAGGACGCGCTGGAACGAACTCAGTTGTTCGAGCTGCCGGACGTTGGCGCGAGCGGCCTCGACGCTCGCCTCCGCCGCCGCGACCGACGACTGCGCCGTGCGGAATGCGCTGACGCTTTGATCGACCAATTCGATGGCCACTGCCTTTTCGGCATCGGCGGCCTTATAGCGTTCCATCGTGGTGCGCGCGAGATCGAGGGTGGCGTTCTGCAGATCGCGGTTCTTCTCGGCCTGCAGGAGATTGGCCCGGCTCTGACTGAGCTGCTGATCGATCTCGGGCGAGGCGATCTCGGCGAGCAGTTGTCCCTGCCGCACGTGATCGCCGATGTCGACATGACGCCTGCTCAGATACCCGCTCGTACGGGCGTAGATGATCGCGTCTTGAATCGCTTGCGTGGTGCCGGCGAGCACCAGAGCCACATCGGCCGCTGGCTTCGGCTGGAAGACATGTACCCCGGGCGCGGTGGTCCGGACGCTCTCGGCGGCAGCTGCCAGCGCCCGGGTATTGCTCATGCGGGGAACCACGCTGACGGCCAGGAGGACGAGGAACATGACCAGCAACGCGCCCCCGATCAGGATCATCGTTCGAGTGCGGGCACGCGCAGCGGGGGAATCGCTCCGCGGCGCCTGGGCATCAGGCCGGTCGTGCCTGTTCATTGCTCATCCTCGCTGTCAATCTCCACGGGCGCCTTCCGCTTGAACACGCTGTAGGCGGCCGGGACGAAGAACAACGTGTAGAACGTTGCCACCGCGAGTCCGCCGATCACGGCGCGCCCGAGTGGTGCGTTCTGCTCGCCGCCTTCACCCAGGCCAAGGCTCATCGGCAGCATGCCCAGGAGCATGGCGAGCGCGGTCATGAGCACGGGACGAAGCCGGGTCCGGCCCGCGAGCAGAGCGGCCGCCCGCGCGTCGTGGCCACCGGCCGCGGGCTGGCGCTGCTGGTTGGCGAACGTGACCAGCAGGATGCTGTTGGACGTCGCCACTCCGATCGCCATGATGCAGCCCATGAGCGCCGGAACGCTGATCGTCGTGTGGGTCGAGAACAACGCCCAGAGGATTCCCGCGAGTGCACCAGGAAGTGCCATCAGGATGATGAACGGGTCCAGCCACGACTGGAAGTTCACGACCATGAGCGCGTACACGAGCAGGACCGCGAAGCAGATGCCGAGCGCCATCTGAAAGAACGACTGCTTCATGCTCTGGACCTGGCCGCGGACGGTGATGGTGCTGGCCTTCGAGATCCTGGCGTTGTACTTCGCAACGATCCTGTCGACGGCGTTGGAGACGGACCCGAGATCGGTCCCCTGAACGTTCGCGTACACGTCGAAGACGGGCTGCACGTTGTAGTGGTTCAGCGACAGCGGCGTGGTCGTGCGGCTGAACGTCGCGAGGTTTCCGAGCAGCTGCGCGGGGCCCTGCCCGGCACTGGCGATGGGCATCCGTTGCAGCTCGTCCATCGAGCTGACCCGGTGTGGTTCGGTCTGGACGATCACCGGATACCTGACCCCGTTCGTCTGGTTCAGCCAGAAATTGGTCGTGGCCGTCCCGCTGCCCGACAACGACACCGACAGGCTGTTTGCCATGTCTTGCGCGGTGAGGCCGACCTGCTGGGCGAGCTGCCGATCGGCGTCCACCATGATCCGCGGCGAGTCGAGAATCTGCTGCACGTGCACGTCCACGGCGCCCGGTGCTCCTCGAAGTTCCGCGGCGATCTGCTGCGCGATCGCGTAGTTCTGTCTGTTCTCCTGAATCGGGCCGCTGATCTGGATGTCGATCGGTGCCGGCAGTCCAAAGTTGAGGATCTGGCTCACGATGTCCGCGGGCTGGGTGAAGAACTCGAGCTCAGGAAATCGCTGGGGCAGCTGCTCGCGAAGTGTCTTCAGGTATTCGGCGGTCGGACGGTGCGCCGGCTTCAGCGAGACGAGGATTTCGCCATCCGACGGTCCCACGGTCACGCTGTCGCTCAGTGCAAGATTGATGTTGTTCGGCAGGCCGATGTTGTCGGTGATGACCGCCAGCTCGCCGGCGGGGATCACCTTCCGGATGTGGTCCTCGACCTGCTGAAAATACGCTTCGGTCTGTTCGATGCGAGTGCCCGCCGGGGCTCGGACGTGGAACCGCAGCTGTCCGGCGTCCACCGCCGGAAAGAAGTCGCGCCCGATGAACGGATAGAGGCACAGCGAGGCGACTGCGAACGCGAGGAATGCGATCATCGCGCTTCGTCGGTACTCCAGCACCCAGTCGAGCATCCCCTGGTATGCGCCGGCGAACCGCCGGAAGCCGGCGTCAAAGGCCTGCGAGATCCGTTCGAAGATCGAGCGTCTGGTCCGGCCATTCGCTTCCGACTGATGCGCCCGCTGTTCCGCCGGCATCAGGTACATGAGCATCGTCGGCACCAGCGTGCGCGACAGCAGATAGCTCGTGAGCATCGCGAAGACCACCGACATGGCCAGCGGCGAGAACAGGAACCCGCCGACGCCGGTCAGGAGAAAGATCGGAACGAAGACGATGCAGATCGCCAGGGTCGCGACGATCGCCGGGGTCGCGACTTCCGCGGCCGCGTCGAGAATGGCCTGACGCAGCGGAGTGCCCATCTCCATGTGGCGGTGGTTGTTCTCGATCGCCACCGTGGCGTCGTCCACCAGAATGCCGACCGCGAGTGCCAGCCCTCCGAGCGTCATGACGTTGAGGGTCTGGCCCAGGGTGTAGAGCACACTGATCGAGGCGAGAATCGAGAGCGGGATGGAAGTGATGACGATGAGCGTGCTGCGCCACGAGCCGAGGAACAGCAGGATCATCAGGCCGGTCAGGCACGCGGCGATCGCCCCCTCGCGAACGACGCCGGTCACCGCAGCCTTGACGAAGACGCTCTGATCGAACAGGAAGTCCGCGGTCAGGCTCTTGGGCATACCCGCCATGATCGTGGGCAGCAGCTTTCGGACCCCGCTGACTACCGACAGCGTGGAGGCATCACCGCTGGTCAAGACGGGAAGCAGCGCCGAGTGACGTCCGTCACGTCGAACCAGATTGGTTTGCGGGGTGAATCCGTCATGGACGAAGCCGACATCCCGGACGTAGACCAGCGCACCATTGACGTACTTGATCGGGAGGTCGTTCAGCGCGGTGAGGAGCTCAGGGCTGCTGTTGATCCCGACGTCGTATTCGATCGGACCCATCTTCGCCGTGCCCGGCGTCACGATGACGTTCTGCGCCAGGGTTGCGGTGAGGACATCCTGGGCCGACAGCCCGCGCGCGTAGAGCGCATCGGCGTCGATGTCGATGTTCACGACGCGGTTCTTGCCGCCGTAGGGCAGCGGAACCGCCGCTCCCTGCACGGCAACGAGCTGGGTGCGGATGAAGTTGTTGCCGAGGTCGGCGATCTCCTGCTCGGACAGCTGATCGCTGCCCAGGCTGATCATGATCACCGGGACGTCGGCGGCGTTGTATTGGAGGATCAGCGGCGGCGTGATGCCCGGCGGCAGCGGCTTGGTCACCGCCTGGCAGAGCGCCGTCACCTGCGCGACCGCGGCATTCACATCCGCGCCCGGCTGGAAGAACATCTTGATGACGCTGGTGCCGCGAACCGATTCCGACTCCATGTGCTCGATGTTGCTGACTGTCGTCGTCAGCGCCCGTTCGACGATCGTCGTGATGCGGTCCTGCATCTCGGTCGGCGACAGGTTGCCGTAGGTCCAGATGACGCTGATGACCGGAATGTTGATCTTGGGAAAGATGTCGGCCGGCATCGACACGATGGACAGCCCGCCCATGACGGCGATCAACAGGGCCATGACGACGAACGTGTATGGCCGGCGGAGCGCGAGTCTGACGATCCACATGGTTCTGCGACCGAGGTGAGGGCAAGGACAGTGCCGGAAATTCGACCCAAGACCGCTGCCTTCGGCACGCGCTCGCAGCGAGCGTTGCGTGCCAACGTGCAGAGTTGTTCACGCGAAGACAAGCCAAAGCGGTGTGTCCGGAGCACGGCCCTGTGGGGCGCTACGGGAAAAAAGCGATGTCCGGCTGACTTACAGCCCAGTGACTGACGTCAAAGCAGATGCCGTCGAAGCTGATGCGCCGGGGTGAGATAGCGGAGCGCCGCCAGCCGAACGAAAAGCAGCGATCCCAATCCCGTGGCAGCCGCCTGCATGAACACGACCACGATTTGGTAGCGGATCGCCAGGAGCGGCGAGGAACCCGCCAGGATCTGCCCGGTCATCATGCCGGGCAGCTGGACTACGCCGACGGTCATCATTGCATTGACAGTCGGGATCATGGCCGCCCGCAGCGCCGCCCGAACCATCGGTTGGACCGCTTCCTGGCCGGAGAAACCGAGGGCCAGTCTCGCCTCGACTTCGTCCGCACGAGTCCGCAGGTCGCCTTGCAGTCGATCGCCGGCAAGCGCGGCGCTGGTCATCGAGTTGCCGAGAATCATGCCGGCGATCGGGATGATGTATTGAGGCTCCCACCACGGACGCACCTGGACGACGACCGTGATGACGTACGCCAGCGTCGCAGCGGTCGAGAGGCTCAGGGCCGTCGCCGCGATCCAACCTGCTCCGCGCAGCGGCCTGCCGAGTCGTGAGACCGCCGCCTGCGTGGCGATAGCGATCATCGCGACCAGGATCAGCACGACCCAATACCAGCGGGCGGCCGCGAACACGGCGGCAAGTACGAAGCCAACGCCAAAGAGCTGGACGACGGTCCGAACGGATCCAATCGTGAGATCGCGCTCGAGCCCGAGCGACTGATGAATGGATATCGCGATGAGCGCCGCCACCAGCACGAGCGCCAGCGCAAGCTGCCAGAAGGACAAATCAACGATGACGGCGGAGGCGTTCACGAGCTGGTCCCCACGCGGGGCATCGATTCTCCCGCCAGGAATGCCCTAAGACGTGTGTCGATCGATGCGCGGGTCCTGGGATCGTCGGTCGACTGGAATGCCTGGACGCGTCCCTGTACCAGGTAGAGGAGACTGCCCCCCAGACGACGCACCAGATCAGGCTGGTGGGTCACGGCGACAATGGTCAGACCGCGGGACTGTTGTAGATGGGAGATGGTCGCGACGACGAGGAGCGCATTCGGCGGATCGAGTGCCGACGTCGGCTCGTCGATGAGCAGGACCTCGGGATCGCGCAGCAGCGCCCGCGCAATCGTCACGCGCTGCTTTTCGCCACCAGAAAGATTGAGCGCATCGTCGTCCAGCCTGTCCGCGTCGAGTCCGACCTCCTCGAGCGCGCGGTGGAGGCGCGGCTCCGAGAAGTCCCCGGGAGCATCGGCGGGTCGGACTCGGAGGTTGTCTCCGATGGTGCCTTCGAACAGCACCGGCGTCTGCATCACGAGAGCGACCCGCCGCCGCAGCTGCCGGGGGTCGAGGGTTCGAATATCGCGCCCGTCGAATCTCACCGTTCCGGATGTCGGTTCGACGAGACGGTTCAGGCAGCGGAGGAGCGTCGACTTCCCCGATCCTGACGGGCCGACGAGCGTGAGCGCGCGACCGCGATCGAGCGTGAAGGAGACGTCGTCGAGGATCGGGGCTGCCGCCTGCCTGCCATGCCCCGGATAGGCGAGCGAGAGATGTTCGGCAACGAAGACTGGCGCGGTCACTTCTTTCAATACTCTATCGGTTCCACAGGCAGGAGACGATGAACGGCTGTCGCGAATCGCGGAACCGTCCATCGTCCTGAGCGTGGTGGGTCGTGGGGAGGGCCGAATCGACTGGCGCGCTGCCGACCGGTGCTTGTCTTGCCGCGGGTAGAGATCGGAGAGCCGCCATACACACCTGCCTGGCAAAAGACAGTCCACGTTCCGCTCCCGCCGACCCACTTGCGATGGCAGCGGTCGCAGCCTGCATACGCAGAGTTGCGCGTGTGTGCTCGGTGCACGCAGGAATCCGACCTGGACCTGCGGCTCACGGAACAAAACGCTGGCTTCAATTACTCGCGCCGGTTGGCGCGACACTTGCCATCGGGACCGCAGACTGTGAAGAAGGGAGCCTGCTATGTCTCAACGTATGGTCGCAATTCTCATCGACAGACTACTCGCCGATAAAGACCTCCGAATTCGATTTGCCCTCGATCCGGACGAGACACTGGCCGACCTCAGCTTCCTCGGCGTCGATCTGACGCCCGATGAGATCGATGTGTTCCTTCGAGCGGATGCACGTCTGTGGTTCTGGAGCAGGAGCCTGATGGGCGATCGGGTGCACTGATGACGTCGGCTCTGATCGCCAAGCGGTGAAGGAGAAAGCACGTGGGCCAACTAGTCGACGAGATCATCACGCTGATCGCGCTGGGCGATACGCGGCACGGCAAGGAATAGCGATATCGGCGTAGCCCTCCCGCATCGCCAGCCGGTAGAGCTCCTTCGTGACACTCACCACCGGCATTGGCACGCCCGCTTCGTATCCCTGACTGACGCGACGTGCAGATCCTTCAGCATCCAGCGCATGGAGAAATCAGGCGAGGAGTCTTCGCCTTCACACGTGCCGCGCTCTGCGGCAACGACCGGTGCGACCACCGGCCCACCGAGTAAGTCGTCGAAGGATTTCCTGGTCAATGACGGGATTCAGGAGCACTCGAGGGTGACTCCTGTTGCTCGGCCGCAGCCGGACGGGGCCGCAGAGGAACGTACAGCACCGATGGCCGGTTCGTCCCAGCCTGCGGATACAGATCCATGAGCTGGTAGATCAGTGGAGGCATGTCGACCGAGATCGGTAAGCCCAGTTGCCGGGCGCCTTCCACCGTGATTGGAAAGTCATGGGTCCAGCGTCCTTCCGAGAGCGCCACCGCCAGGGCGGCAGCCTTCTGCTGCGGAAGATGCTTGAGCAGCACTTCCGCGACAAACGACGCGACCTGCCTGCGCGCTTTCGCGGCGACGTCTGCCCGCACCAGCATCTCGTCGCTCACCTGCTCGGGCCGTTTCAGCGTGACCGCCGCGACGATAGAGGCAGCGGGCATGTCGTCGATCTGGGGGTCGACGGGCCCCAGCACCGCGTTTGGATCCATGACGATCTGGTCGGCTGCGAGGGCGAGCAGCGTCCCCCCGCTCATCGCGTAATGCGGAACGAACACCGTGACTTTGCCTTTGTGTTCCACGAGCGCGTGTGCAATCTGCTCGGCTGCCAGGACCAGTCCGCCCGGCGTGTGCAGGATGAAGTCGATCGGTTCGTCCGCTGGCGTCGATCGAATGCCGCGGAGAACGGCTTCCGAATCCTCGATGTCGATGAAGGTGCTGACCGGCACACCGAACAGGCTGACGTTCTCCTGGCGATGGATCAGGGCCATGACGCGAGACTTGCGCTGATCCTGAAGGCGGTCGATCAGGTCGTCGCGGGCGGCAGCGAGCTGATATGGCGCGCACGCTTCCTGCAGCAAGATCACGGCGACGCCAGTCCACAGCAGCCACTTGATGAAGCGTCCCAGCCTGAACCAGCGTGACGCTGTCGTCGTGTTCATGATCCGCCTTCGCGTCTGCGATTCAACGACCCCGAGGTAGTGGTTGCGCACATCAGTAACGAGCAAGGGCACGCCGGTTCTGTGTAGCGACCCAACCAACGGAACGCAAGGGTGAGGCCAGCTGGCCGGACGCTGGCCGAAGATACTGCGAGCGCTCATCTCTGCGCGATCGCGGTGATTCGATCGCGGCGGACATGGTGTCGTGATCGCGCGGCTGCGTCGGGGTGCTCGGATCTGTTTACACCGACGCACGAGCTCGACCGTGACTGACGGTGACACAGTGGACTCTCGATAACGGGTGTGGCATCGACGTTGCCGCAGCCCCGTGAACGGCCAGGACACTTTTTGTTCTGCCAGTCCGAGGTTTCGCCATGCGTATCATCTTCTTCACGCTGCTCGTTTCATTCGGCGCGACGGCATCCGGCTCGGCCCAGAGTGGTGCGAGTACACCGGCACCTGCTGCACGTCAGGAGACGGAGCTCGCCCCAGGCATGTTGCCCGAACCGCACGTCATGACCCGGGCGATCGATTTTGGGAAGCGTTTCCTCGGAGGCGATGGCCCTTCGGAGAAGGATGGCTTCTACCCGGATGTCGGCGACATCGTGACCGGAGCTGGCTGGATTTCAGCCGGTCCCGGGTACCGGCGACATTTCCTGAACCGGCGTGTCCTCGTCGACGGGTCGGCGGCAGTGTCCTGGAGGGCGTACAAACAGGCGAGGGCGCGAGTCGAGCTCACGAATCTCGCCGGCGATCACGTTTCCGTGGGAGCGCAGGTCCGCTGGCAGGATCTCACGCAAGTGACCTACTTCGGCATCGGTGCTGATTCGCTCGAGACGGCGCGAAGCGAGTACCGCACCAAGAATACCGACGTGATCGGCTATGGAGTGGTTCGGGCGAATCGCTGGCTGTCGGTGGGAGGCCGTTTCGGGTGGTTGCGACAGCCGACCATTTCATCTCCGAGTGGACCGTTCGATCGCGATTTCCCCGACGCGGGTCAGGTGTTCCCGGACGACCCGGGTATGGCGGAGCAGTCCAGTGTTCTGCACGGCGAGGTGTCGATCACCGCCGACACCCGCGATGCTCCCAGCCATCCGACCACCGGCGGCCTATACCGGGCGGCGGCAGGAACCTACTCGGCCCGGGACCTCGCGCAGTTCAGTTTCCGGCGATACGAGGCGGAGGGCTTGCAACTTGTTCCCATCGCTGGAAAGACCTGGGTGCTTGCGCTGCACGGCTGGGGCGTCTTCTCCGACACGAATGCGGACCGCATCGTCCCCTTCTACATGCTGCCGAGTCTGGGCGGTGGCACCACGCTGCGCTCATACCCCGACTACCGATTCCACGACCGCAACCTCCTCGTCGCCACCGTCGAGTCTCGATGGGCCCTGTTGAAACACGTGGACGCGGCAGCGTTCGTCGACGCCGGCAACGTGGCGTCTCGTGTCGGCGATCTGAATCTTGACAAGAGATCGTATGGGGCCGGGTTGCGCGTGCACACCGGCAGGTCGACGCTCGGACGACTCGACGTGGCTCACGGCCGCGAGGGCTGGATCGTCTCGTTCAAGCTGAGTGATCCGTTCCGGCTGGCGCGGCGGTCAGAGCTCACCGCACTGATTCCGTTCGTGCCCTGAGAAAAGGGTGTGTTCGAGACGGGGTCCGACGTGTGACGGAGCCTCCCTCGCGATCTAGGGAGTGGAGACGGGAAGGAGAGAAGCCCTTTCTCCCCTTCTCCGCTGAGTCAGCTCACCGTCCGAGAAAGTTCACGTGGGCGTAACCACCCAGCCGGGTGTTGTACGCGAGATACCAGCCGACGTGGTCCGGATCGTCGTAAATCACGATCGGATCGCTGTCCCAGAGCCAGCCGTCGACGTAGGGGTAATCCCAGGGGGAGACGCCGAAGAAGAAACCATTGAACCAGAACCTGTCCCGGTTCCCACCCTGGAGCCGGAACACATGGCGGGGGCCGAATCCGCCCGTGAAGCGACCGTGCTCATAGGGATGGTCGAGGTGGTAATGAGCGTCGTCAGGGCCGGTCCCATGCCCGATCCAGCGCCCGTCGTTGTGAACGTGCGGGGCATTCGGATGCCCGGGCGCGTCGCGGAAGTCGCGACCTTCTCCGTCATGGTGAGCGCCCTCCGGCATCGGAGACGGACCGCGTCCGGGAACGAATCCACCACCGACGCCGTGCGCCCCGCCGCCGCCCTGCATCCCCCCACCACCATGTCCACCGCCGCCGTGTTGTGCATAGGCGGGAATCGCACACGTCAACGTCACAGCCAGAAGTCCGATTGGTGCTTTCATCTCAACCCTCAGGAATTCAGAAATCCTCATGACCGTTTCTCCTTCGCGACCGTGCGGCACCCACCGCGACTGCGGAGTCGCTCAGAGACGGCTGGGCAAGGACGGTGCCGACCAGAAAGGCCAGAACGCGGCTGTTTGTTGTGTCACCGACCGTTCGTTGATTGCGAACGTTCAGGAGTGCTCACAGGCAGTCGCGGGCCGGCGCCGCTTCAGGATCGTCAGGTCCTGCGCCGGCCTGGCTCAGTGCGCGACGCGAGCCAGGCACGGCCGATTGTTTGGACCGGCACAATTGCGTGTCCGGGTGCGCAGGTGACTGTTGCAGGCGTGGGTCTTTTCGGCCGATCCGCGAGTGCGATGGTGGCGCGGGAGTTGCGGAAGTCGCAGTGCCGGCGGCGCGGGTCTTGCCCCCTTACACCACTGCCTGGTACCCGCAAGGGCGGACGCCGTCGCCGGCGCCACGACGAAGACGACTTCAAGGCGGTGAAGGAGGAGAGCGTAGGAGCTACTTGCTCGCCGCAATCGACGCCTTGACCCTCGCCTTGGGACTGGCGTCGGGAATGCGCGCGAAGTCGGCGGGCAGCTCGCCGCCCGGCACGGACTGCCAGGGGCCGTCGGCCTTCCACGAACGGAACCACTGGCCGGCGATCAGCAGGTAGAGCTCCTGGTCGGTTGGCTCCCGGAACAGATCGGCGGTGGTGTTCGCGACATACTCCAGCGATGTCCCTTCGATGGGGGCAAAGACCATCGGGCCCTCCGTGACGATCAGTTCTGCTGAAGCCTTCGAAATGAAGATGTTCGGCGCTGGTTCGTCTGTGAGGCTGCGTGCGCCGGCGGGGTTTTTCGGATCGACACCGTCGAGGAGATCGACCGTCTTTGATGCGACTGCCTGCTGGAGCGCGAGGCTGCTGCCGGTCGGCGCTACGCCCGAGACCGACCATGAGACGCCATCGAGCGAGTACGCCTCCATCCATCCGTCGAGCACCTTCAAGTAGTACGTGCCGATCACGTCACGGACGATCAGCGGCTTGGTATTGACGATCCGCTGGAGTTCGGTGCCAGGTACCGGCCGAAAGACCGGGTCGCCGTCGATCCGAACAATGATGGCAGGCACCGTCGAGAGGATGATCGTCGGAGGATTGGTCTTGACCGGCCCCGCGCCGGTGGTTGCCGCCGAACGTGCGACGCCAAGGTCACCGTCGCCGGGTTGACGCGACTGTTCGAGGCCGCCGGGGATCGTGGGTGGTGGAAGTGTGCTGAACATCCTCGCCACAGCCACTTCAGTCGCTTTCGCATCGTGCCGTGGGCTGCCGGAGAGGGAATCAGCCGCGAAGCCCCGCCAGATCGGGTGTTTGGTCTCGGCATCGAAGATCGTCACCACCACCGTTCCGACCTTGTAGTCCTCGACGAAGCCCGGCGCGCTTCCGGATGGCGCCGAGCGCCACTGCCAGCCCCCCCACCCGTTGTAGAACGACTCGTACGTGTGATTCGTCGGCGTCGCGGTGTGGACGACAACGGCCGCCTGGCCGTCGCCCTCGGGGACCTCGAGCCATCCCTTTTCCGTCAGCGTGGTTTCCACCAACGAGATAATCCGATCGTCCGCAACCGGATCGCCTGATGAATTACCCTTCATCACGAAGAACGTGGCGTAGTTGGAAAAATCGCCAGTCGTGCTGGGGCCGGCGGTCGCCGTCATCGGCTTGAAGCTCGGCGCGCAGCCGGCGGTGCACAGTACGAGAATGGCGACCGACAAATGTCTCGCGTTCATATAGAGGAACTCCCGGTCACGTAACGGGCAAACAGGAGGCCATGACCGGGATCCAGCCCGAATATCAGAAGGTGAAGGGATTGGCTGGATTCCGCCTCGACCGCATCGTTCCACAGCACCGCGCGTTGCGCATCGCTCGTGTGTGGCGGGACTCAAGCCTGCTCACAGGCGCGCACTTGCTGGCGCGGGACCCAGTTCAACTGCTCGGCATGATCGCGAGGACTGCGTTCCGATAACGGAGGTAGACGCCTTGCATCGAGCAACCGCCGAGGCTCGAATGTCCACGCACGAAAGATGGGTGTAACATGCCGCTCTTCTACACCACGAAGCGCGGAGGGACGGGAATGGGCCTGTCGATCAGCCGCACCATCGTCGAGCAGCACGGCGGACGACTCTGGGCCGTGGCCAATGCCGATCCCGGCACGACGTTCCAGTTCACGGTGTGAGGCAACCACGCATGCCGGAAACCCGCCGTGCGACACGATGCCACTGAACAACACGAAAGAAACCGCGATGTCAATGGCCCGGGTCCCCGCGCGATCCACCGGCATCGAGCCGGCGAGTCAGGCCCACAGATTCTGGCGGTCAGCCGGGCGGGCCGCGCTTGGGAGCCTGGGGTTGGGAGGGGTAACCCTTGCCGGTGTTCTCCTTCAGGCTGAAGCTGCGTCGGCCGCTCTACTGTATCTCTGTGCCATCGTACTCACCTCTTTGTGGGCGGGCCTGGTTCCATCGCTCGTCGTCTCGATCATTGCCATCCTCTGCCTCGACTATTTCTTTACGCCGCCGCTTTTCGCGATAGGCCTCAGCGAGATCGACGTTGTCGCAGTGATGGTCTTCGGGCTCACGGCCTTCGTGATCGCCCAACTGACGTCCCGGATGCGCAAGTCCTTCCGGGAAGTCCAGGCCCTGCGAGACGAGCTGCAACTGTTCATCGACACCATTCCCGCACCGGTCTGGAGGGCGTCGCCGGACGGATCCCGTGATTTCGTCAGCCAACGGTGGCTCGAGTACACCGGCCTCCCGCCCGGGGACGGACTCGGCTGGGATTGGACCAGGGTCCTTCATCCCGACGACCGGTTCGTAGACCGATGGAACGCGGCCGTTGCTGCCGGCGATCCACTCGAGGCTGAAGCACGCCTGCGGCGGGCTGACGGGTTGTATCGCTGGTTTCTCATTCGTGCCGTGCCGTCGCGCGACGAACAGGGGACGATCCGGAAATGGTATGGAACGGCGACAGACATCGAAGACCGGAAGCTGGCCGACGACGCCGTGCGGCGAAGCGAAGCAAGACTGCGAGAGCAGGCCAGCCTCCTCGACCTGACGCATGACACGGTGTTCGTCCGCGACATGAACGACGTCGTCACCTTTTGGAATCGTGGTGCCGAGGAACTGTATGGCTGGAAGCGAGACGACGCGATTGGCAAGGTGACTCACCAGCTGTTGCACACGATCTTCCCGGCGCCCCTCGAAGAGGTCACAGCATCGTTGATGCGGGCGGGGCGCTGGGAGGGCGAACTGGTCCACACCAGGCGAGACGGCACGCAGGTCGCCGTCGCGAGCCGATGGTCTCTGCAGCGGGACGAGAACGGGCGGCCGCTCGGAACACTCGAGACCAACAACGACGTCACTGGGCGCAAGCGGGCGGAGGAAGCGATCCGCCGGCAGGCCAACCTGCTGGAACAGACCCACGACGCGATCCTTGCCTGGCACGTCCCGGGAACCATCATCTTCTGGAATCGAGGTGCAGAACGGCTTTATGGCTTCTCCCAGGAAGAAGCGATTGGCTGCCTCAGCCATGACCTGCTCCGGACGGAGCACCCGGTACCCACGCCGATCTTCGAGGCGGCTCTGGAGCGCGACGGCGACTGGACGGGGGAGCTGACGCATACGACCCGCGATGGCCGCAGGATCCTGGTCGAAAGTCGGCAGGTGGTGATGCGCGAGTCGGCTGACCAGCGCCTGGTGCTCGAAACCAACCGCGACATCACCGAACGGAAGCACGCCGAAGAAGCGCTGCGCCAGGCGGAGGCGGATCTCGCCCACGTCAGCCGCGTCACCACCCTTGGAGAGATGGCCGCGTCAATCGCGCACGAGATCGATCAGCCGCTCTCCGGGGTCGTCATCAACGCGAACGCGTGCCTGCGCTTCCTGACCGGTGCGTCGCCGAATCTCGACGAGGTGCGCGATGGCCTGCAGGCCATCGACCGTGACGGCCGGCGGGCGAGCGACGTGATCGCGCGGATTCGTGCCCTGGCGCGCAAAACGCCCACCAAAAAGGAGCCGTTGGACATCAATGAGGTGATTCGCGAGGTGATCGTGTTGGCCGAGGGGGAAGCGCGGAGGACGCGCGCGCGCATCCGGACCCAGCTCGCCGGGAATCTTCCCCGAGTCGCCGGCGACCGGGTGCAGCTGCAGCAGGTGGTGCTCAACCTGCTCCTGAACGCCCTTGAAGCCATGACCGCGGTGATGGACCGCCCGCGCGAGCTGGCGATCAGCACCCAATCTGAGGCGGACCATCGCGTCCGTGTCGCCGTGCAGGATTCGGGGGTCGGCATCGACCCGCAGGTTGCGTCCCGTCTGTTCGAGGCGTTCTACACGACCAAGCGCGGTGGCATGGGGATGGGCCTCTCAATCAGCCGTTCCATTGTCGAGCAGCACGGCGGCCGATTGTGGGCCGCGCCCAATGACGGTCCCGGCACGACGTTCCATTTCACGGTGTGATGCGCCCCTTCCTCCGATAACCCAGGCGATCGTCACGGCCCGATCTGAACGCACCGGATCGTTTGATGGCATAGCTCGCAACGGTGTGGTACGAGTCGGCGTGCTTCAACGCGCCAGCGCGTCGAGACCGTTCGGTGCATCGCACGACAGGTCCAGCGTGCCGGAGACCGCACGCGCGTCACGCGGCTTCGATGCGGCAAGCAGGCGCTGCACGTCTCGCAGCAAGTCGTCCGGCAGGCACGGCTTCGGCAGGAACAGGTCACACCCCGCCTCTTCGGCCCGCTCGCGGTCGCTCTTCCACGCGCATGCCGTCACGACGATGACCGGAATTCGTTTCGTGCGTTCGTCGCTCTTCAGACGGGCAATGAACTCGACGCCGTCCATGCCACCCGGAAGCAGGAGGCCGGTCACGATGACGTCAGCTCTTGGTGCAACCATCAGGCCATCGCGTGCGGTCAGTACGGGAACGGGCAGAAGTCCCCGATGGCGGAAATACTCCGCATACATTTCTCGGCTGTCGGCATCCCCTTGAAGAACCACGACGACAGCAGCGGGCGGTGGCGACATCGTGTGTCCGTGACGGAGGCAAGGTCGAGGCCACACTCGCGGCTGGGGGACGCTGCATCGTTTGTTTCGCACCGGGCAAAGGGGTCGATCGCGAGCTTGCTCGTTTTTTGATCGGTCTCCAACCGCCCACTGAGCAATCGTGCGCACAGGTGCTCGTGCGTGCGCGGCCCTGCGACTGACGATCGCACGCCCATCTGCTCACGCGTCGGATGTCGACATGCCGAATGTGCCCTGTCGCGCCGAGGCTGTGTGCGCGGAGAGCGTCAGGTGTGCATCACGTAACCGTGTGAGAATCGACAGACTCTTGATTGCGCGGCGTACGATACGATGCCGCTGAAGACGAGCGGTGATGTCGTTGACGGCACGGGTCCCCACGCTATCGGCCAGCGTCAAGCGGGCAACTTCACAGGCCGACAGATTCCGGCGTTCAGCCTGGCAGGCCGCGCTTGCCATCGTACTCACCTCCCACCACGGTGGACGACTGTGGGCCGCGCCCACTGCCGCTCCCGGCACCATGTTCCATTTCACGGGGTGATGGCGCGTCTCATGCCGGAAGCCCAGGCCATCGTGTTCGTGGTGGATGACGATGCGTCGGTGCGGGAGGCCTTGGCGCGCCTCGTTCGATCGGCAGACCTGAGGGTCGAGGCCTTCGCCTCGGCCGAGGAATTCCTGAACCGCCCTCGCGACGATGCACCGAGCTGCCTGCTGCTGGATGTGCGCCTGCCCGAACTGAGCGGCCTGGACCTGCAGCAGCGCATGGTCGAGGCGAACCATGAAATCCCGATTGTCTTCATCACGGGGCACGGCGACATCCCGACCACGGTGAGGGCGATGAAGGCCGGAGCGGTGGAGTTTCTGACCAAGCCGCTCGTCGAAGGTGACGTTCTGGAATCGATCCGCCAGGCGATCGAGCGCGACCGGGCTGCCCGCGGCCAGCAGGCAGAAACCGCCGCGTGGCGCGCCCGGCGCGCATCGCTCACCCCTCGTGAGGAGGAAGTGATGCAATGGGTCGTTGCCGGCCTGCTCAACAAGCAGATCGCCGGCGAGCTTGGCATCAGCGAGGAGACAGTCAAAGTACATCGCGGCCACGTCATGCGCAAGATGGGGGCCGACTCCGTGGCTGCGCTGGTGAGAATGTGCGAGAAGCTCGGAGTCCCCCGTCGAGGACCCACCTAGACCCTTTCCCGACGTCGGCCGCGCCATCTCCAGTGGACCGTCCAGTTGTGGAGACGCAGCCGCGCCCTACCACGAAGGTGTAATGGCATTCCCGTCCCCCGCACGCTGTAATGACTGCGGATGTCTTCTCCGCTGATTTCCGTCGTTGACGACGATCACTCGGTCCGTGAGTCGCTCGCGAGACTGATCCGATCGGTCGGGTTCGGTGTGCAGGTCTTCGGATCGGCCGAAGAGTTCCTGAGCGCGAGCCACGGCCGTCAGGCGGACTGCCTGATACTCGACATCCGGATGCCGGGAATGAGTGGGCTCGAGCTTCAGCGCGAGCTGGCGGCGGCCACGAGTGATCTCCCCGTGATCTTCATCACGGCGCACGGAGCCGACGAAGACGTGCGCGCGAGGGCTCTCGCAGCCGGAGCGGTGGAGTACCTGCTCAAGCCGCTCAGAGAAGAAGAAGTGCTGAAGGCCATCGACGCGGCGCTGAGCTCGAAATAACGGCGGCGCGCCCGGCAGCGTCGCGACGTCCACGATGGAGGCGGTGCTCCCATGGCTACTGAGGCTCCTGTTTACATCGTCGATGACGATCCGTCGGTGCGCGAGGCCGTGGCAAGGCTCGTCCGGTCGGGCGGCTGGACGGTGGAGACTTTTGCATCGGCGCACGAGTTTCTTGCCAGCGCCTGGGCCGAGGTGCCGAGCTGTCTGATACTTGACGTGCAACTCCCGGGACTGAGTGGTCTCGAGCTGCAGCAGCGGCTGGCGAAGTCCGGCGCTCGCACCGCAATCATTTTTCTCACCGGGCACGGTGACATTCCCACAACGGTACGGGCGATCAAGGCGGGCGCGCTGGAGTTCCTGACCAAGCCGTATGCCGACGCGGATCTGATCGCCGCGATCGAGCAGGGTCTCGCGCACGTGGAAACCCAGCGAACGGAAGCGCGCGACCGCGTCGAGCGGCGCGACGCCCGCATCCAGTCGGCCGCGGAGGGAAAGGCCGGCGGCCGGCCGGCAATCGGGCAGTCGGCGGAGTGGAAGGGCGTCCTGCGAAAGGCGACACAAGTGGCCGCGACGGAAACCACCGTGCTCCTGCAAGGTGAGTCGGGGACCGGAAAGGAAGTCGTCGCGCGGTTCATTCATCGCGAGTCGCGGCGAAAAACCGGCGCGTTCGTCGCGATCAACTGCGCGGCGCTGCCCGACCATCTTCTGGAATCGGAGCTGTTCGGCTACGAGAGGGGCGCATTTACCGGCGCCCAGCAGCCCAAGCCGGGCCAAATCGAGCTGGCCGCGGGAGGAGTCCTGTTTCTCGACGAAGTGACGGAGATGAGTGCCGCCTCGCAGGCGAAGCTGCTTCGCGTCCTCCAGGAGCGCGAATTCCAGCGTCTCGGCGGCACGCGTCTGTTGAAAGCCAACGTCCGGGTGATCGCGGCAACCAACCGCGATTTGCGCGACGCCGTGACCCGCGGAGCGTTTCGCGAGGATCTCTACTATCGTTTGCAGGTCTTTGACATTCAGCTGCCTCCGTTGCGCGAGAGGACGCGGGACATTCCCTTGCTCGCCGATGCGTTCCTGCAAGAGATCGGCCGCACTATCGGCCGGCCACCGGCGGCGCTGACGCGGGACTCACAGCAGCTGCTGATGAAGTACCCCTGGCCGGGCAACGTCCGAGAGCTGGGCAACGTGCTGGAGCGTGCGGCAATTCTGTGCGACGGCGGGCCGATCACGCCGGAGCACCTGTCCCTGGACGAGGAACCGATGATGCCGGCCTCGACGCCAGCGGCGGACCTGCGCCTCGCGGAACGAACCGCGATCGAGAAGGCGCTGAGGGAAACCGACGGCAACAAATCGAAGACCGCGCGGCGCCTCGGACTGTCGCGGACGCAGCTCTACGTCCGGCTTCGCAAGTACGACATCGAGCCGCCGCCCGTCGTGTCGTAGCGGCGCGGCGGTTGGTCAATCTTGCGGCGCGCCAGATCGGGCAACAAAACCCAATGACCAGCAGTTGCCAGCGCGCAATTCTCGTCCTCCGCCGAGAACCGGCTCAGCCTCGGATCGCTCTGGAGCAATAAAGGGAAGTCCTGGACGAATTTCTTCAGGTGGCCGAACCGCATCGCGCGGAATCCGAACAGTTCCATCTCATTCAGCGCTTGCTCGGCGGTCCAGTGTTGCCGGCTCATGCGATAGCTGGCCACCATGACGCCCGTCCGCTCCGCGCCGCGCTCGCAGTGGACGAACACTTTCTTGTCAGGGTTCGCGCGGAGCAGCTCGAGGAATTGCACGATCTGCGCGACGCTCGGGTTGTTCGAACCGCGCCAGGGGATGCTCAGATACTGCATCCCTTGTGTCTGAACGAGGACTTGCTCGCGGATGATTTCAGCGGTGTCGTGCCGCAGGTTCACGACGATATCGATCCCCATCTTCTTCAGCTCTTCAAAGCCCGCCGGGTTCGGCTGTCCCCCCCGCGAGAGCTGTTGACTGATCGTGCCGAAGTTCGGAAGACCGGGAAGTTGCGCGCTCGGCGCAGAGGCCGGCGTGTGCGGCGCAGCAACCCGAGTGTGCGCGGCGCCGGGCAGAATTGCCGTTGACCACGTCAGCAGGAGCAACGTCATGACTCGGAACTGGTGCAGCCGCGTCTTCATGACATCCCCTCGAGTATCCGAAGGTGCGCCGTGGTGATGGCGTGCACGACCGCAGTCGCGACGCCGGTGGTGCAGGACTTCACGACAGGCCTCCTCGAACGTGGCTTTCAATTCGGGGCAACGGTCGCTGATCGACGCGCTGCCCTCGGTGAATAGGAGGGGCAACACGCGTACCAGCCGGCAGGCGGGGTGCGCATCACGCCGCCCGCGACGGCAACGCGCCTCTGCGCCATTTGTCCCGCCTCCAAAATGCGGCTGCCTGTTCGTTTGTCGCGGCCGCGTCGTTGAGCGTCCGCACGCACACGTGCGTATCGTCATGCGCAAGTGGTCTGGCTTCACATTTGCTGGTTCCAGCCTGTCGGCGAAAGAACCAGGAGCTGACGTCATGAAACAACGCAAGCGCGTGGTCCGAATTGTTGGCGCGCAGTATCGGTTCGTCTGGGCCCGCAATTGGTAAGGACGGACACGAGCGCCGCCGCCCTCGTCACCGCGCTCCACGCTGGCGACTACGCGGCGGTACGCGAGCTGATGCGCGGCCACCCAGCGGGAGCTGCGGCGGCGCTACTGACCCACTTGAGTCCGGACGATCAGGTGGTCGTGTTCCGCGTGCTCCCGCGCCGAAACGCCGCCGCGGTCTTCGAGTACCTGCCACAGGACTTGAAAGAACCACTGCTGAGAGGCATGGCGCATACCGAGGTGGCGGCCATCCTGAACGCCATGGCGCCGGATGACCGCACGGCGTTCCTCGACGAATTGCCGGCGGCAGCGACCAGACAGCTCCTCGCCCTCCTGACGCCGGAACAGCGTTCGGTCGCGCGCTCGCTCCTTGGCTATCCCGAGAAGTCGATCGGCCGTCTCATGACCCCGTCCTACGTCGCCGTGCGAGATGATTGGACGGTTCGCGACGTCCTCGACTACGTCCGCACCCACGGTGAGGACAGCGAGACCCTCAACGTCATCTACGTCATCGACCGCCAGGGACGGCTGATCGACGACCTGCGCATGCGCGAGTTGCTTCTCGCGCCGCTCGACCGACGCGTGGCGGACATCATGGACCGGCGCTTTGTCGCGCTGAAGGCGACCGACGCGCAGGAGGCGGCGGTACGTGTCTTTCGCCAGTACGATCGCAGTGCGCTGCCAGTGACCGACAGCGCCGGCATCCTCATCGGCATCGTCACCGTCGACGACGTTCTGGATGTGGCGGACGCTGCGGCGACTCGCGACATTCACCGCATTGGCGGCTCGGAAGCCTTCGACGAACCCTACCTGCGCATCACGTTTGCGCGAATGTTCCAAAAGCGCGCCGGGTGGCTGACGGCGCTGTTCATCGGCGAAATGATGACGGCGACAGCGATGGGGGCGTTCGAGGGTGAAATCTCGCGGGCGGTTGTGCTGGCGCTGTTCGTTCCGCTCGTCATCTCGAGCGGCGGCAACTCCGGATCGCAGGCGTCGACACTGGTGATCCGTGCGCTGGCACTCGACGAGCTGCGGGTTGCCGACTGGTGGCGCGTACTCAGGCGCGAGATCCTGTGCGGGCTCTCGCTCGGAATGGTGCTTGGAAGCATCGGCTTGCTGCGCATCACGCTATGGTCAGCGTTCTCCGGCCTCTACGGTCCGCACTGGCTGCTCGTCGGTCTCACGGTGGCGGTGGCCCTCGTCGGCGTCGTGCTCTGGGGTACAGTGGCCGGCGCGCTGCTGCCATTTCTCCTGAGACGTCTTGGGTTCGATCCGGCAACCGCGTCCGCGCCGCTGGTCGCCACGCTGGTCGACGTGACCGGCTTGGTCATCTACTTCACCGTTGCGCTGGTGATACTGCGGGGGACGCTGTTGTAGGCCAGAACGGTGTTCGACTGGCGCGCAGTCATGACACCGGATCGCAGTCACTCAGGCGTCCTCGCGGTCCGCTTCGAGCTCGATGGTCTCTGTTGCGCGCTCGGCCTCGGCGACCATCCGTCGTGGCTCTCGCGAACCACGCCGGAGCGCCGCTCTCGCTTCCGCGAGGCGCATGAGGAAATCCGAACCGGTGCCGTGGTCGGTGCCGCCCGCTTTGCCCTGCTCGTAGACAAACGTTCTCAGCCACTCGTCGCTGACGCCGGCGAAAGCGCTGCTCTGCATTCGATCCTCCGACGACTCACTTCTGCCAGGCAACATCGCTGTCTCTCGGCACAAGCAACGGGAATGCCACGGCGAGGCGAGATATCCAACGATGGCGATCTGTGCTAAAGAAGGACCTCACGATCACCGCGTGGTGAGCGTGCGCACGCACATCGTGCTTATTGTCATACGCAGTACCGCGCTGGCCGATCGGGTGAGACGACGAAGCGCAGCGTTCGGAGGACATCTCCTCCGCGGTGTCGTCCACCGGCTCGACGCCTGCACGCCGCGGCACTCAGAGCTGTATATCAGTGCGCAACGCGTGCCGGACGGCTCGCGCGTGCTCCGCCCTGTCACCGCGAGACGCCGATCGTTCGTGGCCCCGCGATTGCCTGTTCGGTCGGTGTGATGCAAGTCGCGTGCAATCGACCGATGCTCGTCGCCGCGCCGCGTGTACTCGCAGACGAGGCCGCGCGTCGCGCGTGGGGGATGGCCATGGCCGCGCTGCTCGCGGCGTTCCTGAGCGGCGGGTGCGCTACAGTGCTCCCGACGGGTCCACCGCTGCCGCGCGACCTGCAGGAACGTTCGACACCGATCGCCGTACACGGCGGACGCCTGAGCTTGCATCTCGCTTCGCAGCAGACGCCGGCTTCCGCATCACTGCCGCTGGTCCTGTACGCCAGCGGTGACGGCGGCTGGTTCGGCGCTGCGGTCGGAATGTTTCACACGATCGCGGCGAGCGGCTATCCGACCGTCGGTTTCAGTTCGAAGGAGCTCATGCACCTCGAGCACCGGCAGTTCAAGCCTCTCGGCGTTGCCCAGGTGGCAGAGGCCTACCAGCAGATCATCGTCGCCGCTCGCGCGGCCTTCCGGCTGCCGCCGGATACGCCGGTGGTCGTGACGGGCTGGTCACGCGGTGCCGCGCTTGGCGCTCTCGTCGCCGGCAGGATCGACTCGAGCGCCCACGTCGTGGGGCTCGTCGCCATCGGTCTCGCGGCTGAAGAAGACCTCGAGATCGAGTCCGACACCGATGACGAGGTCGACCCCAGGGTTCCGCTCGCTCCCGTGCCCGCCCACGGTGCTCGTGCCGGGTCGATTGCCCTCTATCCGCTGCTGCCGACGCTTGCGCCGCAGCGCGTCGTCGTCCTTCAGGCTTCTGGAGATACGTACCTGCCGGCACCGCGTGCGCGCGCGCTGTTCGGCGCCGACACCGTGACGACGAGGCTGGTGGAGATCGACGCGCACAACCATCGCTTCGGCGGCGGCGAAGCGCGCTTCGCCGCCGCCCTGGTCGAAGCTGTTGCCTGGGTCGCCGCGGGCGCGGCACCAGACGCGCGCACCACGCGGCATAGCGCCAAGCAGACATTGCATCTGGAGGCGCGCGGGACTTCGAGGGCCGCCACGAAAGACGACGAGCCCGGGCGGCTGCCGGAAGTGCCTCCCGCATGCGACCGCTCGGCAACGGCCCTCACCTCACGGCGCGCCGGATCCAGGCGAGCGCTTCCAGCAAGCACCGGTCGAACTCGGCCAGGTTGTTGCTGAACCGGTGATCGGCTGCCTCGATCATCCACAGCTGTTTCGGCTCCTTCGCGTGGGCCATCACCCGCTGAATCTCGGACAGCGGAACGAACTCGTCGCGGGTCGAGTGAATCGCGCCAAGCGGAACCGGGGCGACGCGGTCGACGATGGACGTCACGCGGAACGTCGGTTCGTTCGGTGTGCCGTGAGTCAGGTAGATCAACGTGTCCCTCAAGTGCCAGCCGAGCTCGTTGAGATCCGGCAGCCCCAGGCCGATCACTCCGCCGAGCGCAGTGTTCATGGCGGCCTCAGAGGCCGCCAATACCGACAGGCCAGCGCCTTCGGACACACCAATCAGGATCGGCTTGTCGGGCGCTCCCTTCGCGGCAAAGGCGGCGAGGACCTGATAATCGCCCGGTACGGCATCGGGCGCCAGCGTTGTCTTGCCGGACGTGAAGCTCTCGAGGTAGGCCTTGACGTCGAACCCGACGACGAAGAAGCCGTGCGCACCGAGAAATTCCGCGACGTGCGGCGCGAGGTGTATCCATCCGCCGTCGCCGCTCGAGACGACGACTGGGATACCGCCGCGCGTGCCGTACACCCGGAGGGATTGACGCTGACCTCGAATGGTCACCGTCTCTTGGCTCTGCGCCCAGACATCGGCGGATAGGACACCCGCCCACAGGACGACTGCAAGGGCCATGAGCGGTAGGTGAACCGATTGCGTTCGCATCATGGTCACCATGGCTCCATCCTCCTCGCGGGTCGTGCCCGGCCGTCTCGGCGGCTTCGCCAGCGTTGGCTCTCTTCACGCAAGGCGGATACCGCGCTGCGCGGTTCGTGGCCGCGTGGAATGCTTTGAAACCGCGTTCTTCGCATGGACGAGCCAGTGATGCTGTCCGGTACGGAGGGCCAGAAGTGTGCATCCGCAGGCAGGTCGGTACTCTGGAAGAAGTCGTAGCAGAGCGAGCACGAAAAGCGGTGTGCATCCGCGCTCAACACTGCGTGCGACCGCAGGCAACCGTTTCGGGTGATCGCCCGCCAATCACGAAGCGAGTCGGGCATACCACTTGCGATGCCCTCTCCCCGGGGCCCCCGATCCGTTCCATGGAACGCCTGGTCACGACGTGGCCGACCGCGGGCCGGGAGAAGAAGATGACATCATTCGTTCGTTCCATCAGCATTGCCGCAGGGCTTCTGCTGCTCGCCGGCGTCCACGCGGCGAGCGCGCAGATTACCGATCCGATCGAGTTCAAGACAACGTTTCCCTTCACCGTCGGCAACGCCACCCTGCCGGCGGGCAGCTACACGATCAGACCCGACGACACCCATCCGCAGGTGCTTGAACTGACCGGCGGCGCCCATACGTCCGTGTTCTTCGAGACCGAGAACGCATCGGCGCGCGAGACGCCGTCGAAGACCGAAGTCGTGTTCAAGCGGTACGGTGACGGGTACGTTCTGAAGGACATCTGGGTCGGAGGTTCAACGACCGGCGCCGAAGCCGTGGCCGTCCACGGTGAACGGCACGCCGCGAAGGGGCATGGCCAGGCCACCGAGCACCATGTCGCGGCGCGGAAGAAGATGGCAACGGTCAACACTCGCCGACCGTGATGGTGGCGCCAATTCACCGAGGCGACCCGTGAGTCTCGCTCGACGGGTCCTGTCGGAGAGTGCGGCTGCGGCGGTGTTCGGCTACATTGCCGCTGCGGCTCTCGAAGCGGCGCTGATCCGCGCGCTCCAGCCGACCGAGTGGGAGCTCGCGTGGGTGGGTGACGCAGCGCTCGCGATCGCGCTCGGCATCGTCGTGTACCTCTGGCGTCACCTCCTTACGACCCGCCGCGAGCTGGAGGAACGCGAGCGAAGCGAGCTCGTGTTGCAAACACAACTGTCGCTGGCCGCCGAGATCCAGCAACGGCTGCTGCCGAATGTTCCACCCACGAGCCACGGGTTCGAATGGGCCGCGGCGCTCAGATCCGCCGGAAAGATCGGCGGGGATTTCTATGACTTCGTCGAGATCACTCCGGGCGTGTGGGTGATCCTGGTGGCCGACGTATCCGGGAAGGGGATCCCGGCCGCCATGGCACTCGGATCACTCCGCTTCGCCTTTCACACGCTCGCGCGAGACGGCTCGAGTCCTGCGGGAATCGTGCGGCAACTCTCCAGAGTGTTTTACGAGGAATGGCTCGGCGGGTTGTACGTGACCTGCATTGTCGCCACCTTCGACCTGACGTCGCGCACCTTGACCTACACGAATGCCGGTCACCCCCCGGGCATCCTCGCAGGACCCGACAGCATCCGGCATTTGGATCGAGGAGGTCCGGCGGCGGGTCTCTTTCCTGAGGCGGAATTCGATCAGGAACTGGTCCAGCTGCGGGCCGGCGAGGCGTGTCTTCTGGTCACTGACGGCGTGACCGAGGCGCTGGAAGGACAACGACCGCTTGCGGACGATCTCGAGGCGGCTCTCGACTGCCGCGGTGCGCCGTCCGCCGCCGAACTCTGTCAGGCGATGATGACGCGTGCGCTGCTCGGACACGGCCCGGTCGGGACTGAGGGGTGGGATGACGATCGAACTGTCGTTGTGGTGAAGGTCTGTGAGAGTGTGGCCAGCGAGGCGGAGGGGTTGACCGCGGCCGGCGGTGAGCGAGAGTTGAGCCGGCAGGGCGCGCTGTCCTGAGTCGAATGGACCAGGACGGTCCATGCGTTCCCGCTCGGCGGTGTGTGCATCGTGCTCAACACTGGGTGCGGGTGCAGACAGCCGTTCGCGGGACCGCCCGCCAATCGCGAAGCAGCGCGGGCATACCGCTTGCGATGCTCTCCACCATGCTGATGTTCGCGTCGCATGACACGCGGAGGTGGATCGATTGGGCCTTCGCGATTCTCATCGTTCTCATGCTGCTGGGATTCGGAGCATGGCTGATTGCTGCGTATGTCCTCGACGAGTACGGATTCCCGCCAGCCGCATTGACGACTCTCCAGCGATGACGCCCGCCGCGGAACGGTTCACGCCGCGGCTGCCGGCGATATTGAGGTTCCTCACCGCGCCGCACCGAAGGAAGTGATGGGATGCAACCGGCTGAGCGATGCCCTCAGCGCAGGCGCGCGCGCCTGTCGCCGAGGGCCTGTCCTCACCGATCACTTCACGACGTTGATCACCACGCCGCCGTATACCCGGTTGCTGTACCTGGTCTCGTTGCCGAAGAACTCCGGCGCGCTGTCCTTCGATCTCACCGCCTCGAACCGGTAGTCGCCGCGCAGGCCCCAGCGCCCGCCCGGCGCGTACCACTTCACACCACCACCGACGTTCCCGGTCAGGAAGGTGTCACTGTTGAAGATGCCAAGAAGTTCACGCGCATAGAGTGTGAGCCCGCCGATGCCGCCGGTGGCGTAGGGCACGACGGAGTGCCCGGGCAGATGGGCGATCACGTTGCCCGTGTACGACAGCATGTTCGGCGTCTTCTCGCGAAAGACTCCATCCAGCATGGTGAGATCCTGCGTCCTCCCAATGGATCCGCCGACCTCACCTTCCGCGCCAACGATGCGCGTGAAGTTGTAGGCGAACGTGGCGCCAAGCTCGTAGGTGCCGAATTTCGGCTGCGTGCCTTTCGACCTGAAGAACGTCCAGCCGCCCGGGATGACTGTCACCTCGGCCTTGCCGGGGCCGGCCGAAGTTTCCTGCGCGAATGCGCTTCCGCTCATGACGATTGACAACGTAACAACGATCCCTGCGATCCCACTTTTCATTGCGTCCTCCTAGACACACGAGGTCTCCGGCTCGACAAGGCAAACGGGGTGCCGCGCCAGTCGAGGACGTGTGCGGTTACTTGCTGCGAGATTTCGGCGAGGTGCTGCGTGCCGACGCTCACCTCTGCGCACATCGAATCAGCACCAGCCGCTGTCTCGAAGCCCGATCGCGTGAATGTCCGCGTATTGGCCGCACCGACTGCGTTCGCGCCACCCGGTATCCCGATTGCCTGATGTCGTATGACGGCTGGCGAGATCACCGACCACGGTTTCCCTCGACCAGCGTGGAAGCGAGACGGGGACGATGGAGAGAAGGTTTCTGGTCGCGGCGTGCCTGCTCCTCACGGCCGCGATGGCCAGCGCGCAGGAGACAACCACCGGATCGATTGCCGGCCGCGTCGTTGATGCGCAGGGGCTGGCCATACCGGGAGCGACGGTGACCCTGACCACACCGCAGGGACCGCGCACCTTGACCACTGATTCAGACGGTGCGTTCTTCGCAGCGTTTCTGACGCCCGGCACCTACGACCTGAAGGTCGAACTGCAGGGGTTCGGTACCCTCGATCGCACCGGTATCCAAGTGACGCTCGGGCAACGCGTGGAGCTGACGCTGCCGCTGCAAGTCGGCGCGATCACCGCGACGGTCAACGTCAACGGCGGGACGCCGGTCGTCGACATCTCTTCCACGACGACCGGCGCCGTGCTCGACAGCGCCATGCTGCAGCGATTGCCCGTCGGCCGGCGTTTCAGCGACACGTTGTATCTCGCTCCGGGCGTGAGCAGCGGCGGGCAGGTGGGCGACGCGAACCCCTCGATGTCGGGCGGCAGCGGCCTCGAGAATCAATACGTCATCGACGGCGTCAACATCACCAACGCCGGCTACGGCGCGCTCGGCTCCTACTCGATCGTGTTCGGCTCGCTCGGCAACGGTGTGCCGTTCGACTTCATCAAAGAAACCCAGGTGAAGACCGGCGGCTACGAGGCCGAGTACGGTCAGTCCACGGGCGGCGTCGTCAACGTCGTCACCAAGAGTGGCTCGAACGATCTCGCGGGGAGCGCCTTCGCCTACTTCCGCCCGGCGCGGCTCGAGAGCGCCTACGACCAGGTCACCACCGTGAACGGCACCGTCAACACCACCGGGACGCGCGGGAACGATACCGGCGGCGAGGCGGGCGGTCCGGTGGTGCACAACCGTGTGTTCGTCTTCGGTGCGATCGATCCGCAATGGCAACGAACCACCTACATCGCGCCTGACGGCTTTGCGCTTCGCAGTCTCGGACCGATCGATCAAGACCGCCGCATCGTGGCTTACGCGGCGAAGGGCACCTGGCAGATGGCGTCGGCGCATCGCCTCGACGCCTCGTTCTTCGGTGACCCGGCGGTTGGCAAAAACGGCCCGCAACGCTACACCGCTTTGCTCAGGACCGATACGTCCGGTTTCAGCAAGCTGGATCATTACGGGGGTCACAACCAGACGGTGCGGTATGAAGGAGCGGTTCGCGCCAACTGGCTCGTCGAAGCCTCGTTTGCCCGCGCGAAGAACTCGATCGTCGAGATTCCATCGGTCGATCTGCCGTCGATTGTCGACAACACGGTCACGCCGCAGCTGCGCAGCGGCGGCATCGGATTCTTCGAAGTCGGCAACAGCGGCGTGAACTGGCAGTATCAGGCGAAAGCCACCAACGTCATCCGCCAGCACAGCATCCGCTACGGCGTCGAATACGAAAACATCGACTACAGCAACACCATCAATCGGACCGGCCCGACCTTCACCCTGCCGGACGGGACCGAGACCGCCACCGGCGCACAGATTGAGATCGATCCCGACCCGGCGTTCGGACAGATCTTCCGCGTCGTGCGTGCGAATACCAGCAACGTGCGCGACACGAAACAGCACTACGTCAGCGCATTCGCGCAGGACACCTGGAGGCTTGGCGGTTACCTCACGATCAACCCGGGAATTCGCTATGAGCGTCAGGCGCTGACCGGCACGCTCGCGGATCTCACGCTCAGCAACAACTGGGCGCCGCGAATCGGAGCGACCTACGATCCGACTCGACACGGCCGCATGAAGGTTTACGGCAACTGGGGATTCTTCTACTCGAAGATGCCCAACGACCTCGCGGCGCGGGCGCTGTCGTCGGACGCGGGCGTCAGCCGCGCCGACTACTTCGACGTGAACCTCACCCAGCCGGTGCCTGACGGCGTGCTCGCGCTCGGCACCACGTCACACTTCCTGCAGCAGGGCGTGTCGGCAGATCTGATCGACGCGAAGGTCAAAGCGAGCTACGTCAACGAGGCGGTTGCCGGAGTCGAGTTCGAGGCACTGCCGGGCATGACTGTGGGCGTGCGCTACATCCATCGCGACATCCCGCGCGTGCTCGAGGACGTGCAGCCGTTTCCGATCGTGGCTGGCGATCTCGGCATTCCCGGCGCAACGTCGGCCGATTACATGCTGACCAATCCCGATCCCGGGACGCCCACTCAGGGCGACATCGGCGCGACCTTCGAAAAGGCCATCCACCGATACAACGCCGTCGAGGTGACGGCGGACAAGCGATTCTCCGACCGCTGGGCGCTGCAGGCCTCGTACCGATACTCGCGGCTGCGGGGCACGTTCGAAGGCTTCTTCCGCGACGACAACGGCCAGTCGGATCCCGGCATCACCTCCTTGTTCGACTTTCCGACCAACGATCCGAGTTATACGGCGATTGGCGTGCCGCAGTTTGGGTATCGCGGTGACGTGCGGTTCCTCGGTGCATTGGGTGAAGGGCCGTTGCCGCTCGATCGTCCGCACCAGCTGAAGATCTATGGCACCTACACACTTCCAATCCCATTGAACGTCGGCGCGGGTTTCACGGCGTCCTCGGGCAAACCGCTGACCGCGCTTGCGGCTCACCCGGTCTATGGCAACGCCGGCGAGATTCCGGAAGGGCCGCGTGGATCGGGGTTCGACACGGTGGATGGCTTCCGGACGCGGACGCGGCCCCAGTTCACGACGGCGGTGCACGCGGATTACCGCCTGAAAGTGCACAAAGCACAGAACATCGTGTTTCTCGCCGACGTGTTCAACCTGTTCAATCAACAACGGGCGCTCGACTACGACCCGGATACGCAAACGAGCTTTCCCGTGCTGAATCCCGACTTCGGTCAACCGAGTCGCGCAAACCTGGCGCAGCTGCAGACCCCGCGCCAGGTCCGGCTCGGCATCCGGTTCGACTTCTGAGGACGAATTCGAACTATTGCAGCGACCCTCCGGTGAGGCGCTCGAGGTTATTCGATCATGCGGTTCAACCAGTGTCGTAATGCCCTGACCGTCGCCGTCGCCGCCATCGTCACCTTGGGTGGGACGGCGACGACCGACGCGCAGGGGCCGGTATTCAGGAGCGGCGTGGACATGGTCCCGCTCACCGTCACGGTGACGGACACGAGCGGCAAGTACGTGACCGGCCTTACTGGCGGCGACTTCGAAGTGTTCGAGGACGGAGTTCAGCAGTCCCTGTCATTCTTCGCGAGCGACGATGTTCCGCTCGACGTGGCGCTGCTGCTGGATACGAGCAGCAGCATGAACCTCGATCTGCCGCTGGTCAAGGCCGCCGCCGTCGGGCTGGTCCGCAAGCTCCGCGCGAACGATCGTGCCGCAGTCGTCAACGTCAAGGAATCCGCCGGCATCCCGCAACCGTTTACCAACGACCGGATTTTGATCGAACGGGCGATTCGTGGTCTCTCCGCCTCCGGCGAGACGGCGCTCTACGACGGAGTGTACGTCGTCCTCAAAGAGTTCGAGCGCGAGCGGAAGACGGCGATGCAGGTCCGGCGGCAGGCCCTCGTGCTGCTGACCGACGGGATCGACAACCGGAGCCGCCTCGCGTTCGAGGATGTGCTCGACTTCGCCCGCCGGGTCGACGTGAACATCTACGTCATCGCCCTGAGAACGGCGCTGGCGCACGTGCCACGCGCCGAAGTGGACGGCGCCGTCCTGCACGCGGATTACGCACTGAACACCGTCACGCGCGAGTCCGGCGGCCGGCTGTTCTTCCCGAAGGCGGTGCGCGACCTGCCCGAGATCTACACCGCGATCGCGCAGGAGCTGTTCAGTCAGTACGAGCTGGGGTACATGCCGGTGCGGTCGGCTGGGGACGGAGGCTTCAGACGGGTCGCGGTCAGGCTGCGTCCGCAGACGAACGCCCTTGCCCGCACTCGAACCGGCTACTACGCGTCGCGGGCAAGACCCGCGCTGTGACCGTAGCATGAACGGGGAAGCGAGGGTCACACCGGCGGAGCGCTGGACGCCGAAAGCCAATCCGTGGGTGATCGCAGTCGTGGTCGCCCTCGCGGCGTTCATGGAAGTGCTCGACACGAGCATCGCGAACGTCGCGCTGCCGTATATGGCCGGCAGTCTCGGCGCGACCACGGAGCAGAGCACGTGGGTCCTGACCTCGTACCTGGTCTCCAACGCCATCGTGCTGCCGATCACCGGATGGTTCGTCGCGCTGTTGGGACGCAAGCGATTCTTCATCATCTGTCTGGCGATATTCACGGTGAGCTCGCTGCTGTGCGGCATCGCGCCCAACCTCGGCGCGATGATCGTCTTCCGCATCCTGCAAGGCGCCGGCGGCGGCGGGCTGCAGCCGATGGCCCAGGCCATTCTGGCCGATACCTTCCCGCCGGAGCGGCGCGGCGTCGCGTTCGCCGTCTTCGGCATCACCGTCGTCGTGGCACCGGTGCTGGGACCGACACTCGGCGGTTGGATCACCGACAACTACGACTGGCGCTGGATCTTTCTGATCAACCTGCCCGTCGGCATCGTCGCGTCACTGTTGATCCTCCGTCTGGTGGAGGACCCGCCGTGGCAACAGCGCCTCTCGCGCGGTGGAATTCGCATCGATTATGTCGGTGTGGCGCTGCTCGTCGTCGGCGTCGGCGCGCTGCAGGTTCTCCTCGACAAGGGACAGGAGCTGGACTGGTTCGGATCGCAGTTCATCGTCACGCTCGCGGTGCTTGCGGTTGTCGGGCTCGTCTCGCTGACGGTGTGGGAGTGGCGCCACGACGATCCCATCGTCGACGTACGCCTGTTCCGGAACCTCAACTTCCTGGCCGCCAACGCGATGATGTTCATGGCCGGCATCATCTTCTTCTCGGGGCTGGTGATGATGCCGCAGTACCTCCAGCTGCTCATGGGCTACTCGTCCCAAACGGCAGGCCTGGTGCTCTCGGGCGGCGGCATACTGCTGGTGTTCATGATGCCGGTCGTCGGCGTGCTGACGACGCGGTTCCAGGCACGGTACATCGTTGCGACCGGCTGGTTGCTCGTATCCGCCGCGATGTTCTACACGGCCACGCACCTCGATCTCGATATCAGCTTCTCGGCCGCCAGCGTCATGCGAGTAGTACAGAGCGCCGGGTTACCCCTCCTGTTCGTGCCGATCATTCTGGTCTCGTATATCGGCCTGCCGCCGGAGAAGAGCAACAGTGTGGCCGGGCTCGTCAGCTTCATGCGCAACATCGGGAGCAGCATCGGGACGTCGATGGTCACCACGGTCATCGCGCGGCAGTCGCAGTTCCACCAGGTGCACCTCGTGGCGCATACCACGCCAGCGGAGCCGCCGTTCGGCGCGACCCTCGCCGGTCTGAGCACACGGCTGGCCGAGGCCGGGGCGGACAGCTCGCGGGCGACGATGCAGGCCTACGGCCGTTTGTACCGGATCGTGATGAACCAGGCGGCGGCCCTGGCGTACAACGACATGTTCTGGCTCCTCGCGTACGGCGCTGCCGTCATGGTCCCGCTGTCCCTTCTGCTGCGCCGGAACGACCCGAGGAGCGGCGGCGCCGGTGTTGCTGCCCATTGACGGGACCCGCACGATGATCCGCATCATTACGATCGAGCGTGAGTTCGGCAGCGGCGGTGGCGCAATTGCCGCCAACCTGGCCGCCCGCCTCGACTGGACCTTGTGGGATCAGTTGCTGACCGACGAGATCGCGCGGCGGATGAACTGCAGCGGGCGGGAAGTCGCTCCGCATGAAGAGCGAAATGATCCGACCTACTATCGCCTCTTCAAGGCCTTTCTGCGCGGGAGCTTCGAGGGGAGCAGCAATCTCCAGCAGTTTCGCCTGGTCGACGCCGACTGCGTGCGCGAAATGGCTGAGAGAATTCTGGTCGAGGTCGGCGGCACCGGGAACGCCGTCATCGTCGGACGCGGCTCCGCACACTACCTGCGACACCGGAACGATGCCTTTCACGCGTTCATTTATGGATCGACGGCCGCGAAAGTGAAGCGGCTGATGGCCGCCGGCAGAAGCGAGAGCGAGGCACTCGACCTGGTACACACGGTCGATCGCGATCGTGCCGCGTTCATCAAGCGCTACTTCGATCTCGAGTGGCCTTCGCGACCCCTCTTCGACCTCATGATCAATTCCAACATGGGTGATGACGTGGCCGTCGAGACGATCCTCGATGCCGCCAGCAGGTGTGCGGAGCGAGGACGGTGATGGAGATACGGCGCCGGTGTGCGGCGATCTTCTGCGTGGCCGGTTTGTTGGGGACAGCGATCTCCAGCGCAGGCCAGGCCCTGCCGGTGCAGAGCCCGTTCGCCGGCAGTGTGCCCTCCGGTCAGGCCAGCAGCGACATGCTGCCGCTCTCGCTGAAAGAAGCGTTCGATCGCGGGCTGCGCTACAACCTCGGCCTCGTCGAGAGCGAGCACAACACCCGATCGGCGAGCGCCGTTCGCCTCAGAAATCTGAGTTCATTACTGCCACACGTGTCTGCCGAGGTCAGTGGCACGCGCCAGCAGATCAATCTCCAGGCAGAGGGTTTCACCTTCAACCTTCCCGGCTTCAAGGTTCCGACGATCATCGGGCCGTTCAGCGTCGCCGACGCTCGCGTGCATGTCTCACAGAGCATCGTGAACTGGCCGGATATCAAGCGATGGAAGTCGGCAGCCGAGTCCGAGCGCGCGTCGCAGCACGCCTATCGTAACGATCGCGAGCTGGTGATCCTGACCACGGGATATGCCTATCTGGTCGTCATTTCAGACCGCGCCACGGTGGCTTCGAACGCCGCGCAGGTCACGACGGCGAAGGCGCTCTACGACCGCGCCGTCGATCAGAACCGGACGGGCATCATCGCTGGCATCGATGTCCTGCGCGCCCAGGTTGAATGGCAGACGCAGCAGCAGCGGCTGATCGCGGCCCGGAACCAGCTCGAGATCGACAAGCTGGCGCTCGCGCGTATCGTCGGGCTGCCCAAGGGCCAACAGTTCGAGGTCACCGACACGGTGCCCTTTGCGCCGCTCGACGGCATCACCCTCGAGCAGGCGATGGAACAGGCGTACGCGACGCGGCCCGACTATCTCGGTGCGCGGGCCCAGGTGCGGGCGTCAGAGCTGGCGCGCCAGGCTGCGGCTGCAGGCAACTATCCGTCGCTCTCGACCGAAGGAGACTACGGCGACATCGGCAGTCCGAACTTCGGCACCTCGCATGGCACGTTCAGCGTGGCGCTCACACTAAAAGTGCCGATCTTTCAAGGTACGCAGGTACGTGCGGACAAGGTGCAGGCGGATGCCGACCTCGCGCAGCGCCGGGCAGCGTTGGCGGATCTCGACGGCAAGATCGACCAGCAGGTACGCACCGCTTTTCTCAATCTCAAGTCTTCATCCGATCTCGTCGCCGTCGCCGAGAGCAATGTGGCGCTCGCCAACCAGACGCTGGTGCAGGCGCGCGATCGATTTACCTCGGGCGTCGCCGACAACCTCGAGGTGGTCCAGGCGCAGGAGGCGGTCGCGACCGCCAATCAGGCCCAGATCGCGAGTCTTTATTCCTATAACGCGGCCAAGATCTCGCTCGCGCAAGCGATCGGGGTGGCGGAGCAGTCGGCGCTGACCTACCTGGGAGTCAAATAGATGGCAGACGTAATTGCCCGGACCGCGGAAACGCCGAGCCGCCAGGGCCCATCGGCGAACGACACGGTCGCCGGTTCGCTCTCCAGCTCGTTCAAGCGCCGATCGCGCCGGCTCGTGCTTGCCGTGATTGCGCTGATCGTGATCGCGGCCGGCGGTGGGTGGTATTGGCATTCGCTCCAGTGGGAATCCACCGACAACGCGCAAATCGACGGCTTCATCTATCCGGTCAGTTCCCGTGTCTCCGGCCACGTGGCGCGCGTGATGGTCGACGAGAATCAATATGTCGAGGCGGGTACGGTGCTGGCGCAACTCGATCCAAAGGACTACGAGGTCGCCATCGCCAGCGCCAGGGCAACGCTCGCCAATGACGAAGCAAGCGCCGCTGCGCTTCGCACGGGCGTTCCCATCACCGCGACGGACACGGCCAGCCAGTTGTCGACCGCGCAGGCTGACGTCGACAACGCAATGGCCGGCCTGGAGATGGCCGCGCGGCAACTCCAGGGCGCGCAGGCATCGTTGCGCGAGGCAGAAGCCAACGACCTCAAGGCGCAGGACGACGTCGTCCGCTACAAGCCGCTGGCCGAGAAGGACGAGATCCCTCAGCGGCAATTCACTCAGGCCGTGAGCGCGCAGCGTGCGACCGCCGCCGCGGTGGAGGCGGCGGCCGCGGCCGCCGCGGCCGCCGAACAGGCGGTCACCCAGGCGGCGGGGAAGGTCGCCCAGGCGCAGGCGCAGGTGCGGTCCGCCGGGACTCGCCCGGAGCAGATCTCGGTGCAGCGTTCGCGGGCGGATGCCGCCGCGGCAACCGCACAGAAGTCCGCGGCGGCGTTGCAGCAGGCGCAGCTGAACCTGCAGTACACCACCATCGTCGCGCCAGTCAGCGGGATCGTGGGGCAGCGCTCGGTGCAGCCCGGCCAGAACGTGTCCCCGGGGCAGCAGCTGATGGCGATTGTTCCGCTCGACAGCCGGAACATCTGGGTGACGGCGAACTTCAAAGAGACACAGCTGAAATACATGCGTCCGGGCCAGCGGGTCGCAATCTCGGTCGACGCGTATGGGCGTACGTATCAAGGCCGAGTGTTGAACATCGCGGGTGCGAGCGGCGCGCGCTACAGCCTGTTACCGCCGGAGAACGCGACCGGGAATTACGTCAAGGTCGTGCAACGCATTCCCGTGAAGATCGTGTTCGACCAGGGACAGGACGCTGAACACCTGCTGCGGGTCGGGATGTCGGTCGAGCCGAGGGTGCGGCTCGAGTGACGACGCGGATTCTACGGAACCTTTCACCGGACGTGGATCCGCGTCCGGTGATCCGCCTGGACCGTCCGATCCTCGCCTGTCAAAGGTACCACCTAAGTGGAATAAGCATCCGCCGCCATGCTCCGTCCAAATAAGTGTGGGCAATTTTCACCGCGATCATCTCGATGACGGGAAAAGTTGGCCCGCCTCAGCTGCTGGGAGGCAGCTGTTATGAGACTCCATGATTCTGTCCTGATGAGCGCTCTATTTATTACTACGCTGGTGTTTGCCGCGGTGCCGGTTGACGCCGCTCAACATGGCGGTGGGGGCGGTGGATTCCACGGCGGTGCTGGAGGTGGATTCCACGGTGGCCCAGCCCATGGTGGCGGAGGAGGATTCCGCGGTGGCGGCATGCACGACCACGGACACGCCGGCCCACCCGCACACGCCGGTGGCCCTGCATTTCACGGCCACGGCGGGTTTGATCACAACCGATTCGATCGAGGCCATTTTCACGGCAGGTTCGGACACGGCTTCGTGTTCCGTCCACGATTCGGAGTCGGCTTCGGAGTGTTCCTTGGATACCCCTTCGGCTATCCGCTCTACGATCCGTGGGACTACTGGGCGTATCCAGTCGGGCCGCTGACCTTCGTTCCCGGTGCGGGGTACGGCGGTGTGAGCTTTTCGATCTCGCCCGGTGATGCTGTCATCACCGTCGACGCCACCTACGCAGGCACCGTCGATCAATTCAACGATCCCAGCAGCCCGCTGAACCTGCCGCCGGGACAACATCACGTCGAGATACAAGCGCCTGGATACAGAACGCTCGATTTCGATGTGACGGTCGAGGCCGGCCAGGTCATTCCTTACGCGGGTGATCTGCAGCACAACTGACCGATCCCTCGAAGACGGCCGCGGCGACCATCGGTCGGCCGCGGCCGTCAGCCTTCTGCGTCACGCGTGAAGAAAGGATGGATTAGAAAATGGTCAACGAATTCACCTCCGACATACACCGCGCGGCGACGTGGTCGCTCGTGCTCAGCGTGCTGATGATGGCGACCGGGGCTCTGGCCATCGCCCTTCCGATGGTTGCCGGGTTTGCGGTGACCGGCATCGTCGGCTGGCTATTGATCTTCAGTGGCGCTCTGCATCTTGCGCTGGCGTTGAGCGGTGGCGGCGCGACCGCAGTCGTCTGGGAGATTGTCCTTGGTGTGCTGTATGGCGCGATCGGCTTCTACCTGTTGGCGAACCCGGTCGCCGGCCTTGAATCACTGACGCTGGCGATTGCCGTGTACTTGTTCGTCGAGGGCATCGTCGAGTTCGTCCTCTCGTTCCAGCTCCGCCACCGGACGGGTGCGGGGTGGTTGCTGGTCGACGGCATCATCACCCTTGTGCTCTCGGTGCTGATCTGGACGACCTATCCTTCGAGTGCCGCGTGGGTGGTTGGCACGCTCGTCGGCATCAGCATGCTGTTCAGCGGCATCACACGCTTCATGCTCTCGCGAAGAATTCGTCGCCTGGCCGTCTAACAGGTTGTTGAAATAGAGGTGGGAGTCAAGGGAGAAGGCAGGTCCCTTTTCCCTTCTCCCTTAACACCAGCGGTGTGCTATCTGACTTTCCTGAAATAGTGGGCCACCCATTCGGCACTGTCGTCAGCGTAGTACACGATCACCTGGCTCCCGTTGTCGACATCCTTGCCGTCATCTTGCGCGGCACGGTCGGTCAGGCGCAGCGCGAGGGCGGTGCCGTCGGCGAGCCGGACTGTCAACCGCTTTGCCCTGCGATCGACATACGTCACCGTGCCCTCCACGGCGGGCAGGCCGCCCTCACCTACCCGGTCGACTTCGAGGGCCGTCTTTCGATCGCCCTCGACCACGTAATGCACGACGACCTGGCTGCCCTCCTCGAGCTTGCTGAACGAATCAGCGGCCACCTTGCCGCCGTGAACGGACGTTCGGTTCGTCAGGTGCAGGAGATGGCGCACGCCGTCTGCAGTCTTCACGATTGCGGTGTTGGCGCCACCGTAAAACTTGTCCATGGTGCCTTCGAGTCCCAGGGAACCGGTCACGCCGGCGATTGGCGGGCCGGTGTCCTGTGCGAGTATCGAGGCCGTGACCGTCCCGATCGCCAACAGCGCGCCGACGAGCACACCGTTCGTGCCCATCGCGACCAGCCGATGCCATCGCTGTGTGTCCTGCCTGTCCTTGTCGGTCATCACCTGCTCCTCGGCTCAGGCCAACGGCGCTCGGTACGCGCTTCTCGACTTGACCCGACGCGTGTCTGCGATCGCGGCCCGGAGGGTCGCTGCTCCCGGGTGACGCAATGTTCGTTCCGCGCTCGGCACGAACCTTGATGTCGTGACAAGCGAGTCTGGCCCGAACAACTCGGGCTGGCAGGATCTACTGAAGGCGGTTGCCGGCTGGCTGCTGCGCATCGACACGCAGAACTGTTCAGGGCGCGCGTGCGTGTAAACGCCGGCGGCCGGGTTTCGGCGGATTCCGTGACCTGCGACCGGACCCCGAATTGCCTCCATTCGATGACATGAAGCGTGGAGGCTACCGACGCCTGGGGACCGCCGCGATGGCATTGGCGGTCCTTGCGGCCGGTCTCACCGTGGCGCTGCGCAGGCGCGCCGACCCGGTTCAGGCGGCTGCGTCCGGAACAGCGGGTGCCGTCAGCGTCACGACCGTGCCCGCCGAACGGGGTGATATCGGCGTCTACCTCGACGCCATCGGCACCGTCACCCCGGTCTACACCAGCACGATTACCAGCCAGGTCTCGGGCATGGTGACGGCCGTCCACTATCGCGAAGCGCAGCATGTCCGCAGGGGCGATCCGCTGATCGACATCGATCCGCGACCGTTTCAGGCGCAGGTCGACCAGGCACAAGGCATTCTCGATCGCGACACGCACATCCTCGAGCAATCCCGGATGGACGCGCAGCGCTTTCGCGATGCCTGGGCGCGCGACGCCATCGCGAAGCAGCAGCTCGACGATCAGGAAAAGCTCGTGCTGCAGAACGAGGGGACGGTCAAGAACGATCGCGGCACGGTCGCCTTCAACCGGACGCAGCTCGCCTACTGTCACATCACGGCGCCGTTCGAGGGCCGCGTCGGTCTGCGTCTCGTCGACCCCGGCAACGTCGTCCAGGCGAACAGCCCGACCCCCCTCGTCGTGCTGACGCAGATGCAGCCGATGACGGTGATCTTCTCGATCGCGCAGGACCATCTCCCGCAGCTGCAATCCGAACAGGGTCGCGGCCGGCGTCTTCGGGTGGACGCGCTCGATCGCGCACAGTCGAGCACCCTCGCCACCGGTGAGCTCATCGCCATCGACAATCAAATCGACACGACCACGGGCACGGTGCGGCTGCGGGCGCAGTTCGACAACAAGAAGAACGAGCTCTTCCCCAATCAGTTCGTCAACACGCGGGTTCTCGTCCGGACTCAGCACGAGGCGGTGCTGATCCCCACATCCGCCATTCAGCACGACGGCACGAAGGCGTTCGTCTACGTGATTTCGGGCGGTACCGCACACATCCGAGCGGTCACGCCCGGCGTCGCGGACGCCGGCGTCACCGCCGTCGCGGGCCTCGAACCCGGTGCCATGGTGGCCAACAGCAGCTTCGAGAGGCTCCGGGACAACGCGAGGGTCGAGGTCACCCGGTGAGCCCGTCGCGTGTCTTCATCGAGCGCCCGGTCGCGACCGGGTTGCTCATGGCTGCGGTGATGCTCGCCGGCCTCGCCGCCTACACGCAGCTTCCCGTCTCGGCGCTGCCGCAGGTCGACTATCCGACGATCCAGGTGCTCACGTTCTATCCCGGCGCGAGCCCGGATGTCATGGCCACGACCGTCACCGCGCCGCTCGAGCGCCAGTTCGGCCAGATGCCGGGGCTGAACCAGATGACGTCGACCAGCGCCGGCGGGACATCGGTGATTGTTCTGCAGTTCGGGTTGAGTCTCGACATCGACGTGGCGGAGCAGGAGGTGCAGGCCGCGATCAACGCCGCCCAGAGTTATCTTCCTTCCGACCTGCCGACCCCGCCGGTCTACAACAAGACGAATCCCGCCGACGCGCCGATCCTGACGCTCGCCGTGGCGTCCTCATCGCTGCCGCTGTCACAGGTGCAGGATCTGGTCGACACGCGTCTCGCGCCGAAGCTGTCGCAGCTCGGCGGCGTCGGTCTGGTCAGCATCAGCGGCGGTCAGAAACCTGCGGTGCGCATTCAAGCCAATCCGGTGGCGCTGTCGTCGTACGGCATCACGCTCGAAGCGCTTCGCACCGCGCTGGTGCAGACCAGCGTCAACGGCGCGAAGGGCACGCTGGACGGCGCCCGTCAGGCCTATCAGATCAATGCCAACGACCAGCTCTCTACGAGCGACGACTACCGGAACGTCGTCATCGCCTATCGCAACGGCTCGCCCGTCTTCCTGAAGGACGTCGCCAGCATCGTGGATGGCGTTGAAAACACCAGGCAGGCTGCCTGGATGAATGACGTCCCTGCCATCATCGTCAACATCCAGCGGCAGCCCGGCGCGAACACCATCAGCGTGGTGAACAGCATCAAGGCGCTGCTCCCCCAGCTCCAGGTCAACCTTCCCGCGTCGGTGCAGGTGACCACGCTGACCGACCTCACGACCAGCATCGAGGCTTCGGTTCGCGACGTCGAGTTCGAGTTGCTGCTGACGATCGCCCTGGTCGTCATGGTCATCTTCCTGTTCCTGCGGAGCGTGTCGGCAACCATGATCCCCAGCGTGGCGGTGCCGCTCTCGCTCGTCGGCACCTTCGGCGCGATGTACGCGCTCGACTACAGCCTCGACAACCTGTCGCTGATGGCCTTGACCATTTCGACCGGGTTCGTGGTCGACGATGCGATCGTGATGATCGAGAACATCTCGCGGTTTCTCGAGGAGGGCGATTCGCCGATGCAGGCGGCGCTCAAGGGCGCCGAACAGATTGGCTTCACCATCCTCTCTTTGACCATCTCGCTCATCGCCGTCCTCATCCCGTTGCTCTTCATGGGCGACGTGGTCGGGCGATTGTTCCGCGAGTTCGCGGTGACCCTCGCCGTCACCATCGTCGTGTCGGCGGTCGTCTCGCTGACGCTCACGCCGATGATGTGTTCACGGATTCTCCACCGCCGCGCGGAGGATCAGCAGGGGCGCTGGTTTCGTGCGTCCCTCGACTCCGCTCGGGACAGCCCTGAGCGAAGTCGAAGGGCGTCCGAGCGCTTCTTCGAGCAGACGATTGCCTTCTACGGCAGGACCCTGAAGGTGGTTCTCGAGCACCAGACGCTGACGTTCCTCGTCGCCTGTGCCACGCTCGTCTTGACGATCGCGCTGTACATCTGGATTCCCAAGGGGTTCTTTCCGGTGCAGGACACCGGTGTCATTCAAGGGATTTCCCAGGCTCCGGAGTCGATCTCGTTCGAGGCGATGGTGCAGAAGCAGCAGGAGCTCACGAAGATCATCCTGCAGGATCCCGCAGTCCGGAGCCTGTCCTCGTTCATCGGCGCCGACGGCATCAACACGACGCTGAACAGCGGCCGGATCTCGATCAATTTGAAGGATGTGTCCGAGCGTGACCTCCGCGCGTCCGATGTCATTCGCCGCCTGCAATCACAGCTGCGCGCGGTCCCGGGAATCGCGCTCTACATGCAGCCGGTCCAGGCGATTACGGTCGACGACCGCGTCAGCCGCACGCAATACCAGTACTCGCTCGAGGATCCCGCTGCCGGCGAATTGAACGCGTGGGCGGCGAGGCTCGTCGACCGGCTGAAGCAGCTTCCCGAGCTCGAGGATGTCGCCACCGATCAACAAACCGGCGGCCGCGCCGTCTCGCTCGTCATCGATCGCGTCACCGCCTCGCGCCTCGGGATCGCGCCGGCGACCATCGACAACACGCTCTACGACGCCTTCGGTCAGCGGCAGATCAGCACGATGTACACGCAGCTGAACCAGTACCACGTCATCCTGGAGGCCCAGCACCAGTTCCGGACCGATCCATCGGACCTCGCGGACATCTACATCCAGGCCAACGCGTCCACGAACGGGGGTGCGGCCTCGTCGGCGTCCGGCACGGCGGCGGCGGTCTCCGGCGCCGGGGCCGCCGGCTCCGGCTCCGCGTCCGCGGGATCCAGCGCCACCACTGCCTCGGTGCTCTACACGCCGTCCTCGACCACGCTCACCGCCCAGGCGGGCGGTCTTCGTCCGGCCGGCGTACAGTCGGGGCCGTCGGCCGCCGCAACGCCGCCCGGCTCGGCATCGGGCAATGCCGTGCCCCTCAGCGCGTTCGCCCGCGTCGAACCCACGACTGCGCCGCTCTCGATCAACCGCCAGGGCCAGTTTCCCGCCGTGACCGTGTCGTTCAACCTCGCGCCGTCCGCGGCGCTCGGCGACGCCATCACGCAGATCGAGCGTGCGGTGAGCGAGCTGCACATGCCGCCGACGATTCAAGGGGAGTTTCAAGGCACCGCCGCATCGTTCAAGAGCTCGTTGTCGAACCAACCGCTGCTGATCCTGGCCGCGCTGGTGACCGTGTACATCGTGCTCGGAGTCCTGTACGAGAGCTTCATTCACCCGCTGACCATTCTCTCGACGCTCCCCTCGGCGGGTGCCGGCGCCCTCCTGGCCTTGATGCTCTTCGGCGAGGATCTGAACGTCATCGCCATCATCGGCATCGTCCTGCTGATCGGCATCGTGAAGAAGAACGGCATCATGATGGTCGACTTCGCGCTGGAAGCGGAGCGCGAACGGGGCAAGAGCCCGCACGATGCGATCTACGAAGCGAGTCTGCTTCGCTTCCGTCCGATCATGATGACGACGATGGCGGCGCTGCTCGGCGGCATTCCGCTCGCGCTCGGCACCGGATTCGGTTCGGAGCTCCGTCGTCCGCTCGGCATCACGATCGTCGGCGGGCTCCTCGTCAGCCAGGTCCTCACGCTCTACACGACGCCGGTCATCTACGTGTTCTTCGATCGGCTCGGCCGGCGCTTCGGCCGTCGCAGGGACGCATGAACCCGTCGTCTCTCTTCATTCATCGCCCCGTCGCCACGACGCTGCTCACGATCGCGATCGGGCTGGCTGGCGCGGTGGCCTACGCCGTGCTGCCGGTGTCGCCGCTTCCGGCGATGGACTTTCCGACGATCACGGTCAGTGCGAGCCTGCCCGGGGCCAGCCCGGAGATTGTCGCGTCTTCCATCGCGACGCCCCTCGAGCGCCAGTTCGGCCGGATCGCCGGCATCACGGAGATGACGTCGTCCAGCTCGCTTGGCAGCACCACCATCACCATGCAATTCGATCTCGGCCGCGACATCGATGGCGCGGCCCGGGACGTCCAGGCGGCGATCAACGCGGCCCGCACCTACCTGCCCGCCAACCTGCCGAGCAATCCGACCTACCGCAAGGTCAATCCGGCTGACGCTCCGATCATGATCATCGGGATCACTTCTGATCTGTATGACCCGGCGAAGCTGTACGACGTCGCCTCGACGCTGATTCAGCAGCGGCTGTCGCAGATCCCCGGGGTCGGGCAGGTGAGCGTCGGCGGCGGGTCGTTTCCGTCGGTCCGCATCGAGGTCAATCCGACCGAGCTCAACAGCCTCGGCCTGACGCTGGCCGACATCCGCTCCGCGCTCGGCCTGCAGAACTCCAATCGTCCCCGCGGCCAGCTCTCGAACGGGTATGTCACCGCCGATATCGTCACCAACGGGCAGCTGTCGCAGGCCGCCGACTACAAGCCGATCGTGATCGGCCTGAACCAGGGCGCGGTCGTGCGGCTCGCGGACGTGGCCGACGTCAGCGATTCGGTTCAGAACATCCGCGCCGCAGGGTATTTGAACGGGCGGCGCGCCGTGTTGGTCATCATCTCCCGCCAGCCGGGAGCGAACATCATCGACACCGTCGACCGCATCCGGCAGGCGATGCCGTACCTCGAAGCCACCATCCCCCGAGGTATCGACACGACCATCGTTCTCGACCGCACCACGACGATTCGCGCGTCGGTCTCTGATGTCGAGCGGTCGCTGGTGTTCTCGGTCGTGCTCGTGATCGTGGTCGTGTTCCTGTTTCTGAGAAGCGCGCGCGCGACCCTGATTCCGAGCGTGGCGGTCCCGGTCTCGTTGATTGGGACGTTCGCAGCGATGTACCTCTTCGGCTACAGCCTCGACAACCTGTCGCTCATGGCGCTCACGATCTCGACCGGCTTCGTCGTCGACGACGCGATTGTCGTGATGGAGAACATCACGCGTCATCTCGAAGCAGGAATGGGGCCGGTCGCCGCCGCTGTCCAGGGAGCGAAGGAGATCGGCTTCACGGTGGTGTCGATCACCGTGTCGCTGGTGGCCGTGTTCATCCCGATCCTGTTGATGGGCGGCATCGTCGGCCGTCTGTTTCGCGAGTTCGCGGTGACGCTGTCGACCGCCATCGTCGTGTCGATGGTCGTGTCGTTGACGACGACACCGATGATGTGCGCGTATCTCCTCAAAGGGAGCAGCGGTGGTCGTGAGAACCGTTTCTACCGAAGCATCGAGCACGTCTTTGCCGGACTGCTGGCGTTCTACCGGCGCTCGCTGACGTGGGTGCTCGCGCACCCGGCGCTGATGGTCATCGCGCTCGCTGCCACGATCGCAGTGAATATGCTCCTCATCGTCCGGATGCCGAAGGGATTTTTCCCGCAGCAGGACACCGGCGCGCTCATCGGCGGGCTGCAGGGGCCTCAGGATGCATCGTTCGCCGTCATGAACGACTCAGTCCAGAAAGTGGTGGCAACCATCAAAGCCGATCCCGCCGTTCAGAACGCGGTCGGGTTCACGGGCGGGAACGGCAACAGCAACGGCGGATTCATCTTCGTCGCGCTCGAGCCACTCGACGAGCGCAAGGTCGGCGCGATGGAGGTGATCGGCCGGCTCCGTCCGAGACTGATGGCGCTGCCGGTCGCCTCGGCGTTCCTCCAGCCCGCCCAGGATCTGCGATTCGGTGGCAGGTCCAGCAACGCGCTGTATCAGTACACGATTCAGTCCGACACGGTCGGAGATCTCGTCACCTGGGGTCCGCGACTGCTGGCGGAGATCCGCAGGCTCCCCGGTCTGCAGGACGTGAACTCGGATCAGCTCAATGGCGGACTTCAGGAATACCTCACCTACGACCGGGTGACGGCGGCGCGACTCGGCATTACGCCGCAGAGTCTCAACTCGACGCTCGACGCTGCCTTCGGCCAGTCACCGGCCTCGATCATCTACACGCCGCTCAACCAGTACTACGTCGTTCTCGAGGCGGCGCCGACGTTCTCGCAGGGTCCTCGGGCGCTCGGCGGCATCTACCTCGACTCGACGAGAGGCGGCAATGTGCCTCTGGCCGCCGTCGCGACGAGCCGTTCCGGCGCCACGGCTCTGGCGGTGAACCACAGCGGGTTGTTTCCGTCGGTGACGGTCTCGTTCAACCTGAATCCCGGCATCTCGCTGAGCGAGGCGACGGCCGCGGTCGACCGGATGCGCGCGCGGCTGCAGGTGCCAGAGACGGTTCGTGGCTTCTTTTCGGGGACGCTGCAAGCCTATCAGCAGTCCCTGCGCAGCGAGCCGTGGCTCATCCTGCTGGCGCTCGTCGCGGTCTACATCGTGCTCGGGATTCTCTACGAAAGCCTGGCGCATCCGTTGACGATCATCTCGACGTTGCCGTCCGCCAGCGTCGGCGCGATGCTCGCGCTGCTGCTGTTCAAGATGGATCTCAACGTGATTTCAATCATCGGCATCGTGCTCCTGATCGGCATCGTGAAAAAGAACGCGATCATGATGATCGACTTCGCGCTGATCGCCGAGCGCGAACATCACCAATCCGCCCGTGACGCGATCTTCGAGGCCTGCATGCTTCGATTTCGTCCCATTCTCATGACCACGATGGCGGCGCTGTTCGGTGCGCTGCCGCTGGCGTTCGGCAGCGGGACGGGCTCGGAGCTGAGACGGCCGCTGGGCATCACGATCGTCGGCGGCCTGATTGTCAGCCAGATGCTGACGCTCTACACCACGCCGGTGGTCTATCTGTATCTCGACCGCCTGCGGCTTGCCCGCCGGAGCCTTGGCGGAGGCGGTCGATGAGGCGGCACGATGCGAGCTGAAGCCGCCTGCGCCGTTGCCGCGCTCGTGCTGGCCGGGTGCGCCGTGGGTCCGAAATACGAGCCTCCATCGGCGCCTGTCCCGACCACCTATAAGGAAGCCGCTGCCGATCCCTCGGGGGCACCGGAGTGGAGAGTGGCATCGCCGCAGGATGCGAGGCACCGCGGGAAGTGGTGGGAGATGTTCGACGATCCCGAGCTCAACGCGCTGCACGAGCAGATCGACGTCAGCAATCAGAACATCGCTCAGGCTTACGAGAATTACCTGGCGGCACGCGCGCTGGTTCAACAGGCACGCGCCCAGCGATTCCCCGTCGTGACGACGAGCCCCAGCGTCACGCGCTCCCGCTCGTCCGCGGGGTTCGGTGCCCGCCCGGGGTCGCCGGGCTCGGTCGGCTCGGCCGCCCCTCAAACGACGAACGCGAGCAGCCAGGCCACCAACTTCTTCTCGCTCCCGGCCGACGCTTCGTGGGAGCCCGATCTCTGGGGCCGGATCCGGAACACGATCAACCAGCAGCGCTACGCGGCCCAGGTCAGCGCGGCGGATCTGGAGAACGTGCGGCTCTCGCAGCACTCGACGCTTGCGCAGCTGTATTTTCAGCTGCGCGGGCAGGATGCGCTCCAGAAAGTGCTGGATGACACCGTCGCTGCAGATAGGAAAACCGTCGAGTACGCGCGCGCGCAGTACGAAACCGGAATCGGGGACAGGATCTCGCTGGTCGAAGCGCAAAACGCCCTGCAGACCGCCGAAGCGACCGCCATCGGCCTCGGCCTGGCGCGCGCGCAGTTCGAGCACGCGATCGCGGTCCTCCTTGGCAAACCCCCCGCCGACTTTTCGCTGCCCCGAAGACCGCTCGATGCGGTCCCGCCCGAGCTCCCTCCAGGCTTGCCTTCCGCACTGCTCGAGCGCCGTCCCGACATCGCGGCTGCCGAGCGGCTGATGGCCGAAGCGAACGCGCAACTGGGCCTTGCCCATGCCGCGTACTATCCGACGGTTACGCTGTCGGCGAGCGGCGGCTTCGAATCCGGGTCGTTCCTGAGCTGGCTGGCGTGGCCGAGCCGATTCTGGTCCCTCGGCGCCTCGGCGGCACAAACGATCTTCGACGGCGGCCGGCGTCGCGCCACGGTCGAGCAATTCACCGCGCTCTACGACGCAAACGTGGCTTCGTACCGTCAGACCGTGCTCACGGCGTTCCAACAAGTCGAGGATGCCCTCGCTGCTGAACGAATCCTCACCCAGCAGGTCGAGAAACAGCAGCAGGCGGTCGCTTCGGCGCGGGAATTCTTTCGGCTGGAGTACGACCGTTATCAGATCGGTATCGATCCCTATATCAACGTGCTCACGGCCCAGACGACATTGCTTGCGGCGGAGCAGACCCTCACCAATCTGCAGACGCAACGCATGACGTCGGTGGTGCAGCTGATCGCCGCGCTCGGCGGGGGCTGGGATCGGTCGCAGCTGCACTAGAGCATCATCACTAAACCACCTCTGTGTGATCGTCGCGCGTCGTACTTCACGGATCACACCTGGATGCTGTTCGGCGACGCCAAAGAAGTGGTTGGCGAGCTCGTGAAGCAGCCCGCCGGCGAGGCCGGCGCGCGGGCGCGTCGCCTACCAGTCCGGCACCTCGGATCTTTGTGGACAGATGTGGGTGTTGATGTGCATCGCCCCTGGTGAACCGGCCGATTGTTCCCTGTGTTCTCGCCCGCGAACGTGGTGCGGGCCTTGCGACGATCCCCCCGTCGGCAACCGTCCCGGCGAATGACGGAATCATTGAAGTGGTGCGAATGCGAGGAAGGGTAGGAGGCAGCGAAGATGGCAAGAATAGGATTCCTTGGGCTCGGAGAGATGGGCACTCCAATGGCCAGCCGTTTGATCCGTGCCGGCCATGACGTGACCGTCTGGAATCGTACGCCGGCGCGGACGACGGCGCTGGCGCAACGGGGCGCTGCGGTCGCACCCACGCCTGCCGCCGCGGGCGCCGGTCGAGACTTCGTGATGACGATGCTCGCGACGCCGGATGCACTCGAGCAGGTGCTGTTCGGAAATGATGGGCTGGCGTACGCGCTCTCTCCGGGACAGATCCTGATCGACATGTCGACGGTGGGGCCCGATAAAGTCCTATCCGTCGCCGCTCGCCTGCCAGCGGCTGTCACACTCGTCGACGCACCCGTTCGCGGCAGTGTGCCGCAGGCGACGTCCGGACGCCTCGATATCTTCGTCGGTGCCACCGACGACAACTACGAACTGGTGCAGCCGATCCTGGACTGCCTTGGCTTCTGCCGTCGGATCGGCGGACCAGGATCGGGCGCCGCGATGAAGCTCGTCGCCAACCTTGTTCTGGGTGCGGCGATCGTGGCACTGGGGGAAGCCCTGTCGCTTGGAGAATCCCTCGCGCTCCATCGCAACATCGTGCTCGACGCCCTCGCCGACTCGCCGATCGGACCGATCGTGGCGGCCAAGCGATCCAATGTCGAGTCTCGTCAATTCGCACCCAGCTTCAAACTGCAGCTTGCCGCGAAAGACTTGCGGCTCGTCATGGAAGCCGCAGCCGTGAGGGGCCGCGATCTCAAACAGACCCGGGCGAACCGCGCCTGGCTGGACGAAGCTGCGGAGCACGGCGCGGCCGACCTCGATATTTCAGCGGTCGTGGCGACGATTGGTGGCCATTGACTCGAAAGCGGCGACGCGTCCGACCACCGCTGGTCGTCGGCGGCCGCGGATAAGGAGCGCAGCAGATGCGCCGTCACGCGCCACACATCCCAGCACCTCGACGCAACCCCACCGTCCGACATTCACAGCCAGCCTGACCGCGGCACACGTGTTGGCCTGAAACAGCGGCCCGGCGATGCAGGGCCGAGGGCCCATGGTCTGGCTTCACATTTGCCCCGTCCGGCCTGTCGGCCATCGTGCGGACCAGTTCGAGCGATGGGTCTGGCGTCATCGTAGTCACCTCATTAGGTGGTTGGGCAGCCTTCCCGACCTGTGTCGATGTGCGGCGAGGCCTCGACCAGAAAGCGGGGGCACGCATTCGCATTGCCGGGGAGAGCGAGCGGGGAAAAGTTGCGCAGACGAACCGCGCGATATCGGCGCGGCTGCGTCTGCGTCAGTGCACGAAGGAACGATCAGTGAGCGTTAGTATGGCGATGGCGCGGGCGACTGCGGCGCGGCTGCCGGCACGATGGTGCCGACCATCACCGGATGAATCGAACAGTGATACGGCCCGCCACCGGCACCGTTGTTGATCGTCATGGCCTGGCTGGATGCTCCCGGCGCGATATTGCCAGTGTCCAGCGACTGATCGTCCAGGACCACCCGGTGAGTGATGGTGTCGATGTTGTGCCACACAACGGTCTGCCCCGCGGGCAGCGTGGCCGGGTTCGGCGAGAACGACTGCGCACCATTGATGCCGACGACGTTGATCGTGACGATCGGCGTCGGCGCTGGTGTCGGCGTTGGCGTTGGAGTTGGAGTTGGTGTTGGCGTTGGTGTTGGCGTTGGCGTCGGCGTTGGCGTCGGCGTTGGCGCTGGAGTCGGCGTTGGCGTTGGCGCTGGAGTCGGCGCTGGAGGCGGCGCTGGAGCGGGTGCCGGCGCCGGGGCGGGCGTCGGATTGGTGGGGTTTCCGATGTTGCGATTATTGTCGTCACAGCCGGCCACGCCCAGCGCAACGATCAACAGGATACTTGGTACGAATGCGCGCATGTTGCTTCCTTCTTCTGTTGTTTCCTAATAGCCGTCACTCGTGATCGGTTTAGACCGCTATGGCGCGTCAGACCCGCGCCGACGACGGTGGATCGAAGCAGCGACGGCAGCCATCGTTGTGTCTTAGAGCAAGTGCGAGGCCACTAAGTGGTTCGGACATTCGTCACGGTTCTCGCATTACGCGCTCAGTAATGCGCAGATGCGATCGAGCCTGCGCAGTGAGTGGTCTCCCGAGGCAGGCTATCGCGTGACGGGGCTCGTCACCTTCATTGCGGCTGGTCGACTGCGACACGCGCAACGATCACTGTCCCAGTCAATCCGACCAGCGTATCGATGAGATCGCTGTGGCACCACGAAGGCTCGGGCCGCCGGATCGATCCTTGGTGGTCCGGGTCTTTGGAAGGATCCGGGCCCTGCCGACGGTGGTCAAGGACAAACAAGAGGGGAGGAGATCAGGAGATTCCTGACCTCCTTGACCTCCTGTTAATAGAGCTATTTCTTGAGCAGCCAGTTAGACCCAGCCGGGCGGGGAGGAAACAGACGCCGCGGCTGTCTGCGTCGTCGTGCCCAGATCTGTGTCTGGCTGTGCATCTCGTCGATGATCGGCGGACAACCCGCACCGATCGACGGCTTCGCGGCGTGGCGTCAGAGTTGCGACGGACAGAGCGGGATTGTCCCCTCTCTTGACTCCGGAGTGACCAACCATGAGGAAGCTATCGATCTGTTGTGCGCTGTGTCTATGTGCCAGCTCGGCATCTGCCGCACTGAAACCCAATGACGTGAAACGACTCGACCAGGCTGCGGCAGTGGTCGGCGAATTGCGCGATGCACCCGACGGAGGCATACCACAGGACCTCTGGCGTAAAGCCGAGTGCGTCGTAGTGATTCCGTCGGTGAAGAAGGCCGCCTTCGCCATCGGCGGAGAGGCGGGCTCGGGCGTCATGAGCTGTCGACGCGCGAACGCGTGGGGCGCGCCAGTCTTCATGCACCTGGCCAAGGGCAGTTTCGGTTTGCAGTTCGGGGCGGAGGAAATCGACCTGGTTCTGCTGGTCATGAATCGAACGGGAGCCGACAAGTTGCTGCAGAACAAGGTGTCGCTCGGTACCGACGCGTCGCTGGCGGCAGGACCGGTCGGCCGATCGGCGAACGCGGCCACCGACGCGCAGATGAACGCGGAGATGCTCTCGTATTCACGATCCCGTGGAATCTTCGCGGGAATCGATCTGTCCGGCGGCGCCTTGCGGCCGGATACGGACGCGAACGCGCGGGCGTATGGGGCGGGGCTCAGTGCCCACGATATCGTCGAAGGCAGCCCGCACGTGGCCGCGCCGGCCGCCGCACGATCGTTTCAGCGTGCCCTGGCACGCGACGCTGGTGCCCGGACTCAGAAATAGAACATCTGCAACTGAACGGTGAACTCGTTCTGCTTGCGCGCGCCGCGGGGTGAGATGCGGGTGTACAACGCCTTGATGCTGGCGTTGTGCCCCGCCCACCAGTAGTTCGCACCGGCGGCCATCCGCGTCTCGTCTCCGACCGAGGCGCCGGCGAGATCCCGGCGTTCCAACTGCAGCACCGGCGTGACTTTCGCTGCACGGAACAGATAACCGGCCTCGACCAGGACATCGTTCTGTTTTGCGAGTGTCTTCAGCGTGTCTCCACCATCGAACCGGTTGTAGTCGAGCCGGGCGGTGATTGCGCCCGGACCCACGGGATAGTCGAAGAACGCGTCCGCATCGTAGGCGTGGAAATCACTCTCGGCGTCGAATGCGGCGCCGAGAGCGAGGATCTTCTTCTTGCCGAGATACGTGCCGGTGTAGAAGAAGCCGGTCTCCGGCTCGAGCACGTTGTATTGCACGCGCCCTGCGTATCGGAACGCGTTGTCCGATCCCGCGTCGCGCATCCCTTGAAACACGCCGATGCGGTATTCGAGACGGTTCCGGTAGAAATATCCTCGCGCCTGAAACCCGGTGTCCCTGCCGGTGCTCGATTGTGTCGGTGAACTGTCGTTGAACGTGTTCACGCCGTAGTCGATCGGCAGCAGTGTCGCCGCGCTCTGAAGGCTGTTGCGCGAAAACGGCACGAACATGAGACCGGCGTCCAGTGTGAACCCGTCGACGACCTTCAACGACGCGAAGGCGTCCTGAAGAATCACCGACGGCTGAATGTTCTTCCCGCCAGGCAGCGTCTTACCGAGATTCGGCGCGTCGGTCTCGACGAAGAACGTCACGTTCTTCGCGACCTGTCCGCCAAACATCAGGCGCAGGCGTCGAACGAACAGGTTGTTCGTGTTCGGTTCAGGATCCGCATTGTCAATGGTGTCGGCCTGAAACTGTCCAAGCACGCCAAGCCTGAAGTTCACCTCGTCGTTGGCTTTCACGACGATTTGTGCCTGGGCAGGGACGACGCCGATGAGCAGTGCGGCGGTGGAACAGATGGCGGTATGGCGAATTGACGTACGCATGAACCCTGCATGGGCAATGCGCGCGCCGTACTCACGCCGCCGCGTGAATCTCCGGCCCGATGCGATTTCGAGGGCGTTGCCGTTCGGTTGGGGATGTTGGATTCAGCGTCTGCGTGAGCGGGCCTGTGCAGACGTGATCATTTCCACGCAGCCGCTCGATCCGTGCTCAGGACGTCAAGCGTTGCCTGGCGATGGTTTCCTCCGGATCGCCAGCCGAGAATCGGCCGGCGAAGATCCAGCCGTAGCGGCTGGTGACGGCTCCAAGGAGGAAGCACACGGCGGCGACGGTCACCAGACCGGTCGCGCGGAGGATGAACGCGACCGGCCCGGTCAGAAGCCCCGCCGCGCGCAACAGAAAACCGGCGCGCCCTTCGTGGAGCGCGCGAGCGGTTGGGCCGCGGCGATTCAACTCGATCCATGCGCCTATCCCTGTTTCAATCGCCGCGGCCATCAGCCCGAGCGTGTTCAGCGCCGCCAGCCGAAATCCCAGCAGCTCCAGCACTGCGGCTGCGGAACCGAGTCCGACGATGCCGAAGTGGAAGGGCAGCAGCACGTGGTGAGCCGACCACGCCGGAACCGCCGTTGCTCCCAGCAGGACACCGGTGTAGGTCGCCAGTACGACGCCCGACAGCGCAGTACCCAGGACCAGTGCGAAGATCGCGCCTCGCGCCAGCAGCGTTGGAACGCCCGCCTCCCGCAAGATGCCGGCGCCTTCGACCGCGAGAAAGGCAGTGCCGGCGAACGTGCTGAAAACGAGGAGCGTCCAAACCCCGACGGACATGGCGGAGCGCCATTTGAAGACGCGGAGCATATTGAGGAACCGTGCGGGCCGGCCGAGATCCCAGATCAGGAGCAGCGGCGAGATGATCGCCCCTGACAGAGCGACCGTGAGCGCGGCGCTGACGAGTTGGCGCGGCCGTCCGGTCACGAGCGCCGCGAGAGCGAGGACGGCGCTCATTCCCGCCGTCCCGCCGACGAACAGGTACAGGCCGATTTGCCATGTCCACACCGGCGGCTTGACGATTGGCTGTCCGTAGTAGCCCACGCCGGCAGCCGGCTGACGCGGGATCGGACCGGCGACGATCGTCATCCCTGGATCGCTCAGGCGTCCGTTCTGGCGTGCCTCTTCCCTGAGCGAATCAAGTCGAGCTTCCGACGCGCGCGGGGCCGTTCGCTGTTCGAGGTTCATCGTGTTCACATCAGGACGAACGCCAGGCATGCGGCGGCCAGGGCAAGCACCGACGTCGCACCTGCTGACAGCCATGCGCTCCGTAGATAAACGGTCGGGACTTCAGGCCGCGGCGGGAGACCGAGCTCCTCGGGCGGGCCGACCAGCAGGAAGAAGGCGTGAATTCCGCCAACCGATGTGTCCAGCGGGTTGTAGATCTGAGCGTCCGTGAAGCCTCGTGCCTGCAGATCGGCGACCCGGTCCTTCGCTCGCGCGTGAAGCTCGTCAAGCGGACCGAACTGGATCGATTCGGTCGGACACGCTTTCGCGCATGCGGGTGTGAGCCCGTCGATCTGGCGGTCGTAACAGAACGTGCACTTGAACGCGCCGCCGCTGCCGGGGAGCGAGGCCGGCCGCCGATCGATCACACCGAACGGACAGCCAACGACGCAGTAACCGCAGCCGTTGCAGACGTCGTCCTGGACGTAGACACTGCTCACCTCGGTTCTGAAGATCGCGCCCGTGGGGCATGCTTCGAGGCAGCCCGCATGTTCGCAGTGCTTGCACACGTCCGACAAGAACAGCCAGCCGAATGGATTCTCCGTTCCCCCGGACTCGTTGGTCATGGGTCCCGCGACCTGAGAGCCGAGCCGCCGATCCATCTCCAGGAACTTCACATGCCTCCACGTGGAGGCACCAAGGGAGTGGGAGTTGTCGTATGAATTCCCGCTCCACACCAGCCCGTCTTCCGGGACGTTGTTCCATTCCTTGCACGCGACCTCACAGGCCTTGCAGCCGATGCAGACCGTCGGATCGGTGAAGAACCCGACCGGCCTGCCGTCGGCCACGTGGGTGTGGCGCGCCTGGTTCCCGTGCCGTGCAGAGAGCTCTGAGCCCATGAGTGTTCCTTTATCAGTCACGGTCGGGCGACAACTCCGATCGATCTCGACCGGCGTCCCCGTCGGCCTCGACATCGCACAACAGTGCCTTCGCTTCCATGATCCGGGAATTGGGCTCTTCGGAGATGGCGATGAGATCGTTCGCGACATCGCCGGTGGACAACCCGCGATAGCCCCAATGCCAGGGCAGACCGACCTGATGAACCGTACGTCCATCGACCTGGAGCGGCCGGATGCGACGGGTGACGAGCGCACGCACGCGGATCGCACCTCGAGCCGACCTGATCGTCACGCGACTCCCGTGTGCGATCCCGCGTTCGGCGGCGAGCTCCGGCGAGATCTCGCAGAACGCCTCCGGCTGCAGTTCGGCGAGATGCGAAAGTACGCGCGTCATCGCACCGCTCGTGTGATGCTCGGTCAAACGATACGTGGTGAGCACGAAGGGGAACCGCGCATCCTGAGGCGCGGCGTAGGTGTTGCCGGGCCGTTCCTTTTTCAACGCGGCAGGATTGTTCGGCTGGTGCGGGTAGAGCAGGTTCTTCACCGGCGACTCCCATGGTTCGTAATGGGTCGGCAGGGGCCCATCGCTCAGGCCGTTTGGCACCCAGATCCATCCGAAGCCGTCGTTGTGCATGATGAACGGTCTGTCGCCGGCGAGCGCCGCGTCACCGCGTGCGTCCGGTGGCGGCGTGTAGTCCGGGGGCTTGTTCCTGGCGAAATCCGGCACGTCCGATCCGGTCCACTCGTGTCTGGTGCTGTCCCACCACACCAGTTTCTTGCGCTCGCTCCAGGGCGAACCGTCGGGACGCGCGGAGGCGCGATTGTAGAGAACGCGGCGATCCGCCGGCCAGGCGAAGCCCCAGCCATGGCCGTACGGGCCGTCGGGTTGACGCTGCCTCGCGCGGTTGTTGCCACGGCCTGGAAACACGCCCGAGTAGATCCAGCATCCACATGCCGTGGAGCCGTCACTCTCGAGGGCGCCGAAGCCGGCCAACAGCGTGCGATCGCCCACCCGGTAGCCGTTGATCTCCTGAAGGACTTCCTCGGCGTTCGGTTCGGCGGTCGCTCCGGCCGTCGAATAGTCGAAAGTCAGCGCATTTAGTCCTGCGTTGCGCGGACGCGGATCGGCCTGAGCCTTGTCCCTGAGCCGCCGCCAGAGGTGATAGATGAACCACGACTCGCTGCGCGCATCACCCGGTGGATCGACGGCCTTGTCGCGGAACTGCAGCAGCCGCTGCGTATTGGTGAACGTGCCTTCCTTTTCGGCGTGGCCCGCGGCCGGCAGCAGGAACACTTCGGTCTCGATGTCCTCCGGTGTGAACTCACCCCGCCGGACTTCGGGCGAGTCGTACCAGAACGCTGCGGTCTCGGTCTCGACGAGGTCACGCACGACCAGCCACTTCAGCTTCGTCATCGCGCGGCGCTCGAACGCCGCGTTGGGCCCGGCGACTGCCGGATTGTCACCCATGGCGAAAAGACCTTCGACGTTGCCGTCCGCCATCTCGAGCCAGTAGGCCATGTGTGAGTGATCGCCGGACAGGCGTGGCAGCCACCTGAATCCGAAGTCATTCTCTTTGGTCGCTGCGGCTCCGTAGAAGGCCTTCAGCAGGCTGATCAGATACTTGTCGAGGTTGGCCCACATCCCGCCTGTGGTGGAGCGCTTGCGGATATAGGCGGTGAGATCGTCCGGATCGTCCTTGAACAGCGGCATCGTGAGATAGCCGGGCAGGAGATCGAAGAGCGTGGGAATGTCGGTCGAGCCCTGGATCGACGCATGGCCACGCAGCGCCAGGATACCGCCGCCCGGACGGCCGATGTTGCCGAGCAGCAGCTGGAGGATCGCCGCGGTGCGGATCAGTTGCGATCCTTTCGAGTGCTGTGTCCACCCGAGCGCGTAGCAAATAGCCGCGGTCCTCTCGGGACCGGACGCCGAGCAGAACATGTCGGCCAGCGTGAAGAACGACTCCTGCGAGACGCCGCACGCTCGCTCGACCATTTCCGGTGTGTAGCGTGAGAAGTGACGCTTCAGGACCTGGTAGACACAGCGCGGGTGTTGCAGCGTCGGATCCTGTCTGAAACCCTCTGCACCACCCTGGTCGTCCGGTTCGTACGACCAGCTCTCGGGACTGTACTTCCGGTGGTCGGCATCCCAACCCGAGAACAACCCGTCGAGATCTTCCGTATCACGGAGGTCTTCTCGCAGGATGACCGAAGCATTGGTGTAGTGGCGCACGTACTCGCTGAACTCTCTGTGATGCTCGAGCACGTAGTGGACCAACCCACCGAGCAGCACGATGTCCGAGCCTGCACGCAACGGGATCCAGAGATCCGCCATCGCCGACGTGCGGCTGAAGCGCGGGTCGACATGGATGACGCACGCGCCGCTTTCGCGCGCGTCGATCACCCACTGGAAGGCCACCGGGTGATTCTCGGCCATGTTCGATCCCATGATCAGGATCACGTCGGAATGGCGGAGATCGCTCGGCGCCGTCGTGGCTCCGCCACGGCCGTATGTGGTGCCCAGACCGGGCACCGTGGAGCTATGTCATATCCGCGCCTGATTGCTCAGGCACACCATTCCCAGCCCCGCGGTGAACAACTTCTTGATCAGATAGTTCTCTTCGTCGTCGAGCGTCGCCCCACCGATGTGGGCAATCGCCGTCGTGTGCATCAACGTCCGATCGTCTCGCTGTTCCACGAACGTTCGCTCGCGCGACTCCCAGACACGATCGGCGATCATGTCCATCGCCGCTTCGAGCTCGAGGTCTTCCCATTCAGCCGAACGAGGACGGCGATATCTGATCTTCGTCAAACGGCCGGGATGCGTCAGCAACTCGAAGCTCGCGGAGCCCTTCGGGCACAGACGTCCGCGCGACACCGGGGACTCGGGGTCGCCTTCGATGGAGATCAGCTTGCCGTCCTTGTGGTAAATGAGCTGGCCGCAGCCGACGGCACAATAGGGACATACCGACCGCGCCGCCGCGGCACCGTCGTGCTTGGGCTTCAGGGCGCGCGTCTTTGCACTCTTGGCTTCCAGACCCGTGCCATCCTTGCCATGCAGGATCTGCAGCGCCAGCGGCCAGCTCTCGAGAAAGTCCTTCAACATGAACCGCCCCCGTCACGCCTTCGTTCCGAGCGCCGATCGCCCGGTGGGTGAAGGCATCGCCGTCGTGGGAGTGGACCGACGGACGAAGAATGGGATCACCGCGCTCACCAGCATCACGACCGCGATGACGTCGAGCGCGTCCGTATAATGGCCGGTCGTTTCGCGGATCCGTGCAATCACGGTCGGTCCCAGCACTCCCGCGACTCCCCACGCCGTCAGCATCAGGCCGTAGATCGAACCGACGTTCCCCGGACCGAAGAAATCCGCGGCAAATGCCGGCATCGTGCCGAACCCGCCGCCGTAGCAGAGCAGCACGAGGAATGAAAGAACAGCCATCGCCGTGAAACTCTCGACGTGGGACAACATCAGGAAGACCACCGCCTGCACGAGGAACATGGTCATGAACACCTGGCGCCGGCCGATGACATCCGACAGCCAGGCCCAGATCAATCGTCCGGAGCCGTTGGCAATCGAGATCAGGCCGACGAGGCCGGCTGCAACGGCTGCCGTCACGTGAGTCATCTCCTGCGCCATCGGCGAGGCCTGGGAGATGATGGAAATCCCCGCGCTGGTGTTCAGAAACAGAATCAGCCACAGTGCGTACCACTGCCAGCTTCCGAGCGCCTCGCCGAGCGTGTAGTCCTTCATCGAGCGCACCGATTGCTGCGTCGCAGCTGGCTGCCAGCCGGCAGGACGGTAGCCTTCAGGCGGGTTCTTCATGAAGAGGGCCGCCCCGACCACCGCGACGAGATACACGGTGCCGAGCGTTGCGAACGTCGAGGCGATACCAGCGGAACGCACGAGGTATGCCGCCGCTGGCGCAGTTACGAGCGCGCCAGCGCCGAAACCGGCGACCGCGAGCCCGGTAATCATGCCGCGGCGATCGGGGAACCACTTGATCAAGGTGGCGAGCGGGACGATATAGCCAAGCCCCAGTCCGATGCCGCCGAGCACTCCGTAGCTGAGATACATGAGGGCAATGTTGCCGCCGGCCTGTCCGGCGAGGATCGTTCCGAGCCCGTAGCAGACGCCGGCGGTAATGGCGACGCGTCGCGGCCCTACTCGCGGCATCCAGAGCCCGCCCGCGAACGCTGCGAAGCCGAGCATCAGAATCGCCAGCTCGAACGTCAGCGTGACCTGTGAAATCGACCAGCCATAGGCGGTGGTCAGCGGAATTCGAAACACGCTCCAGGCATAGACTGCGCCGAGCGCGACTTGCATCACGACGCCAGCCGCCGCAATGAGCCATCGATCGGTCTCGCTGCTGGTGCGGTGTGGGTTCGGCTTGTGAATCGGACTGATATCGGTCATGGGGCTGTGCGCCTTACAAAAGAGAGGTGGAGTCGCAGAAGAACCATCAGATGAGTGTCGGTGTCATGGTCCACGACGGTGCCAACGAGACGCTCGACTGTGCTGCGCAAGTGCAGGGCAAATGGAATGCCGCGGCGTGGGCGTTGTGGCCGGCGCCTTCTACGCCGGGCGAGTGCGCGCGCACACCCACATCTGTGCATTTCTGAACCGTTGCGAATCGGGTCAGCATCAGATTCTCTCTGCTGGTTCCCGTGGTACGTGTGGTGCAAATTGCGGCGCCGGTTGATGACCGGTTGTCAAGCGACAGCCCTGACTGAGTCTGCGGTCACCGGTCTCTGACAGGAGCATCAACTGGTCGCGCCTGACAATCGGCATCCGTACAGAGATGTGGAGGATTTATGAAGGTTGCCAAAGTACGGATTCTCTTGAGTGCCGCCACACTGGCCCTGGTATCTGGATCGAGCGCCATGGCGATATCGGACGGTGACGTTGTCAAATGGGAGGGGTTCGTTGGAAACATACGAACCGGAGTCGCAGGGGCCGTGGGCTCAGGTACGGGAGCCGTCAACGCCGCCGGCGCGCCGTGGGTGGCCACCGGCGGGAAGGCTCGTGTGAATCTCGTGTCCGGGCAGTTACAGTTCAGGATTAGCGGCTTGGTGCTTGCGGACACGGTCTTCGTCGGAACCCCAGGGAATAATCCCCAGGTCATGGGCACGTTTGTGTGTGACACCAATGGCAGCGCAGGGAGTGGCAATTCCGTCCTGGTCTCCACACCACTCATCCCCCTCAGTCCGCAGGGAGAGGCCGACTTCAATGGCGATCTTGGCCCGCTGCCTGCTGCGTGCGTGAGCGAGCCGGATATCGCCTTCCTCGTCCGGAGCGTCACCGGCGTGTATTTCGCGGCGGCGATCGTGCGCGAGCCCTAGCAAGGGCATGGTGTGCGGCAGGCCCCGGGTCGCAACGCCACATATCGCAACGGCGTTCGGGTGCACGTGGTGGGCGACTCCTGCGGCTAGCCGATAGGAGCCGCCTACCCGTCTGTTGCGCCGAACGACGTTCAGAACGAAAGCTGGATCGAGTTCTAACGTGGGGAGGGTGAGCCGTGGGGATCGCCTGCAGGCCTCTGAGCGGATCTCACAAATACAGGTGGAGCTGCAGCAGCAGCGTCGACGTACTGACGTCGAAGGTGGCGTTCCGATCGCGGTAGTAGTTGATGTTGACGTTCCAGTGGGTGCGGGGCAAGAGATCCGCTTCGAGCGCCAGGCGGCGCAGCTCCGGCATTCCCGGCGCCGAGCCTGCCGATCGCAGTTGCGGGGAGACCTTCAGCCAGATCCCGCGATACGCTTCGACGGCCGTCTCATTGACCACCACCCAGGAATGGCCGCCCAGGGCCCTGGCCTGTAGATCCGCGTCCACTTCGGTCCAGATCGACACGCGCGACGTCGGCGCGAAGCCGAACGCGCCCCCGACCATTCCCGACTGTGGATCCACGTCGGTCCGGTCGCGATAGAACGCCGAACCCACGATGGCGGCGCGCGGGGTGAGGTCGAACTGCCACCGCCCGGCCGTGGAAAAACCGCGATGGCTGGCGTCGTGCAGAATCGCCTCGGCCTTGCCCGGACTGACCATCACCTGCACCAGCGAACGACCGAACGTGGCGCTGCCTTCGAGACCGTACACCTGCGCGTTGCGATCGAGGTCGAGATCGATGCGCGTGTAGGCCGTGTGATCGGCGAACCGTATGCCGTACGCCGGCAGAAATCGTCCGGCGCGAACCCGGAGGCCCTTGGGCGTCTGATAGGAGATCCAGTGCTCGTAGGAAATGAACTCCGGAGTCGTCAACGTGCGTCCGTTGCGCACCGCGGAATTCGGCGGTTCCCGGCCAACGGTGCCATACGCCGTCCATCCGTTCTTTTCCACAGCGGCGATGAGATCGGTGTTCATCAGCAGGTTCATGTTCTGCTGGCCACCGGGGAACGCGATGCGCAGGTGTGATGGACGCATCTCGAGCCCGAGGTGCACGGGGCCGAGCGCACGTCCGAGCGCGCCATAGAGAAACGCCTGTTCCCCGCGTGGGTCGTCGGCCGCGCCGGCCGCCGGCGCCTTGTCGCCGCCGCCAGTCGTCGAGAGCTCGCGATGCGAGAGCAGCCGTCCGTATGGCGTCAGCAGCCCGCCACCGGTTGGCGAGTAGTGGCAGGCCGAGCATCGGGGGTACTGCTTCGCGAGAAACATGGGCTCGGCCCATGCCGTTGATGCGAGCAGCGTCGCCGCCAGCACGCTGAGAATCGTTTTCACGGCGCTCCTCACTGGCTCACGGTGAAGACGACTTCCACCTGCACCGTGTTCTTGACGCCGACTCCGAGGTAGCGGGGCTCGGCAATGTTGTAGTCGGACAGGCCCAGCGGAAATGACGCCTTCACCTCGAGGCCATGACCGGTCTTGCGGACGTCGACCGCTCCGCTCACGGTCTTCTTGACGCCGTGCAGCGTCAACGAACCGGTGAACGATCCCTTGCCCTGCGGCGCGTCCCCGGTCAAGCCCTGCAGAACGATCTCCGAGAGGATCGCTTTGTCGTATCCCGGCGCTTTGTCCACCTCGAGGTAGTGGTCGCGAAGATGCTGGTTGCGCAGACTGATGCCGGTATCGAGGGTTCGGAGATCCACGGTGAAGTTTCCGTCGAGTGCCGGCGAACCGCTCGTGCTGGTCGCCACCGTTCCACTCAGCGCCGCCGTCCTGGTATCGAAGCTGCCGCCCACCGTCATCGAACACATGATTCGGACGTTGCCCTGCTGCACCGGCCACGTGCGTGCGGCGACGATTGTCGTCCCTGCGAGAAGTATCGAGATTAGTGTCGGTTTCATAAAGCTCGTTCGTGGAATCGGACATTCGAACTGTGCGGTGCAGTAGCAGGGCAAGACGAGTGCCGCACCGCGAGCGATTACGGCGGTCAGTCTCCAACAGTCGCCGTCTCGCGGCGCCGGAGGAACCATCGCATCCGAGTGTGCTGCGGCACGCACATCTGTGCGCACATGCTCAGCCTGAACCTGACGCCGGGCGGCTGCGGTCCAAAAACGTTCGGTTCGGCGATGCGGAATTACGGCTGAACCGCGAGATGAATTGGCGACGGGTTTGCGCGTAATGGGAGGCATCCGCTCTCCCGCGACACTTCTGAGGTGCGGAGGGCGAGCGGGGTTTCGGACCGGAAGGCTCACAAATATGCTCAACACATCTCGCAGGAACCCGCTATACGCCCTCTGCATCGCGGCGCTGTTGACGTCGTGCAGCACATCCTCTTCGACTTCGACGCCAGCGAGTGCCGACCACATTCGTGGAACAGTCACACGTCTCGAGGGTCCGGTCCTCACGGTGCAGACGCCGGATGGCGTGGTCAACGTCCAGCTGGCACCGGCCACACAGATTGCGACCGTCGATAAAGCCGGTCGCGATCAGATCCGTCCCGGCAGTTTCGTGGGGATCGCATCCCTGACGGACCCTGGCGGTTCGCAGCGGGCGGTGGAAGTGCATGTGTTCGCCGAATCCATGCGCGGCACCGGCGAGGGCAGTCGTGACTGGGACCTGCCGTCCGCCAACGCGTCGTCCTCGAGGATGACGAACGGGACCGTCTCGAGCTCGCGGATGACGAACGGCACCGTGTCCGCGTCGAAAATGACGAACGGCACCGTCACCGAAGCGGCCGCCGGATCGTCGCTGATCGTGAATTACAAGGACGGAGCACAGACGATCACCATCCCGGCGGACATCCCCATCGTCGCGCTCGACCGTGGACAGACCGCGGACCTGCAGGCCGGCGCGCACGTCTTCATCATTGCCCACCATGCCGGGGCGGCGTTGACGGCGGATCGCGTGCTGGTCGGCAGGAACGGCGTGGTCCCTCCCATGTAGCCGCCGGGCGAAGGCTGGATCGATGAAGACTTTGAAGCCGACACATCCGCTCGCGGTGCGGTGCTTCCACTGGGCGAACACCGTTGTGCTCTTCATGATGCTCTGGAGCGGCTTGCTGATCTATTGGGCCAATCCGGTGTACCGGCTGGGACGGGGAGACCACACGCTCGTATCGTTCTTCCCCGAGCCGCTGTTCGCGGCCCTCGGCGTTCCCTACCGGCTGGCCGAAGGCATGTCGCTGCACTTCTTCTTCATGTGGTTCTTCGCGCTCAACGGCGTGCTTTATGTCGGCTACACGATCCTGTCGGGCGAGTGGCGCGATCTTTTGCCGAACCGTCGCTCGTTCTCCGAGGCAATCCAGGTCGTGCGGAGCGATCTCGGATTGAGTGCGAAGAATCTGCCTCCTCGGCCATTCAATGGCGCACAACAGATCGCGTACACGAGCGTCATCGTGATGGGCGCGGGCTCGCTCATCACGGGCCTCGCGATTTACAAGCCGGTTCAGTTCGCCTGGGTGACAGGCCTGCTCGGCGGCTATGAATGGGCGCGGTGGGAGCATTTCTGGCTCGCCGCGGGATACGTCCTGTTCTTCGTGGTTCACGTCCTGCAGGTCAGCAGAGCGGGCTGGAACAACTTCCGCGGCATGGTCACCGGCTACGAAATCGTGGTGTTGACGCCACCCGACTCGCCCAGCCAGGGGGAAACGGCCTCATGACACGGACGCGCAATCGGGGATCACGCCCGTCCGAGCGCGACGATGACGTCGAGCGAATCATGCGGCGGACGTCGAGGCGCAGCTTTTTCGCCCTGGGGCTGAGCGCCGCTGCGGGGCTGGCGGGATGGGAGTGGCTCAAAACCAGGCCGCAGGAGGGGGGCGTTCCCTCCCCGATACGGCGCGTGCTCGAGTACAACGAGCGCCTCGCGGAAGCGTACTTCAAGGAAGCGCGCCTGTCTCCTACCTTCCCACGCGAGATGGCTCGCGAGCCCCGCGTGAATGGGGCCGAGGGCATGGCACCGGGGTTCGATCCCGCGGCGTGGCGGCTTCGGGTCCTGCGATCGAGCGAACCGACGCTCCTGACCCTTGACGATATCAAGCAGCTTCCCCGGACTGAGATGACAACCGAGCTGAGATGCATCGAAGGCTGGAGCGTCATCGTGAACTGGGCTGGCTGTCGTCTCAGAGACTTCGCTGCCGTACACAATCTCATACGAGGTGGCGGGGAGGGTGCCCAGGACATCCGCTACGTCGGGCTTGAAACACCCGATCACGGGTACTACGTCGGCCTCGATCTCCGAAGCGCGATGCATCCGCAGACACTGCTCTGCTACGAAATGAACGGCGAACCGTTGTCGCTCGACCACGGCGCGCCCCTGCGGCTCGTCACCACCGTCAAGTACGGCATCAAGTCGATCAAACGGATCGGGACCATCGTCTTCACTGGCGAGCGCCCGCCGGATTTCTGGGCCGAACGCGGCTATGACTGGTATGCGGGACACTGACGCCCGGCGTGGGTCGCCGCGAACCCGAGTCGCGAAGGAGCAAGACGAGTACCGCACCGCGAGCGCTTACGGCGGTTAGCCAGCAGTCGCCGTCTCGCAGCGCACACATCTTGCGTGTTTTCGAACGGTGCGCTGCAGCAAATGGCTGAGGATTGCGCCATTCGATGGCCTCCCGCTTGCGCACTCGAGCGGTATCGATACGGGCCTCGACGGCTCGGACTCGACCGGCAAAGGAGACGGCATGGCGACAGCAATCATTGGAATCGGCAGGATCGGCGGGCATCTCGCCAGACACCTGGTCGCTGGCGGTGAGCGAGTGATTGTGGCTGCCCGTGACGAGGTGAAGGCGGCCGAATTCGCGAAGCAGTTGGGAAAGCTCGCGAGCGCCGCGTCGGTCGGCAGCGCGATCGCCCAGGCCGACATCGTGGTGTTCGCCGTGTGGTTCGACACCATCAAGAAGCTGATCGCCGTGAACGCGAGCCTGCTGGAAGGCAAGATCGTGGTCGACCCGTCGAATCCGCTCAAACCGGATGGCAATGGCGGTCTCGCCCGAACCCTTCCCGAGGATCGGTCGGCGGGCGAGGTGATCGCACGACTCCTGCCGCCGCGCGCTCGCTACGTTAAGGCGTTCAGCGGCCACACCGCTCAGACCCTGGGTGCCGGTGCCGGCCGGTCGCCGGATCGGGTCGCGGTGTTCTATGCCACCGACAACAAAAAGGCCGCCAGGACGATCGAGCGTCTCATCTCGACCGCAGGATTCGATCCGGTGAAGGCCGGTGGAGTCAAGGAGTCAATCCGCATTGAAGCCGGGGGCGATCTGCACGAATACGGCGGACTGAAGGGCAAAGTGCTGAACGGCAGCGAGGCTCGGTCGGCTGCGGCGCACGGGGCCGGCGCGACACATCGTCGTGAACGACTCGAGTTGTTCCAGACGCCTGAGGATTGAGCGGTACAGAGCGACCGATTCGACTCTTTCGGGTACCCGTGCCGCTCTTTTTAGCGATCCGCGAAATCGGCGATGCCGCGCCGGGCAGCAGTGGTTAAATGGCGCCACGCGTGCCTCCCGACGCGCGGGAAAGGCGGCCTGCATGGAAGCCCCGGCCGTGGATCTCTCTCCGGACCGCCTCCAAACGTTGCTCGAGGACGGTGATTTCGTCCTGTGTCGCAGCCGCGGCGTCACAGACCCGACCTCGCCGTCGCGTTCGGTGCTGGTGGTCATGCCGCGGTCGGAGCATCCGCGGCCACAGGCCGTCCGGATGCTCGACCACGAATATTCGCTGCGGGACGAATTGGATCCAGCCTGGGCCATTCGGTCGCTTGCGCTGACGACGCATGACGGTCGGGCCGCGCTCGTCCTCGAGGATCCGGGTGGCGAACCGCTGGTGCAACGTGCGGGCACGCCGATGGACGTCGGCGAGGTCCTGCGCGTGGGTGCCGGCGTGTCGGCAGCCCTCCGGCACCTCCACGGTCGCGGCCTGATCCACAAAGACCTCAAACCGGCCAACGTGATGACCGACCGGACCACGGGTCAGGTGTGGTTGCGGGGATTTGGCATCGCGTCGCGCCTCCCGCGCGAGCGCCAGGATCCCGGACCGCCGGAGATCATCGCCGGCACACTGGCGTACATGGCGCCGGAACAAACGGGACGCATGAATCGCTCCATCGATTCCCGGAGTGATCTGTACTCATTCGGCGTCACGCTGTATGAGTTGCTGACCGGAACGCTGCCCTTTACGGCCTCCGATGCGATGGAGTGGATTCACTGCCATATCGCGAGGCAGCCGGTCCCGCCTCGCGAGCGGTCGAACGATGTCCCCGAACCGGTGTCGGCCATCGTCGTGAAACTCCTCGCCAAGACCGCTGAGGAACGCTATCAGACCGCTGCCGGTGTGGAGGCCGACCTCCGTCGGTGCCTCGGTGAATGGGAGTCGAGGGGACGGATCGACCCGTTCACACTGGGTGCGCACGATACGCCAGACCGGCTCTTGATTCCCGAGAAGTTGTACGGGCGAGCACGCGAGATCGATACCTTGCTCGCCGCCTTCGACCGCGTCGTGGCCGGCGGGACGCCGCAGTTGGTGCTCGTGTCCGGATATTCGGGTATCGGCAAGTCGTCAGTCGTCAATGAGCTCCACAAAGCGCTGGTTCCGCCGCGCGGCCTGTTTGCCTCGGGCAAGTTCGACCAGTACAAGCGCGATATCCCGTATGCCACATTGGCGCAAGCCTTTCAGAGCCTGATCCGTCCTCTTCTGAGCAAGAGTGACGCAACGCTGCAACACTGGCGCGACGCCCTTCGTGAAGCGTTGGGCCCGAACGGGCTGCTCATTGTCGAACTCGTCCCCGAGTTGAAGCTCATCATCGGAGAGCCGTCCCCGGTGCCAGATCTTCCACCTCAGGACGCGCAACGGCGCTTCCAGCTGGTGTTCCGGCGATTCATCGCCGTCTTCGCCCGGCCGGAGCATCCGCTGGCGCTCTTCCTCGACGACTTGCAATGGCTCGACGCGGCAACGCTGGATTTGCTCGAGGATCTGTTGACCCGGCCGGATCTGCCGCACTTGATGTTGATCGGTGCCTACCGTGACAACGAAGTCGATTCCACCCATCCATTGATGCGCAAGCTCGAAGCCATCCGTCACGCCGGCGCGATCGTGGAGGAGATCATCCTTGCGCCCCTGGCCTGTGAAGACCTGGGGCTGTTGATTGCGGATTCTCTTCACTGCGAGCCGGACCGCGCCACCCCGCTGGCGCACCTGGTCCACGAGAAGACTGCCGGGAATCCATTGTTTGCGATTCAGTTCCTCTCTGCGCTTGCCGAGGAGGCGTTACTCACCTTCGTTCATGGCGATGCGCGATGGTCGTGGGACCTGAATCGCATTCACGCCAAGGGGTACACCGACAATGTGGTGGACCTCATGGTGGGGAAGTTGACCCGCCTGCCCGTCGAAACCCAGAACGCGCTACAACAGCTCGCCTGTTTGGGCAACAGCGCGGAGCTCGCCCTGCTGACGATGGTGTACGAGGACTCGAAGGAGCAAATGCACGGCGATCTGCGCGAAGCGGTTCGAACCGGACTCGTCCTCCATTCGGAGAGCGCCTACCGGTTCCTCCATGATCGCGTCCAGGAAGCCGCGTATTCGCTGATCGCCGAAAGCGACCGCGGCGCCGCCCATCTTCGGATCGGCCGTCTGCTCGCGTCATGGACTGCACCAGCGGAGATCGAAGAGAAGATTTTCGAGATCGTCAACCAGTTGAATCGTGGCGCTCACCTGATCACGTCACGTGAGGAACGTGACCGAGTCGCCGAATTGAATTTGATTGCTGGCAGGCGCGCGAAGATGTCGACCGCATACGCTTCGGCGCTCGCATACCTCGCGGCCGGCCGCGCCTTGCTGACCGAAGAGAGCTGGGACGACAACTACGAGCTCATCTACGGAGTCGAATTTCACCTGGCCGAGTGCGAACTGCTGACGGCACATATGGCGGCAGCGGAGGATCGGCTCTCGATGCTGGCGCAGCGTGCCAGAAGCCCGCACCATATCGCGGCGGTGGCGCGTGTGCGCCTCACGCTTTACACGACGTTGGATCGGAGCGATCGCGGCGTGGAGGTCTGTCTTGAATACCTCCAGCGAGGTGGCGCTGATTGGTCGCCGCATCCGACCAGCGATGTCGTACGGCGCGAATACGACCGGATCTGGTCGCAGCTCGGAAGCCGGCCGATCGAGGAGCTCATTGACTTGCCCTTGATGACCGATCCGGAGTCCCTCGCCGCGCTCGACGTTCTGACCGAGGTCGTCACGCCGGCCTTGTTTACCGATGAGAACCTGGTGTCGCTCGTGATTTGCCGGATGGTCAATCTCAGCCTCGAGCACGGCAACACCGACGGGTCGTGCTTCGCCTACGTATGGCTTGGCATCATCGCCGGACCGCGCTTCGGCAATTACCAGGCCGGATTTCGCTTCGGTCGGCTCGGCTATGAACTGGTCGACAAACGCGGGTTGACGCGTTATCAGGCCCGTACGTATATGTGCTTCGGGAATATCGTCATGCCGTGGACGAAACATATCCGGACTGGCCGCGATTTGGTGCGGCGCGCGTTCGAGGCCGCTTACAAGGTCGGCGACCTCACGTTTGCGGCCTACAGCCGCGTCCACCTGAACACGAATCTTCTTACGGCGGGAGACCCGCTCGTTGAGGCGCAGCGTGAAACCGAGAATGGCCTCGAGTTTGCCCAGAAAGCGCGGTTCGGTCTCGTCATCGACATCATCACCGCGCAGCTCGGTCTGATCCGGACCCTCCGTGGACTGACGGTGAAATTCGGCTGCTTTGACACCGGGCGGTTTGATGAGCGTCGATTCGAGCGCCATTTGGCCAGTAACCCGGTGTTGGCCTTACCCGAGTGCTGGTACTGGATCCGAAAGCTGCAGGCTCGCTTCTTTGCCGGGGAGTACAGTTCGGCCATCGAGGCATCATCGAGAGCGCAACGCCTGCTCTGGACATCACCATCACTATTTGAGGTCGCGGAGTATCAATTCTACAGCGCGCTGTCCCATGCCGCGTCCTGCGATGCTGCAACGGTCGACCAGCGCCGGCGGCATCGTGAGGCTCTGGCTGACCACTATCGAGAGCTCGAAGTGTGTGCGGAGAATTGCCCGGAGAACTTCGAGAATCGCGCGGCGGTGGTCAGCGCGGAGATCGCGCGCATCGAAGGCCGGGAGCTCGAGGCCGAGCATCTGTACGAACAGGCCATCCGTTCGGCGCACGCACACGGGTTCGTCCAGAATGAGGCGCTCGCCAACGAGCTCGCGGCGCGGTTCTACGCGGCACGTGGTTTCGAGAAAATCGCGCAGACGTATTTGCGGGACGCCCGATACGGCTACGTCCGTTGGGGAGCCGCTGGCAAGGTGTGGCAACTCGATCAGTTGTATCCGCACCTTCGTGAGGAAGAGCCAGTGGCTGGTCCCACGAGCACGATCGGGGCATCGGTTGAACACCTGGATCTCGCGACCATTATCAAGGTCTCGCAAGCCGTGTCGGGCGAGATCGTCCTCGAGAGGTTGCTTGACACGCTGATGCGCACTGCGATTGAGCACGCGGGTGCCGAGCGAGCGCTGTTGATTCTGCCGCGAGGTGGTGAACGGCGGATAGAGGCGGAAGTGACGACCCGCGGTCACACGGTCCATCTGCGGGAGGCGACCGTCGCCGCGGCCCCGGTGCCGGCGTCCATCGTCCAATATGTCGTGCGCACCCAGGACAGCGTGATTCTTGACGACGCCGCAGCCGAGAACCCGTTTTCCGCGGATCCGTACATCGGTGAGCGACATGCCCGGTCAATTCTCTGCGTGCCGCTGATCAGCCGGGGCAAACTCGTCGGCGTGCTCTACCTCGAGAACAACCTGACCCCCCGCGTCTTCACGCCGACCCGGATCGCGGTACTGAAGCTACTCGCGTCACAGGCCGCGATTTCCCTGGAGAACACTCGTCTCTATAGCGATCTCCAGCAACGGGAAGCGAAGATCCGACGCCTGGTCGACTCCGACATCATCGGGATCTGCATCTGGAACCTTGACGGGGAGATCATTGAGGCGAATAACGCCTTGCTCGACATGGTCGGGTACGGTCGTGACGATCTCGTCTCCGGTCGGCTGCGCTGGACGGAGCTCACGCCTCCGGAATGGCGCGCCGCCGACGAACGGGCGGTGGCCGAACTGAAGGCGATCGGGACCGCCCGGCCGTTCGAGAAGGAGTACCTGCGGAAAGACGGCAGCCGCGTCCCGGTGTTGATCGGCTGCGCCACGTTCGAGGGCATGCAGGACGAAGGCGTCGCGTTCGTGCTCGACCTCACGGATCGCAAGCGGGCCGAGGCCGCACGGACACGCGCCGAGGCCGAACTGCAGCAGGCCCGCACGGCGCTGGCGCATCGCCAGCGGGTCAGCATGCTCGGGGAGGTGACGGCGTCGCTCGCGCACGAAATCCGGCAACCGATTGCGGCCATGACGATCGATGCCACCGCCTGCCTGGGGGCGCTCGCGGACGATCGCGTCGATGTGCACGAAGCCCGCCGCGCCGCCTCACGGATCGTCAAGGAGGCGACCTGGGCCGACGAGATCATCGCGCGGACCGGAGCGCTGTACCGGAAGGACGCGACCCGGCGCGAAGCCGTTGACGTCAACGCGGTGATTCATGAGATGGCCGTTCTGCTGCAGCAGGAGGCGGCGGCGCACGCGATCACGATTCGGACGGCGCTCGCCGACGGTCTCCCGATGGTCATGGCGGATCGCGTGCAGTTGCAGCAGGTGTTCATGAACCTGATGCTGAATGCGATCGAGGCGATGAAGGACACCGGCGGAGACGTGACGATCAGGTCAGCGGCGCGCGAGCCTGGCGAGCTGCTGATCTCGGTGAGCGATATGGGTGTGGGTCTGCCGACGGAGACCCCCGACACGATCTTCGAGGCGTTCGTGACGACCAAACCGCAGGGGACTGGGATGGGGCTCGCCATCACCCGGTCGATTGTCGACGCCCACGGTGGCCGCGTGTGGGCGAGCGCCAACACCCGAGCCGGCGCGACGTTCTTCTTCACGCTGCCCAGCGAGTAGCAGAGTTTCATGGAAGCCCCGGCCGTGGATCTCTCTCCGGACCGCCTTCAAACTCTGCTCGAGGACGGTGATTTCTTCCTGTGCCGCAGCCGCGACGCCCCAGACCCGCCCTCGCCGTCGCGTTCGGTGCTGGTGGTCATGCCGCGCTCGGAGGATCCGCGACCACACGCCGTCCGGATGCTCGAGCACGAGCACTCGCTGCGGGACGAGTTGGATCCCCGCTGGGCGGTTCGTGCTCTGGCGCTGACGACGCATGACGGTCGGGTGGCACTCGTCCTCGAGGATCCGGGTGGCGAACCGCTCGTACAACGCGCGGGCAGGCCGATGGACATCAGCGAATTACTGCGGGTTGGCGCCGGTCTGTCGGCAGCACTTCGGTACCTGCACGGCCGCGGCTTCATCCACAAGGACCTCAAACCCGCCAACGTGATGACCGACGGAACCACGGGTCAGGTGTGGTTGCGGGGATTCGGCCTCGCGTCGCGACTCCCGCGCGAGCGCCGGCTGCCGGAGCCGCCAGAGTTCATCGCCGGCACGCTGGCCTACATGGCGCCGGAGCAGACGGGCTGGATGAATCGGTCGATTGACGCCCGCAGCGATCTCTACGCGCTCGGCGTCGTCCTCTACGAGTTATCGACCGGCAGTCTGCCGTTCACGGCGTCGGATCCGATGGCATGGGTGCACGCCCACATTGCGAAGCGACCGGTGCCGCCGGCCGAGCGGCAGCAAGGTGTGCCGGAGGTGGTCTCGGCGATCGTGATGAAGCTGCTCGCCAAGACCGCCGAGGATCGCTATCAAACTGCCGCCGCTGTCGAGCGCGACCTCCGGCGCTGCCTCGCGCAGTGGAATAGCGAACACCGGATCGACGGATTCCCGCTCGCCGAACACGACACACCCGACCGGCTGGTCATTCCAGAAAAACTGTATGGACGCGGGCGCGAGATCGAGACGCTGCTCGGCGCCTTCGAGCGCCTGGTGACGAGCGGGACGCCGGAGCTGGTGCTCGTGACTGGGTACTCCGGGATCGGCAAGTCATCCGTGGTCAACGAGCTGCACAGGGTGCTCGTGCCACCGCGCGGATTGTTCGCCGCGGGCAAGTTCGATCAATACAAGCGCGACATCCCCTACGCCACGCTCGCCCAGGCCTTTCAGAGCCTCGTCCGGGGCCTGCTCGGCAAGAGCGACGCCGAGTTGAGTGGCTGGCGCGACGCGCTGGTGGAGGCGCTCGGTCCGAATGGGCCGCTCATGATCGACCTCGTCCCGGAACTGAGGCACATCATTGGAGACCAGCCGCCGGTTCCCGATCTTCCTCCGCAAGACGCCCGACGACGTTTCCAGCTGGTATTCCGTCGGTTCATCGGCGTGTTCGCGCGACCCGACCATCCGCTGGCGCTGTTCCTCGACGACTTGCAATGGCTCGACGCGGCGACACTCGATCTCCTCGAGGACCTGCTCACCGCCGGGGACGTGCCGCATCTGCTGTTGATCGGCGCGTACCGGGACAACGAGGTCACGGCCGACCACTTCCTGACGCGTACGCTCGAGGCCATCCGGAACGCAGGAGCGAGCGTTCGGGAGATCGCGCTTGCGACTCTCGCGAGTGAAGATGTCGCAGCGCTCATGGCGGATGCGCTTCGCTGCGACGCGGAGCGCGCCGCGCCGCTCGCGCGGTTGGTGCATGAGAAAACCGGAGGCAATCCGTTCTTCGCCAATCGGTTCATTGCCTCGCTCGCGGAAGAACGACTGCTCACCTTCGATCACAACGCGGCGCGCTGGTCCTGGGATCTCGGTCGGATTCAGGCCAAGGGTTACACCGACAATCTGGTGGACCTCATGGTCGGGAAGCTGACCCGCCTGACGGCGGCAACGCAGAAGGCTGTCCAGCAGCTGGCGTGCCTCGGACATGCCGCCGCAGTCGCCACGCTGTCCCTGGTCTGCGGCACGACAGAGACGGAGATTCACTCACTGCTGATGGAGGCGGTTCGCGCTGACTTGCTGGAGCGGCGGAAAGACTCGTACCACTTCATCCACGACCGCATTCAAGAGGCGGCCTATCTCCTCGTTCCGGAGCCACTGCGCGCCGAGGCGCATCTGCGCATCGGACGCCTGCTCGCCGCGCACACAGCGCCGGAGCGCCGAGAGGAGGTGATCTACGAGATCGTCAATCAGCTCAACCGCGGCGCGCCCTTGATCACTTCAGATCAGGAACGCGAGCAGCTGGCAGAGTTGAACCTGATCGCCGGCAAGCGCGCGAAAGCGTCAACGGCCTACGGCTCCGCCCTGAACTATCTGGTCCTGGGCGAGGCACTCCTACCCGAGGATTGCTGGGAGAGATGTCCCTCGCTCGCATTCGCGGTAGAGCTCAATCGTGCTGAATGCGAATTCCTGACGGGTGATCTGGCCGCAGCAGAGGAGCGACTGTCGACGCTGTCCGTACGCGCTGCGAATCTTGTCGATAAGGCCGCGGTCGCGTGCTTACGAACAGCTCTGTACACGACGCTCGCTCGTGCCGACCGGGCTCTGGAGATCTGCGTCGAATACCTGCGCGAGGCCGGCGTCGCCTGCTCACTGCACCCCACCGACGAGGAGGTCAGCGCCGAGTACGAGCGCCTCTTGGGGCAGGTTGGCGGTCGTGCCATCGAAGCACTCTTCGACCTGCCGCTGATGGCCGATCCCGGCTGGCGGGCCACCATGGAAGTCCTCACGGAACTGTCCGCGCCGGCGTACTTCGTCGACGTGAATCTGTGGTGCCTTGTCCTGCTGCGAATGGCGAACCTGAGCGCCGAGCATGGCAATTGCGATGGATCGTGCTACGCCTACGGCCTCATGAACATGGTCGTCGGCGCCCGGTTCGGCAACTATCGAGCAGGTTCCCGCTTCGGTCAGCTCAGTCTCGATCTCGTCGAACAGAAGGGTCTCGACCGGTTCAAAGCTCGTGTGTACTTCGCGTGCGGGCGCGCGGTTGTTCCCTGGGAGCGGCATATTCGAGCGGGCGCTCCATTACTCCGCCGTAGCCTGGAGACCGCGCTGGAAACCGGCGACCGGACGTATGCAGCCATCGCGCACTGCGACCTCGTCTCGAATCGTCTGACCAGCGCGGATCCACTCGCAGAGGTGCAGCGCGAAGCCGAGGCTGCGCTCGAATTCGGGCAACAAGCGCGCTTCGGCCCGGTCGTTGACATTGTGACGGGGCATCTCGGTTTCATCCGGACTGTCAGGGGATTGACCCAGGAGTTCGGCTCGTTTTCCGATGACCGGTTCGACGAGGGCTGCTTCGAGGAGCATCTCGACGCAAGTCCGTCGTTCATCGCCTGCTGGTATTGGATTCGTAAGCTGCAGGCGCGCTTTCATGCGGGCGATTACGCACAAGCTGTCGCGGCGGCCGCGAAGGCGCGACCCCTTCTCCTGGCAACGAGCGGTTTGTTTGAAGAGGCCCATTACCACTTCTATGCCGCGCTCGCGAGCGCGGCCGCGTCGGATTCGGCAACTCCGGACGAGCGACGGGAACACTCCGAGGCGCTGGCTGGACATCACAGGCGCCTCGCACGCTGGGCGGAGGACTGTTCAGAGAACTTCGCACATCTCGCGGCGCTCGTAGGCGCGGAGATGGCTCGCCTTGACGGCCGGGAGCTCGAGGCCGAACGTCTGTATGAGCAGGCCATCCGGGCAGCGCGTGAGCAAGGCTTCGTCCAGAACGAAGGACTGGCGAACGAGTTGGCCGCGCGGTTCTATGCGGCGCGGGGCTTCGACGCATTCGAGGATCTCTACCTCCGAAGAGCTCGGCACTGCTACCAGCGATGGGGAGCCGACGGCAAAGTACGGCAGCTCGACGAGCTGTACCCTCGCCTGAAGGAACACGAACCGTCACTCGACTCGCGGGGCACCAGCGGCGCGCCGGTCGAGCAGTTGGAGCTGGCGACCGTGTTGAAGGTCTCGCAAGCGGTCTCGGGCGAAATGATTCTGGATCGACTGCTCGACCGACTCATGCGCGCGGCCATCGAGTACGCAGGCGCCGAGCGAGGTCTCTTGATTGCCCGGCGCGGTGATGAGCTGCAGATACAGGCGCAAGCGACCGCGAGTGGAGCGGATGTCACCGTGGACCTGCGAGACAGCGATCACGTCGAAGGCGGGCTGCCGCAGTCACTCGTTCGGTACGTCATGCGTACTCGAGACAGCGTCGTCCTCGAAGATGCAGCCTCTCAGAATCTGTTTTCTGCCGATCCGTACCTGGTGCAGCATCGCGCCCGTTCCATTCTCTGTGTGCCATTGATCAACCAGGGCAACCTCATCGGGGTGCTCTATCTCGAGAACAACCTCGCCCCGCGCGTGTTCGCGCCGGCCCGTATCGCGGTGCTGAAACTGCTCGCGTCGCAGGCCGCCATGTCGCTCGAGAACAGTCGCCTGTACCGAGACCTTGCCCAACGCGAGGCGAAGATCCGGCGGCTGGTAGACGCCAATATCGTGGGGATCTTCATTTGGGACCTCGATGGCACCATTCTCGAGGCCAATGACGCGCTTCTCCGTATGGTGGGATACGAGCGTGAGGATCTCGTCTCGGGCCGCCTGCGCTGGACCGATTTGTCAGCTGCCCAGTGGCTCGGCCGCGATCGTCAAGAGCTCGTCGCGGACATCCGGCGCACCGGGAGCTTGCAACCGTTTGAATGGGACTACATCCGCAAGGACGGCAGTCGCATGCCGGTACTGATGGGTGCGGCGAGCTTCGAAGGTGAGAACCAGGGTGTGGCCTTCGTCCTCGACCTGACGGAGCGCCAGCGGGCCGAGGCGGCGCAGAAGCGCGCCGAGGACGAACTGCAGCAGGCCCGGAGCGCCCTCGTCCATCGGCAGCGGGTCAGCATGCTCGGGGAAGTGACGGCTTCGCTGGCGCACGAAATCCGGCAACCGATCGCGGCGCTGACGATCGATGCGACGGCGTGCCTGCGCGCGCTCGCGGACGACCGCGTCGACGTGCACGACGCCCGCCGCGCCGCCTCACGGATCGTCAAGGAGGCGACCTGGGCCGACGAGATCATCACGCGGACCAGCGCGCTGTACCGGAAGGACGCGACCCAGCGCGAAGACGTGGACGTCAACGCGGTGATTCGTGAGATGGCCGTGCTGCTGCAGCAAGAGGCGGCGGCGCACGCGATCACGATTCGGACGGCGCTCGCCGACGGTCTCCCGCTGGTCATCGCGGATCGCGTGCAGTTGCAGCAGGTGTTCATGAACCTGATGCTGAATGCGATCGAGGCGATGAAGGACACCGGCGGAGATGTGACAATCATGTCTGCCACGCGCGAGCCTGGCGAGCTGCTGATCTCGGTGAGCGATACGGGTGTGGGTCTGCCGACGGAGACCCCGGACACGATCTTCGATGCGTTTGTGACCACCAAGCCGCACGGTACGGGCATGGGGCTCGCCATCACCCGGTCGATCGTGGAGGCTCACGGTGGCCGCTTACGGGCGCGGCCTAACATCGGACCTGGCGCGACCTTTTTCTTTACGCTGGCCGCCGATGGCGCGGAGCAGCTTCAAACCGGGCTTTAGCACAGGCCCTACATGGAAACGCCGGTCGCGGAATTCCCGTTCGAGCGCCTCACGAGGATGGTCGAGGACGGGGAGCTCGTCGTCTGCCGCGGCTACCCAACCACGACGGCCTCGTCCTCCCGATCTGTCGTCGTGGTGATGCCGCGGGTGGAGGATCCAAGTCCACACACCGTCCGGATGCTCGAGCACGAACTGGCATTGCGGGACGAGTTGAACCCTTCGTGGGCGGTTCGGCCGGCTCGGTTGACCACGTACCGGGGACGGCCGGCCCTCATTCACGACGATCCAGGTGGCGAACCGCTCGCTCAACGCATTGGTGCGCCGGTGAAGGTTGCCGAGGTACTGCGCGGTGGCGCCGGGCTGGCCGCCGCCCTTCGCCAGGTGCACGGCCGCCGCCTGATCCACAAGGACCTCAAACCCGCGAATGTGCTGACCGACTGGACCACGGGTCAGGTGTGGTTGCGGGGATTCGGCATCGCGTCGCGACTCCCGCGCGAGCGCCGCCAGCCGGAGCCGCCGGAATTTATCGCTGGCACGCTCGCCTACATGGCGCCGGAGCAGACCGGCTGGATGAATCGATCGATCGACGGGCGCAGCGACCTCTACGCACTCGGCGTCGTGCTCTACGAACTGTTGACCGGCAGTCTGCCGTTCACGGCGGCGGATCCGATGGGGTGGGTGCACGCCCACATCGCGCAGCGGCCGGTGCCGCCGGCCGAGCGGCTGACCGACATCCCCGAGGTGGTCTCGGCGATCGTGATGAAGCTGCTGGCCAAGACCGCCGAGGATCGCTATCAAACGGCCGCCGGCGTCGAGCGCGACCTGCGGCGCTGCCTCGCGCAGTGGGAAGCCGACGGCCGGATCGACGCATTCCCGCTTGCCGAACACGACACACCCGACCGGTTGGTCATTCCGGAAGAGCTGTATGGACGCGCCCGCGAGATCGAGACGCTGCTCGGCGCGTTCGACCGCGTGGTGACGAGCGGGACGCCGGAGCTGGTGCTCGTGTCGGGATACTCCGGGATCGGCAAATCATCCGTTGTCAACGAAGTGCACAAGGTGCTCGTGCCGCCGCGCGGACTGTTTGCGTCCGGGAAGTTCGATCAATACAAGCGCGACATCCCGTATACGACGCTGGCGCAGGCGTTTCAGAGCCTGGTTCGGGATCTTCTCGGCAAGAGCGACGCCGAGCTGAGTGGGTGGCGCGACGCTCTGGCGGAGGCGCTGGGCCCGAATGGGCCGCTGATGACTGACCTCGTCCCGGAGCTCACGCTCATCATCGGAGACCAGCCGCCGGTTCCTGAGCTCGCTCCCCAAGATGCGCGAAGCCGTTTCCAGGCGGTGTTCCGGCGGTTCATCGGCGTCTTCGCCGGGCGGGAGCATCCCCTGGCGCTCTTCCTGGACGACCTGCAATGGCTCGACGCGGCCACGCTCGATCTCCTCGAAGATCTGCTGACGCCTCCCGGTGTGCCGTACCTGATGCTGATCGGCGCGTACCGGGACAACGAAGTCACCGCGGCGCATCCGCTGGCGCGCACGCTCGACGCCATCCGGAACGCGGGAGCGCACGTGCAGGAGATCGCACTGGCACCGCTTGCGTGCGAACACGTGCGGCAGTTTGTTGCGGATGCGCTCCGCTGCGAGGTGGCGCGCGCCGCCCCGCTCGCGCAGCTGGTGCACGGGAAGACGGCCGGCAATCCGTTCTTCCTCGTGCAGTTTCTGCAGACGCTCGCCGAAGAAGGATGGCTCGCGTTCGATCATGAGCACGCGCAATGGGCCTGGGATCTCGATCGCATCCACGCGAAGGGGTATCGGGACAACGTCGTCGATCTGATGGTGGGCAAGTTGAACCGCCTGCCGCTCGAGACGCAGGTGGCATTGCAACAGCTCGCCTGCCTCGGGAACATCGCCCCGGTCCGGACGCTGTCCCTGATCCTCGCGAAATCGGCCGCGGAGGTCGGTGCGGATCTCTGCGAGGCCGTTCGTCTCGAGCTGGTCGAGCAGCTGGCCGGCTCATACCAGTTCGTCCACGATCGCGTTCAGGAAGCCGCCTACTCGTTGATCCCGGAGGCGCAGCGCGACGAGGCGCACCTTCGAATCGGGAGACGGCTCGCGGCCCACATCCCGCCCGAGCAGCGGGAGGAGGCGATCTTCGAGATCGTCAATCAGCTCAACCGCGGGGCTGCGCTGATCACCATCCCGGACGAGCGCGATCAACTGGCTGAGCTCAACCTGATTGCTGGAAAGCGTGCGAAGGCAACGACCGCTTATTCGACAGCACTAACCTATATCGTGGCTGGTGTGACGCAGCTGATCGACCATCCATGGGCGCGCCGACACGACCTGATCTTCGCTCTAACGCTGAACCGGGCGGAATGCGAGTTTTTGACAGGAGAGTTGTCGGCTGCAGAAGAGCGGTTAATAGCGCTATCCAACCGTGCTGCGACGACCGTTGAACGAGCGAGGGTCGCATGCCTCCACATGGACGTGTGCACGACGCTCGGTCAAATCGACCGCGCGGTCGCTATTTGTCTCGACTACCTGCGGCATGTTGGCATCGAGTGGTCGCCGCACCCAACCGAAGACGAAGCCCGGCGTGAATACGAGCGAATATGGTCACTGCTCGGCGGCCGCTCCATCGAGGAACTGATTGATCTTCCTTTGATGAGCGATCCAGACTCCCTGGCGACAGTGGACGTCCTGACTAAAGTTGGACCGCCCTCGCTCTTCACCGATTCAAACCTCCATTCCATGGTCTTGTGCAAGGCCATCAATCTCAGCCTTGAGCACGGCAACACCGATGGTTCATGTGTGCACTATGTCGGACTGAGCGAGACTGCCGGACCGCATTTTGGTGACTACGAAACAGGATTCCGATTCGGTCGGCTCGGATATGAATTGGTCGAGCAACGTGGATTGAGACGATTTCAGCCAGCGACTTACATGGTGTTCGGAGGGATCGTCCTGCCTTGGACAAAGCATGTCCGTGAGGGTCGTGATCTGGTATATCGTGCTTTCGAAGTCGCGAACAAGATCGGCGATCTTACCTATGCCGCCTACAGTTCCCACTTCATCGTTACAAACTTACTCACTTCGGGCGACTCTCTCAGCGAAGTCCAGTGCCTAGCCGAGAACAGTCTAACTTTCGCGCAGAATGCTCGGTTCGGATTCGCCGGCGACATCATCACGGGGCAGCTTGGGCTGATCCGGACCCTGCGCGGCTCAACGCAGAGGTTCGGTTATTTCGATGACGAGCGGTTCGACGAGCGTCGGTTCGAGGGCCACTTGGCAAGCCATCCGGGCCTGGCGTTACCGGAGTGTTGGTACTGGGTCCGAAAGCTGCAAGCTCGTTTCTTTTGCGGTGATTACGCGGAAGCAATCGACGCGTCATCAAAGGCGGAGAAGTTGTTGTGGACCTCACCCTCGGAGCTCGAAACGGCGGACTATCACTTTTACGCCGCTTTATCCCGCGGCGCCTACTGCGACGGCGCATCGGCGGGTGAACGGCAACAGCATCTGGAGTTTCTAGCCGCTCACCACCGGCAGCTCCAAGTCTGGGCAGCAAATTGCCCGCAGAATTTTGAGAATCGAACCGCCCTTGTGGGTGCGGAAATTGCTCGCATCGAAGGTTGTGAGCTGGACGCAGAGCGTTTGTACGAGCGCGCGATCCGTTCAGCGCGCGCGAACGGCTTCGTTAACAATGAAGCAGTCGCCAACGAGCTTGCGGCCCGCTTCCACGCGGCGCGCGGCTTCGACGACCTCGCGCATTTCTATCTCCAGCGTGCCCGGCACTGTTACGCGCGATGGGGCGCCGGCGGCAAGGTGCGGCAGCTGGACGAGCGGTACCCGCGCCTGACGGAAGAAGAACCGGCCCCCGACTCGCGCGCGACGATCGGCGAGTCGGTCGAGCGGCTGGAGCTTGCGACGGTGATGAGGGTCTCGCAAGCCATCTCGGGCGAGATCGTGCTCGAAAAGCTCGTTGAAACCGTGTTGCGCACCGCGATCGAACACGCCGGCGCGGAACGTGGGTTGCTGCTCTTGCCTCGCGGGGGCGACCTGTTGCTTCGGGGCGAAGCGGAGACTCGCGGCAGCTCCGTGACGGTTCGCCTGTGCGAGACGCCCGTCTCAGCGACCGAGCTTCCCGAGTCCGTTGTCCGTTACGCCGCACGCACCCAAGAGCGCGTGATCCTCGACGACGCTTCGGCGCAGAGTTCGTTCTCTGCCGATGGGTACATTCGTGAGCAGCGGCCGCGGTCGGTCATGTGCCTGCCCCTCATCAAACAGGGTGGGCTGGTGGCGCTGCTGTATCTCGAAAACAAGCTCGCCTCGAGCGTCTTTACGCCCGCCAGGATTGGCGTCCTTGGGGTGCTCGCTTCCCAGGCGGCGATTTCGCTCGAGAACAGCCGGTTGTACCGCGAGCTCCAGGAAAGGGAGGCGGAGATCCGGCGGCTGGTCGACTCCAATATCGTCGGGATCTTCATCTGGCACCCCGACGGTCGGATTGTGGAGGCCAATGACGCGTTCCTCCAGATTGTCGGATACGACCGCGAGGACCTCCTCTCGGGCCGCTTGCGGTGGACCGACTTGACGCCTCCCGAAATCCTCGAACGCGAACTCCAACAACTCTTGCCGCGGATCGAGCTGACTGGGAGCTTGAAGCCGTGGGAGAAGGAGTATGTCCACAAGCATGGCCACCGCGTACCCGTGCTGATCGGGGTTGCGCCGTTCGACGACGAATCGAGCCGCGGCGCGGCGTTTATCGTCGATCTGACCGAGCGCAAGCGGGCTGAGGCCGCGCAGAAGGGCGCCGAAGCAGAACTCCGGCAGGCGCAGACGGCACTCGCGCTTCGCCAGCGGATCAGCATGCTCGGCGAAGTCGCCGCCTCCCTGGCGCACGAAATCCGGCAACCGATCGCGGCGCTGACGATCGATGCGACGGCGTGCCTGCGCGCGCTGGCGGACAATCGTCTGGATGTGCCGGAGGCGCGCCGTGCGGCCGCGCGCATCGTCAAGGAGGCGACTTGGGCCGATGACATCATTGCGCGAACGAGTGCGCTGTACCGGAAAGAGACGACCCAGCGCGAACGTGTGGACGTCAACGGCGTGGTTCGTGAGATGGCGGTCCTGCTGCAGCAGGAGGCTGCGCTGTCCGCGATCGCGATTCGGACCGAGTTCGCCGAGGACGTCCCGGACGTCATGGCGGATCGCGTCCAACTGCAGCAGGTGCTCATGAACCTGATGCTGAACGCGATCGATGCGATGAAGGACACGGGCGGTGAACTGACGATCACGTCGCAGGTGCAGCGGGGCAGCGAGGTGCTGATCTCAGTGCGTGACACGGGGGTCGGCCTGCCCACCGACAATCCGGACCGGATCTTCGACGCCTTTGTGACCACCAAACCGAGCGGCACCGGTATGGGGCTCGCCATCACCCGCTCGATTGTGGACGCCCACGGGGGCCGCTTGTGGGCGAGCGGCAACCCCGGACCCGGCGCCACGTTCCTCTTCACACTGCCGAGCGAAGGGGCATAGCATCAGAGATCACAGCCGCTGTAGCTGATTCAGTCGGTCGGCAACGGTCGCGGCATTATCCGGAATCACCCGCAGTTGCGAGGCGTGCAGGAAAGGCGACCAGATGGAAGCCTCGGCCGTAGACCTCTCGGCGGTCCGCCTCCACACCATTTTCGAGGACGGTGACTTCGTCCTGTGCCGCAGCCGCGACGCTCGGGACACAACCTCGCCGTCGCGATCGGTACTGGTCTTGATGCCGCGGTCGGAGCATCCGCAACCACGGACCGTTCAGATGCTGGAGCACGAATACTCGCTGCGAGACGCATTGGATCCTGTCTGGGCGGTTCGGTCCGTGGCGCTGACGACGCACGAAGGGCGGGCTGCACTGGTGCTCGAGGATCCGGGTGCCGAGTTGCTCGTGCAGCGCACGGGCACGCCGATGGACCTCGGCGACGTCCTACGCACGGGTGCCGGGGTGGCGGCCGCCCTGCGCCACCTGCACGCCCGCGGCCTGATCCACAAGGACCTCAAGCCCGCCAACGTGATGATCGACTCGAGCACCGGTCAGGTGTGGTTGCGGGGATTCGGCATCGCGTCTCGATTGCCGCGCGAGCGCCGGGCGCCGGAGCCGCCGGAGGTCATCGCCGGCACGCTGGCCTACATGGCGCCGGAGCAAACCGGCTGGATGAATCGGTCGATCGACGCCCGCAGCGATCTCTACGCGCTCGGCGTCGTCCTCTACGAGTTAGCAACCGGCAGTCTGCCGTTCACGGCGTCGGATGCGATGGGATGGGTACACGGCCACATCGCACAGCGACCGGTGCCGCCGGACGAGCGGCAGCAAGACACACCGGATGTCGTCGCGGCCATCGTCATGAAGCTGCTTGCCAAGACCGCCGAAGACCGCTACCAGACGGCGGCGGCGGTAGAGCGCGACCTGCGGCGGTGCCTCGCGCACTTTGACGCCGAACGACGGATCGACGCGTTCACACTGGGCGAAGGCGACACGCCCGACCGGCTCGTCATTCCCGAAAAACTGTACGGCCGCGCGCGCGCGATCGACACACTGCTCGGAGCGTTCGAACGCGTCGTGGCGAGCGGGACGCCGGAATTGGTGCTGGTCTCCGGATATTCCGGGATTGGCAAGTCGTCTGTGGTTAACGAACTGCACAGGGTGCTCGTTCCACCGCGCGGCCTCTTTGCCTCCGGGAAGTTCGATCAGTACCAGCGGAATATTCCGTACGCGACGTTGGCCCAGGCGTTTCAGACGCTCGTGCGATCGCTGCTCGGAAAAACCGAGCCCGAGTTGGCCGTCTGGCGCACGGCCTTGCGCGAAGCATTCGGCCCTGATGGGCGGCTGATCGTCGACGTCGTATCGGAATTGCGGCTGATCGTTGGCGAACCGCCGCCGGTGCCGGAGTTGCCGGCCCAGCAGGCGCAGAGGCGTTTCCAACTGGTGTTCCGCCGGTTTGTCAACGTGTTCGCCCGATGGGAGCATCCGTTGGCGCTCGTCGTTGACGATTTGCAATGGATCGACCCGGGAACGTTGGACGTCCTCGAAGATCTGCTGATACACGGGGATGTCCAGCACCTGCTCGTGATCGGGGCGTACCGTGACAACGAAGTCGATGCGAATCACCCCTTAATCCGCAGGATGCACGCCATCCGCCAAGCGGGCACCCCCGTCCACGAGATCAGCCTGTCGCCGCTCGCGCGCGCAGACGTGCAGCAACTCGTGATCGACGCCCTCGGTTGTGAACGGGTGCGCGCGGATTCGCTGGCGCAGCTAATCCACCACGAGACGGGCGGCAATCCGTTTTTCCTGATTCAATTCCTGCACGCGCTCGCTGATGAACGATTGCTGACGTTCGACGACGACAGTGCCGAATGGTCGTGGGATGTGGATCGCATCCGCGCCAAGGGATACACCGACAACGTCGTGGACCTGATGCTCCAAAAGCTGCGTCGCCTGTCGCAGGATACGCAGTCAGCGCTACAACAGCTGTCCTGCCTCGGCCATCGCGCAGATATCGCGATGCTGGTGCTGCTCTTTGGGACATCCGAGGAACAGATCCACGCTAGCCTGTGGGAGGCGGTTCGCCTGGGATTGGTTGAACGCGCGGCGGGCTCGTATCAGTTCGCGCACGACCGCATTCAGGAGGCGGCCTACTCGCTGATGCCGGAAGACTCGCGGCCAGCGGCCCACCTGCGCATCGGCCAACTGCTCGCGGCGCGCACGCCGCCGGACCAACGCGACGAGGCGATCTTCGATATTGCCAACCAGCTCAACCGTGGCGCCGCGCTGATCACCGAACAAGAGGAACGCGAGCGCCTGGCAGAACTCAACCTCATGGCCGGCACGCGCGCCAGGAATTCAACAGCCTACGCCTCGGCGCTCACCTATCTCCTCGCGGGTGCGGCATTGTTGGCGGAGGATTGCTGGGAGCGCCAGCATGCGCTCGCGTTCTCGATAGAGCTCCGCCGCGCCGAATGCGAGTTCCTGACCGGCGACTCCGCGGCAGCGGATCGGCGGCTCTCGGGGCTGTCCGAGCGCGCCCGGCGGCTCGTTGACCTGGCCACTGTCACGAGGCTGAAGGAAGAGCTGTTCACGACGCTCGGCTGGGGCGACCGCGCTGTCGAGGCGTGCCTCGACTATCTGCGGCATACGGGTGTCCAGTGGTCCCCGCAACCGACGAAGGAGCAGGTCCAGCGAGAATACGAGTGTATCTGGCGCCAGATCGGGAATCGCTCGATCGAAGAGCTCGTCGATTTGCCGCTGATGACGGAACCCGAATTGCGCGGCACCATTGACGTCCTCAACGCAGTCCTGGCGCCGGCCTCGTGGACCAACGAGAATCTCTTCTGCCTCGTCCTCTGCCGGATGGCAACCCTCAGCCTGGAACATGGCCACAGCGACGGATCGTGCTTCGCCTACGTCTGTTTAGGCATGCTCCTCGGCCATCGTTTCGGCAACTACCCGGCCGGCTTCAGCTTCGGAAAGCTCGGCCTGGATCTGGTGGAGCAACGCGGCTTGCGTCAGTTCGAGGGCCGCGTCGACCTGAACTTCGGGGGCTGCCTGCTTCCCTGGACGCAGCCCATTCGCACTGGCCGCAGCTTGGTGCGGCGCGCCTTCGAGGCGGCCACCAGACTCGGCGACCTCACCTATGCGGGTTACAGCCGTACCATGGCGATCACGGACTTGCTCGCCACCGGGGAGCCCCTCGGTGAAGTGCAGCGCGAGGCCGAGGCCGGCCTCGAGTTCGCGCGCCAAGTCCGGTTCGACGCCGTCGCCGACGGCATCACCGGACAGCTCAGACTCATCCGGACCCTCCGCGGCCTGACCCCGCAGTTCGTCTCCTTCAACGACGCCGAATTCGACGAGAGCCGGTTCGAGCAGCATCTGGCGGAGGATCCGGGGCTGAGAGTCGTCGCCTGCTGGTACTGGATCCGCAAGCTGCAGGCGCGCTTTCTCGCGGGTGCGTACGCTTCCGCCGTCGAAGCGGCAGAAAACGCGCGGCGACTTCTTGGGATGCCGACAACCTTCGAGCTGGCAGACTACCAACTCTACGCCGCGCTGGCGCGGGCTGCGCTCTGTGATGTAGATCCCGCCGCCGAACGTGCCCGCCATCATGAGGCACTGGCCGCCCACCATCTCCAGCTCCGGGAGTGGGCCGAGAGCTGCCCCGCGAACTTCGAGGACCGCGCTGCGCTCGTCGGCGCCGAGGTCGCGCGCGTCGAAGGCCGCGTGATAGAGGCCGAACGTCTGTATGAGCAGGCCATCCGGGCAGCGCGTGAGCAAGGCTTCGTCCAGAACGAAGGACTGGCGTACGAACTGGCCGCGCGGTTCTATGCGGCGCGTGGCTTCGAGCCGTTCGCGGATCTCTATCGGCGAAATGCCCGGCACTGCTACCGGCGATGGGGCGCTGACGGCAAGGTGCGGCAACTCGATGAGTTGTACCCGCGCCTCAGACAAGACGAACCGGCCCCCGACTCGCGCGCCACGATCGCCGCGCCGGTCGAGCAGTTGGAGCTGGCGACGGTGTTGAAGGTCTCGCAAGCCGTCTCCGGCGAGATCGTGCTCGACAAGCTCGTCGACACCGTGCTGCGCACGGCGATCGCGCACGCCGGCGCTGAACGCGGCGTCTTGATCGTGCCGCGGGGAGACGACCTGTGGATTCAGGCAGACACGCGGGCCACCGGCAGTGCGATCGCCGTCGCATTTCGCGAGGCCCCGATCAGCACTGATGAAGTGCCAGAATCCATCGTTCGCTATGCGGCCCGTTCGCACGAGTGCGTCAGCCTCGACGATGCGTCGGCACCGGGCGCGTTTTCGAATGACACGTACGTCCGTCGCGAGCAGTCGAAGTCCGTTCTGTGCCTGCCACTCCTGCAGCACGGCCAGATGATGGCGCTGCTGTATCTCGAGAACCACCTCGCCGCCGGGGTGTTCACGCCCGCGCGCAGGGCGGTCTTGAACGTGGTGGCGTCTCAGGCAGCGATGTCGCTCGAGAAGGCGCAGCTGTACCGGGAACTGCAGAAGCGGGAAGCCAAGATTCGTCGTCTGGTCGATGCCAACATCGTCGGGATCATTACGTATGATCGCGCTTGGCGGATCATCGACGCCAATGATGCGTTTCTCCGGATCGTCGGCTACGAGCGCGACGATTTCTCGTCCGGACGCCTTGGTTGGATGGAACTGACGCCACCGGAATGGCGCGAGCAGGATCTGAGCGTCCGAGCCCCCGCGCTTCAGACCTTCGGCAGCCTTCCTCCGTACGAGAAGGAGTTGTTCCGCAAGGACGGGAGCCGTGTGCCGGTCCTGATCGGCGCGGCGAGCTTCGATGATGATCCGAGCGGAGGCATCGCCTTCGTGCTCGACCTCACGGATCGCCAGCGGGCCGAGGCCGCACAGAAGCGCGCCGAGGCAGACCTCCGGCAGGCGCAGACCGCGCTGGCACATCGACAGCGGATCAGCATGCTGGGCGAAGTCGCCGCCTCCCTCGCGCACGAAATCCGGCAACCGATTGCGGCGCTGACGATCGATGCGACGGCGTGCCTGCGCGCGCTCGGGGACATTCGTCTGGATGTGCCGGAGGCGCGACGTGCAGCCTCGCGCATCGTCAAAGAGGCAACCTGGGCAGACGACATCATTTCGCGAACGAGCGCGCTGTACCGGAAAGACACGACCCAGCGCGAGCGTCTGGACGTCAACGCCGTGATTCGGGACATGGCCGTCCTGCTGCAGCACGAGGCTGCGGCGTCTCCGGTCGCCATTCGGACTGCGCTCGCCGACGGCCTTCCTGAGGTCATCGCCGACCGCGTCCAGCTGCAGCAGGTGCTGATGAACCTGATGCTGAATGGGATCGAGGCGATGAAGGAGACCGGCGGAGACCTGACGATCGCGTCAGCGATGCGCGAGCCTGGCGAGGTGCTGATCTCGGTGAGCGATACGGGCGTGGGTCTGCCGCTCGACACCCCCGGCACGATTTTCGATGCCTTTGTGACCACCAAGCCGCACGGCACGGGTCTTGGGCTCGCCATCACCCGCTCGATTGTCGACGCCCACGGTGGCCGCTTGTGGGCGGGCGCCAACACCGGACCGGGCGCGACGTTCCTGTTCACCTTGCCGATCGACGCAGCGGAGCACCAGACGTAACAGTAGCCAGAGATCGATGGTGTCGATACGGCGCTTTGATAGAGTGTGCGGGTTGAAAGGCGGCCCAGATGGAAGCCTCTTCGGCGGATCTCTACCCGGAGCGCCTCCCAACGATTCTCGAGCTGGATCGGTCGACTCTCGCGCGCAACTCTCGCTCGGAATATCGGTCGCCGCAGTCAGCAACGGGATATTCTGTATTCCGATCGGCATACTGGTCGATCGAGTCGGCCCGCGCTGCGTTGGGCTGATCGGCGTGCCGGTGATGTCCGGTGTATTTGCTCTGCTCAGCACCACGACGGGCACGACGGCCAATCGGATCGGGCTGTGGATCGGCATCGCGGTCGGAACCATGTTCGTGCAAGCGACCGTCTGGATTAGCGCCGTCGCGAGCCGCTTCGAAGCGTCGCGCGGGCTCGCGTTCTCCATCACGCTCTCCGGCCCTTCGGTCGCCGCGGTCGTTGACCCGGTCCTCGCGACCTGGTTGATCGGCATCGTTTCGATCGTGGGCCGGTTCGGCACGGGCGCGCTGCTCGATAGATTCCCTGCGCATCTGATCGGGGCGACTGCGTTCATGCTTCCGATCCTCGCCGCCGTTCTACTGCTGTGGAATCGCATCCGAAGGATGCATCTAGCGATCGCCGCGGTCCTGGCGCTGTTATGCGCGCCTGCTTCCGCTTCCGGACAGTCAACCGGAGAGCTTTCCGGCGCGATCCACGACCAGACGGGTGCGCCACTGTCAGGCGTCCGCGTGGTGATTCGGGGTGTCACGGACCGTCAAGCGCAAACCAGCGTCTCCGGCGACTTCGCGCTTAACGACCTTCCGGAAGGCGACTATGAGATCTCCGCGGAACTGACCGGATTCGTGCGAGCGGTTCGTGCCGTGCGGGTGAAGGCTGGCGAACCGATCACCGTGTCCTTCACCTTGCAGGTTGCGCTCGTGCAGGGAACGATCGTCACCGCCGCGAAGGCGGGCGAGCGCGACGTCCAGACGATACCGATGGCAATCTCTGCCGTCTCGGATGCCGAGCTCGGGCGCTTGGGCACCCGGACTGTGGGCCAGGCTGCGGCGCTCGCACCGTCGGTCACGTTTGCTCAGAACGTCGGTTGGGCACAGCTCACGATCCGTGGGATCGGCGCCAATGCTGTGTTGGCCGGTTCGGATCCGAGTTCGGCCATGTATCTCGACGGCGTGTACCTCGCCCGACCGGCAATGGCGTTCGTGCAGTTGGTCGACCTCGATCGCATCGAGGTGCTGCGCGGACCGCAGGGCACCCTGTATGGACGCAATGCGGTCGGTGGAGCGCTGAACCTGATCTCCAAGGCGCCCACGAACGACCTCCACGCGTCCGCGACGTTGACCGCCGGGGACTTCGGCGAGCGTCGCGCCGACGCGCGGATCGACGGACCGCTCAAGCGCGACAAGCTGATGGGAGCTGTCGCGTTCACGCGGGGTGTCCGTGACGGCTACCTCCGCGACCTCGAACATCCGGATCGTCCGCTTGGCGGCGACGATGTTACGGCGGCACGAGGCCAGCTGCGCCTGCTCGTCGATCGCCGGACGGAGCTGCTGCTCTCGAGCGACGTCGATCGCCAGGTTGGGACACCCCTGGGCTTCCCCAAAGTGATCGTGGCGAAGCCGGGATTCACTTTCGACAACCCGCCCGACTTTCACGACGTTCGGACATCGGCGCCCGCCTGGAGTCGCACGTTGCAGTACGGCGCGAGCGCACGCCTGACGACGGCGCTCACGCCATCCACCACCCTGGTCAGCCTGACCGCGTATCGCAACCTGGACTATGAATTCGTCGTCGACGGCGACGTCACCGAGCTCGACCTCTGGACCTCGTATCAGCGCGAGCGGCAGCATCAGTTGTCGGAAGAGATCACGATCTCGCACCAGCAGCCCAGGCTGACATGGGTCGGCGGTGTGTTTCTCTTCGACGAATTAGATCATCAGCTTCTCCGGCTCGATCTGCCGCCAGCAGGGGTACAAGTTCACCTCGACCCGCGCGTGGACGCGACCAGCCGCGCCGTGTTCGGACAAGCGACTTTCGGAGTGACGTCCCGGCTCTCGGCAACCGCCGGCGTTCGTTACACGCGCGAAGAAAAGGACATCGACAACGCCGGAGGGCGCTACAGCCTCGATGCTCCAGAGCAAGCGGTGCCCGGTTCGGTCTACGGGTATTCCGATTCCATGTCGCACGCCACCTGGACGCCCAAGATCGGCCTCGAGATGAAGCTGCCGCACGATGCGCTCGGGTATCTGTCGGCGACGCGAGGGTTCAAGAGCGGCGGCTTCAACCCATCGTCAACGGTGGCGAGCGGCGGCTACGCTCCGGAGTCGGCGTGGAGTTATGAGGCCGGATTGAAGAGCTCGCTCGTAGGAGGACGGTCCAGGTTCGGCGTGTCTGCCTTCGTGATGGATTACACAAACCTGCAGGTGCAGACGGCTGTCGCGATCGGTGTCTTGGACATCCGCAATGCCGCGGAGGCGACGATTCGCGGCATCGAAGTGGAGAACACGTCACGGCTTGGTCGCGGTATTGAAGTCGGAGGCCATCTGACCTGGCTTGACGCGACCTACGATCGGTACATCGCGGTCGCGACTGGTGGGATGATCGGAGATGTCGCGGGCAACCGGTTGAACAATGCGCCGGAATGGGCTGGGCGCTTCTGGATCGAGTGGAGTGGAGACGTCGGTCGATCGCGGCGAGTCTCGATCGCGGCCGACGCGACGGCGCAGGCGACGGTGTTTTACACGCCGTTCAACGACAGCATCCAGCAACAGCCTGCGTATGGCCTTCTGGGCGCCCGCGTCGAGTACGGACCTCGCCATCGTCGATGGACTATCGCCGCCTTTGGCCGGAACCTCACGAACATGGACTACATGACGGGGACCTTCGGGACGTCGCCCGCGGCGTTCGGTGGAAATCCTGGACCCTCGCGTCGGTTTGCGGTGGAGTTCGCCGTACGATGATCGCCCAGCGGTCTACTCGGTGGGCAGCGTGAAGAAGAGCCGTGACCCCGCGGTCGGAGCGAGCAGTGCGTTCCGAGCGCCTCTTGAGCTGGATCGGCTCGACGTATGAACCTCTCCAAGAACGCTAAGGCGGAGTGGCGAAGATTCTGGTTCCTGCCGCTGACTGCCGCACTCGGCGCCGCCACCTCGGCCCTTTGCATCTATTCGCTTGGCCCATTCATGGAGCCGCTGTCGCGCGAGTTCGGTTGGTCGCGCGCGCAAATCTCGGTCGGGATATCGGTCGCCACATTCAGCAGCGGGATATTCTGTGTTCCGATCGGCATATTGGTCGATCGAGTCGGCCCGCGCTGCGTTGGGCTGATCGGCGTGCCGGCGATGTCCGGTGTATTTGCTCTGCTCAGCACCACGACGGGCACGACGGCCAATTGGATCGGGCTGTGGATCGGCATCGCGATCGGAACGATGTTCGTGCAACCGACCGTCTGGACCAGCGCCGTCGCGAGCCGCTTCGAAGCGTCGCGCGGGCTCGCGTTCGCCATCACGCTCTCCGGCTCTTCGGTCGCCGCGGTCGTCAACCCGGTCCTCGCGACCTGGTTGATCGGCAACTACGGCTGGCGGACGGCGTTCGCCGCAATGGGCGGCGGCTGGGCCATGCTCGTGTTCCCTATCCTGGTCATGTTCTTTCGAGGCGCTCAAGACACCGGGCCAAAAGAGCGTGTCGCGGCCTCGAGTGCGGTGCTGACGGGCATCACCGTGTCCGAAGGGCTGCGCTCGCCGGCGCTGTACAAGCTGCTGCTGGCAATCGCGCTGTTCACGTTCACGGCGAGCGGAGCGCTCGTGCATTTCGTGCCGATCCTGACCCATCGCGGCGCTACGCCGCTGGCAGCGGCGGGCATCGCCTCGCTGATCGGCATCTTTTCGATCGTGGGCCGGCTCGGCACGGGCGCGCTGCTCGATAGATTCCCTGCGCACCTGATCGGGGCGACTGCGTTCATGCTCCCGATCCTCGCCGCCGTTCTACTGCTGTGGGACGGCGCCAATCCGGTCAGCCACAGCATCGCAGCAGCCACGCTCGGGCTGACGGTCGGCTCGGAGGTCGAAGTCATCGCCTATCTCGCGGCGCGGCACTTCGGGCTCAAGAACTTCGGCGCACTGTACGGCGCGCTGCTCATGGCGCTCTCGCTCGGCGCAGCGTGCGGGCCGCTCGCCGCGGGCGCGGTGTTCGACCGTTACGGCAGCTACGCGCCATTCCTGATGCTGACCATGCTGACGATGCCGGCTAGCGCAGCCGCGCTTGGCAGCCTGGGGCGCCCAGCACCGGCAACAGCGACGGCAACGTCATAAGCCGATCGAGACGCGAATGACGGCCGTCGATCTCTCCCCCGACCGCCTTCACACCATCCTCGAGGACGGTGAGTTCGTCCTCTGCCGCACCCGCGACTCAGCGGACGCGACCTCGCCGTCGCGATCGGTGCTGGTCGTGATGCCGCGCTCGGAGCATCCGCGACTACAGATCGTCCAGATGCTGGAGCACGAACACGCGTTGCGGGACGAGTTGAACCCAGCGTGGGCGGTTCGCTCCCTTGCGCTGACGATGCATCGCGGGCGGGCCGCGCTCGTGCTCGAGGATCCCGGTGGCGAACCGCTCGTTCGACGCGCAGGCGCGCCGATGGACGCCGGCGAGGTTCTGCGCGTGGGTGCCGGTCTGGCGGCCGCACTGCGCCAGCTGCACGGCCGCGGTCTCATCCACAAGGACATCAAACCGGCCAACGTGCTGACCGACTGGAGCACGGGCCGTGTGTGGCTGCGCGGCTTCGGCATCGCGTCGCGATTGCCGCGCGAGCGCCGTCTGCCCGAGCCGCCGGAGATCATCTCAGGAACGCTCGCTTACATAGCGCCGGAGCAAACCGGCTGGATGAATCGGTCGATCGATGGGCGCAGCGACCTCTACGCCCTCGGCGTCGTGCTGTACGAACTGTTGACCGCCAGTCTCCCGTTCACCGCGTCCGATCCGATGGCGTGGGTGCACTGCCACATCGCACGACGGCCGGTGCCGCCCGCCGAGCGACTGAACGGCATTCCGGACGTGCTTTCGGCAATCGTCATGAAGCTGCTCGCCAAGACTGCCGAGGAGCGCTACCAGACGGCCGCAGGTGTCGAGCGCGACCTCCGGCGCTGCCTGGCGCAATGGGAGGCCGAAGGCCGGATCGACGCGTTCCCGCTGGCGGAACGCGACACGCCGGATCGGCTCCTCATTCCCGAAAAGCTGTACGGGCGAGCACACGATATCGAGACGCTGCTCGGCGCCTTCGAGCGCCTCGTGACCCGCGGCACGCCGGAGCTGGTGCTGGTGTCCGGATACTCCGGGATCGGCAAATCATCCCTAGTGAACGAGCTGCACAAGGTGCTCGTTCCGCCCCGCGGACTGTTCGCATCAGGGAAGTTCGATCAATTCAAGCGCGACATCCCGTATGCGACGCTGGCTCAGGCGTTTCAGAGCCTCATTCGCGGCTTTCTGGGGAACAGCGAAGCCGACCTGGCGCCGTGGCGGGACGCGTTCCGCGAGGCTCTTGGCCCGAACGGGCGGCTAATCGTCGACCTCGTCCCGGAACTGAAGCACATCATCGGAGACCAGCCGCCGGTTTCAGATCTCTCTCCACAAGACGCGCGACACCGTTTCCGGTTGGTGTTCCGACGGTTCATCGGCGTGTTCGCGCGACCGGACCATCCCCTGGCACTCTTCCTCGACGACTTGCAATGGCTCGACGCGGCAACGCTCGATCTCCTCGAGGATCTGCTGACTCCAGCGGGCGTGCCGCACGTGATGCTGATCGGCGCGTACCGGGACAATGAAGTCACGGCGGCCCATCCGTTGATGCGCACGCTCGACGCGATCCGGAACGCAGGAGCGAACGTGGCGGAGATCACGCTTGCGCCTCTCGCGAGTGAAGACGTCGCACAACTCATGGCGGACGCGCTTCGCTGTGATCCGGAGCGCGCCGCCCCGCTCGCGCAACTGGTGCACGCGAAGACCGCAGGCAATCCGCTTTTCACCATTCAGTTCGTGTCTTCGCTCGGCGAAGAAGGACTGCTCATCTTCGATCATGATGCCGCGCGCTGGTCGTGGGATCTCGACCGCATTCACGCCGTGGGATACACGGACAACGTGGTGGACCTCATGGTCGGCAAGCTCGCCCGCCTGCCGGCCGACACTCAGCTGGCGTTACAAGAGCTGGCCTGTCTCGGAAACAGCGCCCGGACCGCGATGCTTTCGATCGTCCTCGGGACCTCTGAAGAGCAGGTGCACGCGGCTGTGTGGCCGGCCGTCCGCCAGGAATTGGTCGAGCGCCTGCCGGACACCTACCGGTTCATCCACGATCGGGTTCAGGAGGCGGGCTACGCCCTGATCCCCGAGGACGAGCGGCCTGCGGAGCATCTGCGGATCGGTCGGCTGCTCGCGGCGCACACACCTCCGGAGGCGATCGGAGAGTATGTCTTCGACATCGTCAGTCAGTTCAACCGCAGCACCGCCCTAATCGCTTCGAATGACGAGCGACAACAGGTCGCCGATCTGAATCTGATCGCGGGCCGGCGCGCCAAAGACGCCGCGGCCTACGCGTCGGCGCTGACCTACTTCAATGCCAGTCGCGCGCTGCTGCCGGACGACTGCTGGGAGCGATGCGGCGCCCTCACCTTCGCGCTCGAGAGTCATCGCGCCGAGTGCGAGTTCGTGACCGGCGCCTTCGCCGCGGCTGAAGAGCGGCTCTCGATGCTGTCCAGCCGCGCCGTGGGATCCGTGGACTTCGCCGCCGTCACCCAGCTGAGGGAGGAGCTCTTCACGACTCTCGGCCGGAGCGACCGCGCCGTCGAAGTATGCCTCGACTATCTCCGGCATATCGGTGTCGAGTGGTCCGCACACCCGACAACGGAGGAGGTCGAGCGAGAATACGAGCGCATCTGGCGCCAGCTCGGGAGTCGCTCGATCGAGGAGCTCGTCGAGTTGCCGCTGATGACCGACCCCGAGCGGCGCGCCACCATGGATGTTCTCACCGCTGTCGTGACGCCAGCTTTGATGATCGACGAGAATTTGCACTGCATGGTCATCTGCCGGATGGCGAACCTCAGTTTGGAACATGGCAACAACGACGGATCGTGCTTCGCCTATGCCTGGCTCGGCGTGCTCCTCGGGATTCGTTTCGGGAATTACGGGGCCGGATTCAGCTTCGGGAAGACGGGCCTGGACCTGGTGGAGCGGCGCGGGCTGCGTCGCTTCGAAGCCCGCGTCTACTTGATGTTCGGGAGCCGCATCTCTCCCTGGATGCAGCCGGTCCGCGCCGGCCTCGCCATGGTGTGGCGCGCCATCGACACGGCCACCAGACTCGGCGATCTCACCTTCGCGGGCTACAGCCGCAACGCCCTGATCACGAACCTCTTTGGCACCGGGGAACCGCTCGGTGAGGTGCTGCGAGAGGCCGAGAGCGGGTTCGACTTCGCGCGGCAGTTCCGGTTCGGCATCGTCCCCGACGTCATCACCACACACCTCAGGCTCATCCGGACGCTTCGCGGCCTCACCCCGCGGTTCGGCTCCTTCGACGATGCCGATTTTGACGAGGGCCGGTTCGAGCGGCAGCTCGCCGAAGATCCGGGCTTGGCGCTCGTCGCCTCCAGGTACTGGCTCCGAAAGCTGCAGGCGCACTTCTTCGCGGGTGCCTACGTTTCCGCCGGCGCCGCAGCCTCGAACGCACGACGGCATGTCTCGACACCATTCTACGAGGACGCGGACGACGAGCTCTACGCCGCGCTGGCACACGCGGCGCTCTGCGATACGGGATCCACCGCGGAACGAACCCAGCACCACGAGGCGTTGGCCGCTCACCATCGCCAGTTCCAAGAGTGGGCCGAGAAGTGCCCGATGAACCTCGAGGATCGCGCCGCGCTGGTCGGTGCCGAGGTCGCCCGCCTGGAAGGCCGGGAGGTCGAGGCGGAACGTCTCTACGAACGGGCCATCCGGTCCGCGCGCGAGCACGGCTTCGTGCAGAACGAGGCATTGGCCTATGAGTTGGCCGCGCGGTTCTATGCGGCGCGTGGCTTCGCGCCGTTCGCGGATCTCTACTTGCGACAAGCCTGGCACTGCTACCGGCTCTGGGGTGCCGACGGCAAGGTGCGGCAACTCGAACAGTTGTACCCTCGCCTGAGGGACGACGAACCGACAGCCGACTCGCGCGGCACGATCGGCGTGCGGGTCGAGCAACTGGAGCTCGCGACCGTGTTGAAGGTCTCGCAAGCGGTCTATGGCGAGATCGAGCTCGACAAGCTCGTCGAAACCGTATTGCGCACGGCGATCGAACACGCCGGCGCGGAACGTGGGCTGCTGCTCCTACCTCGCGGTAGCGAACTGTTGATCCGGGGGGAAGCGGAAACTCGCGGCAGCTCCGTGACGGTTCGGCTCTGCGAGACGCCCGTCTCCGCGACCGAGCTTCCCGAGTCCGTTGTCCGTTACGCCGCACGCACCCAGGAGCGCGTGATCCTCGACGACGCTTCAGCGCAGAGGTCGTTTTCTGCCGATGGGTACATTCGTGAGCAGCGGCCGCGGTCGGTCATGTGCCTGCCCCTCATCAAACAGGGTGCACTGGTGGCGCTGCTCTATCTCGAAAACAAGCTCGCTTCGAGCGTCTTTACGCCCGCCAGGCTTGGTGTCCTTGGGGTGCTCGCTTCCCAGGCGGCGATTTCGCTCGAGAACAGCCGGTTGTACCGCGAGCTCCAGGGAAGGGAAGCGGAGATCCGCCGGCTGGTCGACTCCAATATCGTCGGGATCTTCATGTGGGACCTCGAAGGCCGGATTCTGGAGGCCAATGACGCGTTCCTCCAGATTGTCGGATACGACCGCGAGGACCTCCTCTCGGGCCGCTTGCGGTGGACCGACTTGACGCCTCCCGAAATCCTCGAACGCGAACTCGAACAACTCTTGCCGCAGGTCAAGCTGGCGCGCAGCTTGAAGCCGTGGGAGAAGGAGTATTTCCACAAGCATGGCCACCGCGTACCGGTGCTGATCGGCGTGGCGCCGTTCGACGACGAATCCAGTCGCGGCGTGGCGTTTATCATCGACCTGACCGAGCGCAAGCGGGCCGAGGGCGCACAGAAGCGCGCCGAGGCAGACCTCCGGCAGGCGCAGACCGCGCTGGCACATCGACAGCGGATCAGCATGCTGGGCGAAGTCGCCGCCTCCCTCGCGCACGAGATCCGGCAACCGATCGCGGCCCTGATGATCGATGCGACGGCGTGCCTGCACGCGCTCGCGGACAATCGTGTGGATATGCCGGAGGCGCGACGTGCTGCCTCGCGCATCGTCAAAGAGGCGACCTGGGCCGACGACATCATTTCGCGAACGAGCGCGCTGTACCGGAAAGACACGACCCAGCGCGAGCGTCTGGACGTCAACGCCGTGATTCGGGACATGGCTGTCCTGCTGCAGCACGAGGCTGCGGCGTCATCGGTCGCCATTCGGACTGCGCTCGCCGACGGCCTTCCTGAGGTCCTCGCCGACCGCATCCAGCTGCAGCAGGTGTTCATGAACCTCATGCTCAACGCGATCGAGGCGATGAAGGAGACCGGCGGAGACCTGACGATCGCGTCAGCGATGCGCGAGCCTGGCGAGCTGTTGATCACGGTGAGCGATACGGGCGTGGGTCTGCCGATGGACACCACCGGCACGATTTTCGATGCGTTTGTGACCACCAAGCCGCACGGCACGGGTATGGGGCTCGCCATCACCCGCTCGATTGTGGACGCCCACGGTGGCCGCTTGTGGGCGAGCGCCAACACCGGAGCCGGCGCGACGTTCTTCTTCACGCTGCCGAGCGACGCCGCGGAGCACCAGACGTCAGAGTCGCCACCCCGTGGAACCGCTGGCTAAGAGGCACTTCGATATCCGTTGGGTCGCCTGTCGACGGCGGCACGCGCCAGAGAGACAGATCGCGGCTGTAGATCACGCCGTGTTCGCACACGATCGTTGCGCGCTCGAGAGCATTCCGGAGCTCTCGGATGTTGCCGGGCCATTCGTATGTGAGGAGTGCATCCAGCGCCTCTGGGGTCAGCTCCACCCGTCGACCTCCGGGTGCCTGCGCGAACTCGCGGAGGAAGCGCGCCGCGAGCGCCGCAATGTCGTCACGCCTGTGGCGCAGCGCCGGGATGTGGATGTCGAAGACGTTCACGCGGTAGTAGAGGTCGGCACGGAACTCCCCCCGCGCGACCGCCTCACGCAGATCCCGATTGGTGGCCGCCACCACGCGGACATCCGCTTTGATCGGCCGTGTCCCGCCAAGGCGCATGAACTCGCGCTCCTGAAGCACGCGCAGGAACTTGGCTTGCGCGGCCGGCGTCATTTCGGTGATCTCGTCGAGAAACAGCACGCCGCCCGCCGCCAGTTCGATCAGGCCGGGTTTGAGCTGCTGCGCACCGGTGAACGCGCCACGCTCGAAGCCGAACAGCTCGGACTCGAGAAGTTGCTCGGGGAGCGCCGCGCAGTTGATCGCCATGAAAGGGCCGCGCCGACGGGGCGACAGGCCGTGCACGTATCGTGCGACCACTTCCTTGCCGGTACCGGATTCGCCGTGCACGCAGACGGTCGTTTCGGTCGCAGCAACCTGCGTGGCGCGCGTGAGCACGTCGCGCCAGGCAAGCGAATCGCCGACGATATGCTCCGCTGCCCACCGCTCATCGCTCGTCGAGAACGGGCGTCGGTTGGCGGATTCCGGGGAAATCGTCGAGCTCCTGTGAACGGGACCGCGTGGTTCGTTGAACGCGTTGTCGGACAGCGCTGTGTTCATGGCAGACCTCATTGCGTGATCCGATGAAGAGACCGCCGGGTCGTGCACGTCATCGCACAAAGCCGATCTCGATCATCGGAACCCGCGCTCATTGTCGAATCGAAGCTTTCGGCGTGAAACCCCAGATCGAGTACCGGATGGACCCAATCGTGACGGCCAGAACACCCGAAATTGGTAGATGGCCGCTCTTTCGTGTCTTCCGGAATTGATGATCTCGGTGTCACGCTTTCGCTACGAGCAGGAGGGGCTCGCAGGCAGTGGCGATATGTGGTGAAGGCAGTGTCGTTCTGCCCGCCAACAGGACGCTGACGCCGCTCGATACGTCTAGCAACCCCCGCCCCGAAGGGCTAGACTGCGTCGGGGTCGGCAGCTCTTCCGGAAATCGCATGTCCCCCGGCACGATTGTCGATGCGTTTGTGACCACCAAGCCGCAGGGCACCGGCATGGGGCTCGCCATTACGAGGTCGATCGTGGAGGCCCATGGTGGTCGTTTGTGGGCGACGGCCAACAGCGGCCCGGGTGCGACGTTTCTCTTCACATTGCCCAGCGACGCAGGACACTGACTATCGATTGCTCGTTTGCGGCTTGACGATGACCTCCATGCCATTCCGGCTCGTGCTGGGCGCCACCGCTCTCGCCCTCACCGGCGTGCTCGCACCTCCGGAGGCGACCGCCACCGAACTGGCGGGGTTTGCTCCCGAATCCTTTGCCAGGGCCGCATCCGCCCAGACAGACACAGGCACCGTCACCGGGAAGATCGTCGACTCCAGCGGCACTCCCCTGCCCGGCGTTGCCGTTTCGCTGAAGAGCCCCCGGGCCGGCGGCGACTTCACCGCGGTGACCGACGAGCAGGGGTCCTATCGGGTGACGAGTCTGCCGCCCAACACCTACGAGCTCCGGGCCGAGCTGTCGGGCTTTCAGTCGGTCCTGCGCCAGGTCACCGTGGGCCCGAACGCCGTCACCGAAGTGAACGTCACGCTCGACGTTGGCGTCACGGAGTATGTCGAGGTCACGGCACGCAAGCGTGCGGAAGACCTTCAGAAGGTTCCTGTATCCATCGCTGCGGATACCGCCGACGAGCTTCAGGCGCAGTCCATTCAGCGCTTGTCCGATCTCGGCCAGCTGACGCCAAACCTTCTCTACGGGCAGAAGGTCCAATCCGGAAACAGCGCAGGCCAGATCTACATCCGTGGCATCGGTCAGCAGGACACGAAGGTCACGTTCAGCGCGGGGGTGGCCCTCTACGTCGACGGTGTGTATCTGGGCCGTGCCCAGGCGAACGATCTGGACATGGCGGATGTGGAGCGAGTGGAGGTCCTTTACGGACCGCAAGGCACGCTCTTCGGCAAGAACTCGAACGGTGGCGCGATCAACATCGTGACCAAGAGGCCGGACTATCTCGCCACTGGCCCGAGCGGAATGCTCGAAGTGCAAGCAGGAGACTACGGTCGGATCGATGCGCGTGGGACGTTGAACCTGCCGCTGGCGACGAGCAAGGCGACGTTGCGGGTCAGCGCGGCCGTCTGGCGTCAAGACGGGTACAGCGTGCGCGTGGACGGTCAGGACCAGGCGAACCAGAACAGGTTCGCCGGCCGCCTGCAATTTTCTCTCAAACCCTCGGACGGCGTCGAGGCATTGCTCAGGGTCGACGGCACCGCCTTCCACGAGCACTCCGCCGCCCACAGGCTGGTCGACGTTCGCGAGACCTCGGGTGTTCCGGTCTTGTATGCCACTTTGACGCCCTACCGTTACGACGATCGTTGGGTCACGGAGAGTGACTTCCAGTCGAACGGGACGGGTCCGAACACGAACGCCGGCCACGTCTGGGGAACATCCTTGACCCTTAAATGGACTAGACACTGGGGCACACTGCAGTCCATCTCCGCCTTTCGGAAGCTCCACGTCGACACCGAGTTCGACCCGGACGTCTCACCGCTCACGGTTCTCGACATCATCGATCCCTACGACCAGAACCAGGTCTCACAGGAGTTCACGGCCATCGGAACGGCGCTCGGCGGGAAGCTCCAATGGGTCGGGGGTCTCTACTACTTCCGGGAGAGAGCGCAGGACCTCGAGGGGGCCATACTCGCCCTCGAGGTCTTCCATGGGGCGGCCAACCTCTCATACAACAACTACGTGCTCAACCGGAGCTACGCGGCGTACGGCCAGGCGA
>Ga0209382_10000058_pt1 | contig 149704 bp, 144 predicted proteins | sample SoiMetdeltSBSDD5_FD_187599 | JGI IMG/M metagenome (GOLD analysis project Ga0209382, IMG submission 187599) | Bulk soil microbial communities from a Populus tree surrounding site in Tennessee, USA - Soil MetaG P. deltoides SBSDD5 (SPAdes) (version 2) | ecosystem: Environmental > Terrestrial >... | reverse complement strand
TCCTCACACCGCATTGCGAGCAGAGTAGCAGCTCAAGCCGGCGCGGATTGCGTCAGCTTCGCGCCGGTGCCGATGGGGCAAGAGACGCCGGTGCCGCCGAGCCCGCAATAGCCGAAAGGATTCTTGGCCAGATACTGCTGGTGATAGTCCTCGGCGAAATAAAACTCGGGCGCGTCGACGATTTCGGTCGTGATTGCGCCGTAGCGCTTTTTCTTCAGCTCCTGCTCGTACATCGATTTCGATGCCTTGGCCGCCTGCTTCTGCGCGGCATTAAAGGTGTAGATGCCGGAACGGTATTGCGTGCCGACGTCGTTGCCCTGGCGCATCCCTTGCGTCGGGTCGTGGCTTTCCCAGAAGGTTTTCAGCAACGTGTCGTAGGAGATCTTCTTCGGGTCGTAGACCACCAGCACCGCCTCGTTGTGGCCGGTACGCCCCGAGCAGACCTCCTCGTAGGTCGGGTTTGGGGTCATGCCGCCGGCATAGCCGACAGCGGTGACATAAATACCGTCACCCAGTTCCCAGAACTTGCGCTCGGCGCCCCAGAAGCAGCCCAGTCCGAACATCGCCTTCTCGGTGCCGTCCGGGTACGGCCCCTTCAGCGCGTGATGATTGACGAAATGCGTTTCGGCGGTGCGGATCGGGCTGGCGCGGCCCGGCAATGCCTCGCCGGACTTGGGCATGGCGGTCTTCCTGAAGCCAAACATGCTGGTTCTCCTGCAATCGCTCCAAGTAATATATGTCGCGCCCGGCCAGGCTGAAACGGCCAGGGCGTTTCAAGGCGATCACGTTTCGGAAACAAGTCCGCGCTCGGAATTCTTGGCCGGGCATCCACCGGTGTCACCCGCGCACGGTGGAGGCACGCCTCTCGCGAATCTGAGAGGCGCCGACCGCGCAAGCCGGCCGTAGCAACTTGCAAACACCCTTACAGCGCGTTCAGCAGCCCGTCGAGGCGCAGTCGATCGTCCGGTCCAAAGGAGCCGGGCTGCGAGGAGCTCCGAACTTGGTCGATTTCGCCAGCGATAACCTCCGGCGACTCGTCCGGGAGCAGCAAACGCCCCACCACCTCGCGATTCAGTGCGCGGGCCATGTTCAGCCCTAATTCCCTCTCAGCAGACTCACGAACGGCAGCCAAGAACTGTCGGACTGTTATGAGTTTGTGGGGCCCCGCTATTCGGTCCAGCGATATCATCAATCTCTCTCTGAACAAAGTCAGGTCAGTGTACGGAAACGCACGACGGACAGAACCCCAGAATGACCTGACAAACGTCTCGGCATCAATGAGTGCGAAACGACCGCCGCGCACGTCAAGAACAGGCGGACTATCAATGATGCGTGTGTCCTCCTCATCGGGGACGTTGTTGAGCCGGCTTCCTAGCCAATCCGTAAATTGTTTCCACAAATCGGGCCTATTACTTTCAATCCATCGACTGATCTGGGCATTAGAGTATTGCCTTACACGCTCCGGTATGAATCCCCACAGCCCGGTCTCATCTAACCAGTGCCTGATATTGAGAGGGCCCGTGACCGAGTTCACATTTTCGGGCGGCGTAGTGACGGTTGCCGGCGTTCGGTCTTCCGGCAACTTGAGTTCGTTCGCTAGGGCTGCATAAGCGTCGTTGTTATTATTCCACAGCCATCTCACAAACTCCGCCCACTCTACAGGCTTGTTGGTTAACAGCCATGAGGCGATTTGATTGTCCGTGCCAGACCGTTGGAGATCAGCAGGTAACTGTGACCAGAGGCCGGGTCTCTGCGTTCGCAGCGACCCGCGGAAACTTGTGTCGCGTCCGGTGCCGACACTACGTGGCGCAGTTGCGCCTGTCGGCTCTGCGCCGGGCCTTGGTCCAGAAGGATTCGGCTCCGAGCCCGCACGCCGTACCGGACGGGGATGTGCCGTTTGCCGATTTGGTGGCGCGGCGGACACCGGCGTTGGCTGAGCGGGGGGCACCGACGTGGGTCGTCTCGATCCCGGTGGAGCAGGGTGGCCAATGGCCTGCGGCTGTGCCCGATCAAGTCCTGTCGGCACATAATTCGGGCTGCCATTGGCAGCGATCGCGATCGGCTGCTGGGCCGGTTGCTGCATCGCTGGCTGCGCACTGTCTGGCGACACATTGTCATTTCCAATTCTGCCGGTAGGCATATTTTGCGCCGGAACGCTGCGCGACATCGTGGGATTTGTGACTGCGCCAGGTGTCGCGTTGCCGACAGGCGTATTTTGCGCGTGACCGCCTGGCACCGCCCCGAGATTTTGGTTTTGCCCACCCGTTCCTGCGATGGCAGGCGGCAGCGGTGCGGGCCGTTGAGGCATCGGTCCGGTCGGCTGCGGTGCCGGCGGCAGCGTGCTCGCTGCCGGACTTGCGTGCAGCGCACCGAGGGACTTCGCCGCGAGGACAGAAGAAAGCACCATCATCACGCCGGCCCGTTGACGCTCTTCCTTAGTCATTTTGTCCGCGTTTTCGTTGAGATCGGCCGCGCCAACCGTCAAAGCGGTGATATTCGCTCCAGCCGCTCCGGTGTTCACCGCACGCAGCGTGGGCGATGCCCATTGCGCGTCGTGGCTGATTGCGCCCACCGCCCTTAGACCGAGAAATCCGCCAGCGGCGAGAAAGGCGCCAGAATTGGCTGCGCTCGCCAGCATGCCCACTTCAAGCAGGAGTGCTTCCCGGCCTTCTTCTCCCGGCGCGAAGGGGTTGTTGCTCTGGCCGTGGGCGGCACGATCTTTGAGGGACTGATAACCGCGATAGGTGTCCCAGCCCGCGCCGGCTCCGCCCACAACTCCAGCGGCGAGAGCGAGCGTGCCGCCCGAAAAAACCAAAGCCACAATACCACCCGCGAAACAGCCGACCAGTGCACCTTTATCGATGAAATCTTCTACGCGGCTGTTTGCTGCGGCCGTATCTTTGCGAGCCAGTTCTTCGAGGCCATTCTCGTCGCGCGTCGCGAAAGAATTGTGAGGCGTGTGATAGAGGACACCGGCGGGGAACCTCTTGTTATTCAGGAAATCGTCGCGGCTCGTTTGATCGGCGCCACCCGGATAATTCCGGCCGGTATTGTCGATATATTCGTATTTTGGGCCACCCGTTTGAGGATCGAAGTCTGCGACCTGCACGCGGAAGGCCGGACACCGGATCGGCCCAAGCTCCGTGAACAGCACATTGAATTCGAATGCGCCCCTAGGCGGTTTCGTATTGGCCCGCTCATTGAATTTCTCAACAATTTTATCGACGGCTGCGTCGTTCGCGAACAGCGAGCTTTGCACGACAAGAAATGCCAAAGCGGGAGGCAGCTCGTTCAGGCCTTTTCCTTGCGCCAGGGCCCGGGACAGAGCGATCAAGTCCGCGGGGGTGACGTGCGCATCCTTCGGCAAGGTCGGCGTCAGGCCCATAGCCAAACCGACCATGTTGCGCAGGCTGTTGCCGGGAAATTCCTGCGGGGCGCCGGCGGCTGCGTAGAGCGGCGCAATGCGGTCCGTCAGCAGCCGATTAACGAACGGATTTTCACTTGTGAAAGTTTTGGCGGTGATCCTTTTATCTCTGGCGATGGCGGCCCACGCTTCCAGCTTTGCCTTCACGGGAGCGGGACCGGAAATCAGTTTCTCCCCGGCATCGGTTTTTAGAATGCCGGAAATCCGTCGCGCCGCGTCCTCGGCGTCCGCCGCCTGCTCGGGAGTAGGGACGGTCACGCCGTTGACCATGCTGACGAGCTTACGCGCCAGCGCCGCCGTTACCGCGGGATGCCGCATCGGATCGCCGTCGTAATTCGCGAAAGTTTGCGACGTGATACATTCGCGGCGGACAACATCGAAGATGAGCTGCATCCGCCAGAGTGATGGCCCCTCGAACATCAAGCGAGCCCCCTGCTGGCTCGCCAGCAGATCTTTCAAGTCTTCCGCGGCAAGCGCTGCTTGCGCGGGATCGCCGGGATACCAGAAATTGGCGATCGCCGTGGCCACGTTGGCGGAAGACAGCGGTGGCTTTAAAGACGCACCGCTGCGCACGAAATCTGTAGGCAGGATTTGCAGGCAGAGGTTTTGAACGATCGTACCCGTCGTCGCTGTTGCGGGTGTATTGTTCAGCGCGACCAGAACACGATCGATCAGACCAGCCGTCCTGGCATGCAACTTTGCCAGTTCAGGCATGGAGGACAGGTTTCGCCACGAATGCTCGCCGCCCAGAGCGAGCGCAAAGCCGGCACCGTCATTCTGCGACTGCGAGGCAAGAAATTTGCCAAGTTCGTTTTGAGGAAGCGCGACCAGGACGCCCGCCGCACACCGCGAGGCAAACTCCTTCCTGAGTTGAGGCGACCCTCGCCCGTATCCCGATTGTAGCGTCTCGGGATGAGCCGCGTATTTCAGCAGTTGTTGGGCGACGATGATGCGCAGGCCGAGACTGCCCTGGACCTTCCTGGCCAGATCATCGATGGAGTCGAGATCCGTGAAGCGAATAAGAGCGCGGTCGACCACAAAACGCTGCTGCTCGGGATCCGTCAGTTCGTTCAGGAGCGCGACGAAATCATCAGCCGTGCGACAGCGAGAAAGCCGACTGTTTAACTGCTCGCTCTTGGCATTGGCATTTGATGCCGAGACGGCTGGCCGCGCCGGCGCGGGGTCTTCGGCCCGACAAGATGCCGAGGCATTTGCACTCGAAAAGGATGTCTCAGCCGGCGGCAAGTCGGGCAGGTGGCGCACCGGATCGGCGGATCCCATGCCTGCGATCCCGCACGATGGCCTGTCCTGCGAAGACGGATCCTGCGCCTGCGGTGTGCTTGAGGCGATGCGGGGTCCGGTTGGCGCTGCCGGGGCTTTTCCCTTGGGCGCGGCGGTATCCCTCTGATCACGTGTCTGTCTGTGAGCGGAATTACCTTCCGTCCCGGCAACTCCGGACATTGCTTTTCCTCTTCTTTTTCTTGTTTCTTATTGCCATTCCGGGTGGTGGCCCGGTGTGCTGAATGTGACAGCAATACGCGGTTTTAGCCCGCGCTCGGCGCAGGGAACGCGGCGGGCGGAGCCTAGTGCCTCCCTGCCGCATGCCATGCGTGGCGCAGGCTTTCGCCCCCCGCGCACTCAAATCAGAAAAGACCTCGATGGTCGGACAATTGCGACCGACAAAAACCTAGGATCGCGCGTAGCCGATCAGCGGCTTCTTCCTGCGGCCAAGCAGAAGAAACAGGATTCCGAGGACGCCGAGCAGCCCCCAGCTGGGCGATGCCAGGATTGCCACCATGACCGGGTCCCACAGGTAGCCCCCGACATAAGATTGAATTATCGGCTCAAGCTTCGCGAGGCTCGCCGCGTTGAAGAGTTCCCACACAGTACGCACGCTGGTCAGAAACAGCCTGTTGCCGGCGATCGATTTGGTCCCGTCGTAGATCAACAGGATAAACGCCGCCGCCAAGCATATCAGTCCGATAAACCGTAGCACAAAACGGATCATGACCCCCACCATCCTCCGTGCTGAGGAATTACCCTGCGACGCGCCTTCGCACAACAGCCGCCTTCCCTTGAGTCATATCGGCACCATCCGCTAACGTTGCCACCGCCGGCGCAACCGGCCGCGTTCATGGAGTACCAATGCCTGCCAAGCCGCCCGCCGGGCATAACCGGCCAACGTTTACCGATCAGGAAGCCCTGCAATTTCACAGCGTTGGTCGACCGGGCAAGCTGGAAGTCATCGCCACCAAACCCATGGCGACCCAGCGCGACCTGTCGCTCGCTTACTCGCCGGGCGTCGCCGTGCCCGTGCTCGCGATCGCAGAAGATGAATCGCGAGCCTACGACTACACCACCAAGGGCAACTTCGTTGCGGTGATTACCAACGGAACCGCGATTCTCGGCCTCGGCAACCGCGGCGCGCTCGCGGCAAAGCCGGTCATGGAAGGCAAGGCAGTCCTGTTCAAGCGCTTTGCGGACATCGATTCGATCGATCTCGAGGTTTCATCCGAGGACCCCGATGAGATTGTCAATTGCGTAAAGCTGCTGGGAAAGGGCTGGGGCGGCATCAATCTCGAAGACATCAAGGCGCCGGAATGCTTTGTGATCGAGCAGCGCCTGCGCGAACTGCTGGATATTCCGGTCTTTCACGACGACCAGCACGGGACTGCCATCATTGCCGCTGCCGGCCTGATCAACGCGCTGCATTTGACCGGACGCGAGATCGCAACCACGAAGCTCGTCTGCAACGGCGCGGGTGCCGCCGGCATTGCCAGCCTCGAGCTCCTTAAGGCCATCGGCTTCAAGCCGGACAACCTCATCCTCTGCGATACGAAAGGCGTGATCTATCAAGGTCGCAAGGATGGAATGAATCAATGGAAGTCCGCCTACGCCATCAAGACCTCGGTTCGCACGCTTGCGCAAGCGCTGGAAGGTGCCGACGTGTTCTTCGGCCTCTCGGTCAAGGGCGCCGTAACCCAGGACATGGTGAAGAAAATGGCGCCGAAGCCGATCATCTTCGCGATGGCCAACCCGGATCCGGAGATTACGGCCGAAGAAGTCGCCGCGGTGCGCGACGACGCGATCATGGCGACCGGGCGGTCCGACTATCCAAACCAGATCAACAACGTTCTCGGCTTTCCGTACATCTTCCGGGGAGCGCTCGACGTGCGCGCCTCCGCCATCAATATGGAGATGAAGATTGCCGCTGCGCATGCGCTGGCCTCGCTTGCCCGCGAGGACGTGCCTGACGAGGTCGCGAGCGCATACGGCGCACGACCGAAATTCGGACCCGACTACATCATTCCAGTGCCGTTCGATCCGCGGCTGATTTCATTCGTGCCTCCGGCCGTTGCGAAAGCTGCCATGGATACCGGCGTGGCACGCAAGCCGATCGTCGATATGGGCGCCTATCGCCATCAGCTGAACGCGCGGCGAGATCCGATCGCGGGGACTTTGGTGCAGGTGTTCGATCGCCTGCGCCGCCAACCCAAGCGCGTGGTTTTTGCGGAAGGCGAAGAGGAGCAGGTGATCCGCGCTGCGTGCAGCTTCGTGCATCAAGGTCTCGGCAGTGCGCTCCTGGTCGGCCGCGAAGACCGCGTACGGCAATCCGCCCGCGACAACGGCATCGAACTAGGCGAGGGCATCGAAATCGTCAATGCAAGGCTCTCGACCCGAAACGCTTCTTACATCAATTACCTCTACGAAAGGCTGCAGCGGCGCGGCTACCTGGTGCGCGATTGTCAGCGACTGGTGAACCAAGACCGTAATCACTTCGCTGCGTGCATGGTCGCGCTCGGTGATGCCGACGCGATGGTGACCGGCGTCACCCGCAATTTCTCCGTCGCCCTTGAGGACATTCGGCATGTCATCGACCCCAAACCCGGACACAGGGTGATCGGTGTTTCGGTCGTTGTGGCACGCGGACGAACGGTGTTGGTGGCCGACACGGCAGTGACCGAGATGCCCGACGCACATGAGATAGCGGAGATCGCAATCGAGGCTGCCGGCGTTGCGCGCCGTCTCGGCTATGAACCGCGGCTTGCATTGCTTGCCTTCTCCACGTTCGGACATCCGCCAGGTGAACGCTCGGCGCGCGTGATTGAGGCGGTGAAAATTCTTGACGGCAAGCGGGTTGATTTTGAATACGACGGCGAAATGGCTGCCGACGTCGCGCTCAACCTGGAGCTGGTGTCGGCATATCCGTTTTGCCGGCTTTCAGGCCCGGCGAACGTGCTGGTCATGCCGGCATTTCACTCGGCCTCGATCTCGACAAAGATGCTGCAGGAGCTTGGCGGTGCTACGGTCATCGGCCCGCTGTTGGTCGGGCTGGACCGACCGGTCCAGATCGTGCAGTTGGGCGCCAAGGACAATCAGCTTGTCAATATGGCGGCGCTCGCCGCGTATAATGTGAGTGGGTAGCGAATAGCAGGCGGCCAGGCCGTCATTTTCTATTCGCCTGTAGAACGAGGAATTCAAATGACTCAGAGACTGTCCGGCGTCATTGCCGCCATCGCCACGCCGGTTGACGAGCATGGCGCTCCCGATGTCAAGCGCGCGATCAATCTGGCGCGGTACCTGCTCGACAATGGCTGCGACGGACTCAATGTGCTCGGGACGACGGGCGAGGCTACCTCGTTCTCGGTCGACGAGCGCAAAAGTGTCATGGATGCCTACAAGGCGAATGGCCTGCCATTGCAGCAGCTGATGGTGGGGACCGGCGCTGCCTCGGTGTCCGATGCAGTCGCGCTGACTCGCCATGCCGCAGAGCTCGGATTCGCCGGCGCGCTGGTGCTGCCCCCCTTCTACTACAAGGGCGTGCCAGACGAGGGGTTGATTGCTTACATCGACACGTTGATCAAGGCGACGGAACGAAAGCCCATCTCGATCTATCTTTATCATTTTCCGGCTATGTCGGGCGTGCCCTGGCATGTGCCGCTGATCCGCCGCCTGCTCGATTCCTTCCCGTCCCGCATTGCCGGCCTTAAGGATTCTTCGGGCGACATGGCTTACGCGCGCTCCGCGGCGGCCATCTCCAGGAATTTTGCCGTGTTTCCCTCGACGGAGGCGGCCCTGCTCGAAGCGCGCCAGGGGGATTTCGCCGGCTGCATTTCAGCGACCGCAAACCTCAATGCCGACCTGTGCGCGCGAGCGTGGAGCCAAGGCGATGGCGCCGCCCTCGATGCGGCGGTCGCAATCCGAAAGCTCTTCGACGGCAAGCCGCTGGTCTCGGGCGTCAAGGCGCTCCTCGCTCATATTCACGGAGACCCAGCACTTTCGCGCGTGAGACCTCCCTTAGCTCCCTTCTCTGCAGCGGACCGCGCGTCCGTCATCGCCGGACACGATGCGGTTCGAGCGAAGCGCGTGGCCTGAAGCAAAGCGCGGACGTTGACGCGTGCGCACAGCCTCACTATAAGCCTCACCCTTGGTGGCAAAGCTCGTCGCCGCCGTAACCTGTTGTAATCCTGATCGCTTTCGCGGGTAATCCGCCGGAGGCGGCTGTTGCGAATGAGAGATTGATGCCCAATACGAAGTCTGCCCGCAAAGCCACGCGTGTCATCGCCCGCCGAACCGAAGCGAACAAGGCGCGGCGTTCGGTCCTGCGAAATTCGGTCCGCAAAGTCGAGGAAGCGATCCAAAGCGGTGACCGCAATGCGGCATTGGCCGCACTCAAGGCGGCGGAGCCGGCCATAATGCGCGCAGCGCAGAAAGGCATCGTTCACAAAAACAATGCCAGCCGAAAAGTCTCGCGCCTCGCGCACCGCATTGCAAAACTTGGCAAGTAGGTGACCGCAGTATAATTTGCTGCAACCTTATGTAATTGACGCCAAAGCGTCCGATCCGGACTTGAATTCGTCGGGGCGCCGAAAGACCCCGGCTGTAGTCTAAACGTCATCACGGCGTCAGAGAAATTTGCTCATCAAGCATTTGCTTGATCAAATGATTGCGCCAGACGCGTCAGTACAGATGCCAAGGGCATTTTGGAAGCGCGGGTTACCTGAAAATTCGCTCAAATTTTTTTTTGCGAAGATAATGACTTAACGGGAAAGCAAATCGAGGACCCCAAAAACCCATATATGACAGGCTTTTTTTGCAAGCGGTAAAACCTCGAATATTTTTTCGTTTGCACGGCTCTCTCGATCAATTTCAGCGTCGAAATTGGCGCGACTCCAACGTGTTGCGCAAACCACAAGCGTGGCGCTACCGCCACACCGGTGCGAATTGTGGCTTGGCCTACCGCCTTAGGCGTAAATTTCATTGCGAGCGCACTTTGCTTGTGTATCTTGAAACCGCGCACGGGAATTCTTCGTGCGTGATCATAAACAAGGATTCACGTAACGCTCATCGGCGGATGAGAACGGCTTTGGTTTGCCTCTTTGTACCGAGTACAGCCACGTCAAACGCCGAAGTAGTTCGGTAGCGAATTTGAGATCTAGTTCAGTGGGTTCGGTTGCAGCGCTTCAATGTCGATTGCTCCCGTGCCGCTAACGTGAAGAACAAAACCAGAGGGCGAAAGCCCAAAGTCATTCGAGGGGTGATGTCATGACAGGCGCAGACAGAGGGTCGCTGACCAACGCAAGTGGCATTGGATGGCTGTCGTCCAATGCAGATTCGTACGTCGCTTCGGCCCATGTCGCCGGTCAATCAGTTCCGCTCTCATACTTAGCTCATTTCAGCTGCCGAAAAGCGTCGATCTTCACGAACGGAATTCGAGGCGCCACTCCGCCACCCGCGGGCTGAAGGCGCAACGCCCCTCGAGTTTTCGTCGATGCGCTCCACCAACCAATCACTGTGGCGGAATCCGCATCTCGCAGACGACAAAAATCAGGCGAGTGTTGTTGCGTCCGTTTTTCCGGTGCGTTGGCGTCAAATCGCCCAGCCGGGCAACCGAGTCCGTCCAACCATTTAGATCGAGAACAAGAAATGTCCAATGGGGAGCAGGAAAGCTGGTCACGGGTCAAAGAGCGCTTGCGCGCGGAAGTGGGTGACGATGTTTATTCGAGTTGGTTTGCCCGTATGGACCTGGAGGCAATCGAGGAAGGTGCGGTACGCTTGTCGGTGCCCACCCGTTTTCTTAAGAGCTGGATTCAATCTCACTATGCGGAGCGTGTCCTCGCCTGCTGGCAGGCGCAGGAAAGCACGGTTACGCGAGTCGAACTGATCGTGCGGTCAGCGGTACTGAAATCCGCGGTCCTGCCAAAGGCCAAATCGGACATCACCGCTGATCATGCCAGCCGCTACACGAATGGGAACAGCAACGGCCGCGCTTTCTCGCCCGGCGATCCCAGCGTGCATGAGGCGCTTGGCGGATCGCCGCTCGATCCGCGTCTGACGTTCGACACGTTTGTCGTGGGCCGATCGAATACTCTCGCTCATGCGGCCGCAAAGCAGGTCGCCGGCGCCAAGCGCGGCGATCCCGTGATGTTCAATCCGCTGTACATCCACTCCGGCGTCGGGCTCGGCAAGACGCATCTGTTGCAGGCCGTGACCTGGGCGGGAAACGCCGCGGGTGAACGCAAGGTGCTGTATCTGACTGCCGAGAAGTTCATGTATGGATTCGTCTCGGCCCTTCGGACCCAGACGGCGTTGGCGTTCAAAGAGGCGTTGCGCGGCATAGGCGTGCTGGTCATCGATGACCTGCAGTTCCTGCAGGGTAAATCGACGCAGGCCGAATTCTGCCACACGCTGAATGCGCTCATCGACGCCGGCCGCCAGGTCGTCATCGCCTCCGATCGTCCGCCTTCAGATCTGGAGAGCCTGGATGATCGCGTGCGCTCGCGCCTGGCCGGCGGGCTGGTTGTTGAAATGGGGCCTCTCGGCGAAGAGCTGCGCTTCGAAATCCTGAAGGCTCGGGTGTTGGCTGCCCGCGCGCATCACCCTGCGTTCGACGTGCCGTTGCCCGTGCTCGGCTACATTGCCAAGACGGTCACGCACAACGGGCGCGATCTGGAAGGAGCCCTCAATCGCCTTCTCGCCCACAACAAGCTGACCGGCCACGCCGTGACGCTCGAAATGGCCGAACGCGAGGTACGCGATCTGATCCGGCCGCAGGAGCCAAAGCGCGTCAAGATCGAGGACATCCAGCGCGTGGTAGCCCGCCAATACAATGTGAGCCGCTCCGACCTGCTGTCGTCGCGGCGCACCGCGAATGTGGTGAGGCCGCGACAGGTCGCCATGTACCTCGCAAAAACCCTCACCTTGCGCTCGCTGCCGGAAATCGGCCGGCGTTTCGGCGGTCGCGACCACACGACGGTCCTGCACGCGGTGCGCAAGATCGAAGGCCTGGTCGGCAACGATATGGCCTTGGCCGAAGAGATCGAGATCCTCAAGCGGCAATTGCAGGAATAGGCTGGCACCTGGCAACGGAGGAAGGCCCCGTCCCCGTCGGACGGGGCCTTCTGCTTTGTGGCGGCTTGTGGACGTCTGGGGATATGCCCTGAGAGGGGAAACCCGCCCTTGCGAAAAACGCGCTCTTTGGTCACCTTTGCTCCCCGGCTTCGCATTCCGCGAGCGCCGGCTTGCCGTCGCGCCTCAGTTAGGATTGTTTTCGAAGGCGCCGGAGCGGGTTTTTCATGAAAGTTACTGTAGAGCGTGCTGAGCTTTTGAAGTCGCTGGGCCACGTCCATCGCGTGGTCGAGCGTCGCAACACTATTCCAATTCTCGCCAACGTCCTCGTGAAGGCCGAACGGGGCAAATTGAGTCTCAAGGCGACCGATCTTGATCTTGAGGTTACAGACGCGACCGCAGCCGAGGTCTCAGCCGGCGGGTCGACAACTGTGCCGGCACATATGTTCTATGAGATCGTCCGCAAACTGCCGGAGGGCGCGCAGATCGTGCTCGAGGGCTCCGGAGATCGTGCAGTTCTTTCGCTGCGCGCCGGTCGATCGCGGTTCACTTTGCAAACATTGCCGGAGAGCGATTTCCCGGATCTCGCCGCCGGCGAGATGAGCCACTCCTTCAAGCTTGCCGCCGCCGATCTCAAGCGGCTGATTGACAAGACACAGTTCGCCATCTCGACGGAGGAAACGCGGTATTATCTCAATGGCATCTATCTGCACACGATCGGCAGTGCCAAGTCCGGGACCCTACGCGCGGTGGCAACCGACGGGCACCGCCTCGCGCAGGTGGAATTGCCATTGCCGCAAGGCGCCGGAGGGATGCCCGGCATCATTGTGCCTCGCAAGACGGTGGGCGAAGTTCAGCGGCTGATCGAAACCGGCGAGGGGGATATCGGCGTCGAACTTTCGTCGGGCAAGATCCGCTTCACCATCGGCAATGTCGTGCTCACATCGAAGCTGATCGACGGCACCTTTCCCGACTACGCCCGGGTCATCCCGGTCAACAACGACAAGAACCTGATCGTCGATAAAAAGGATTTCGAAGCCGCCGTCGACCGCGTGTCGACGGTGTCAAGCGAGCGCGGCCGCGCCGTGAAGCTGTCCATTACCGGCGGGCGGCTGGTCCTGTCCGTGACCAACCCTGATTCTGGAAGCGCGACAGAGGAAGTCGAGGTCGAGTACGACGCGGACCCGCTCGATATCGGCTTCAACTCGCGATACCTCCTCGACATAGCCGCCCAGATTGAGGGCGAAGTGGCTGTACTGAAGCTCGCTGACCCGGGCTCGCCAACCCTGATCCAGGACAAGGACGCGAAAGGCGCGCTATACGTACTGATGCCGATGAGAGTGTGAGATTCAGAAATCAGCAATCAGCAATCAACCGATCTTTCCTGAGACAGGAGCCAGCCTAATCTTTCCTGATACCTGATTACTGATTACTGCTTTCTGGCATGACCACCGCCTTCGTTCGCCGGCTATCCCTGACCAATTTCCGCAGCTATCACGCCGCGCAAATTTCGCTCGGGCGCGCCGGACCGGTGGTGCTCACAGGCGTAAACGGCGCCGGCAAGACCAATCTGATCGAGGCCATCTCGCTGCTGGCACCGGGTCGCGGGCTGCGGCGCGCCACCATGGAAGAACTTGCTTTCGCCGAAGGGGATGGCGCGTGGGCGGTCTCGGCCGAGATCGAAGGCATGCTCGGCCTTGCCACGCTCGGCACCGGCATCGATCCACCGGCCGGTGAAGATTCCGCGCCCGTCCGCAAATGCCGCATCGACCGCGAAAGCGTCGGCTCGGCAACCGCTTTCGCCGACCACCTGCGCGTGGTGTGGCTGACACCGGCCATGGATCCGCTCTTTAATGGTCCCGCCTCCGAGCGGCGGCGATTCCTGGACCGTCTGGTGCTTGCTGTCGATGCGCAACATTCGAGCCGTGTTGCAGCGCTGGAACGTTCGCTACGCTCGCGGAACCGCCTGCTGGAAGATACGCCGGGAGATTCCCATTGGCTCGACGCTGTCGAGCATGAAACCGCCGAAGTTGCTGTTGCAGTCGCGGCCGCACGGCTGGAAACAGTCAAGCGGTTGTCGGCAGCCCTTGATGCCGCGCGGGATCAGGCGCCCGAATTTCCGCAGGCCCAAATCGATTTGCAGGGCTGGATGGAACGGCTTTTGGCCGATCACAGCGCGATCGAAATCGAGGATCGCTATCGCTCGCTTCTCAAGGAAAATCGCGCGCGCGACGCAGCTGCGGGCCGCACGCTTGACGGCCCGCATTTGTCCGATCTCGCTGTAAGGCACAGGGCGAAGAACCTTCCTGCGGCGGACGCATCGACTGGGGAACAGAAAGCCCTGCTGATCCGCCTCGTTCTCGCGCACGCCGGATTGATCAAACAGATGACCGGCTTCGCACCATTGCTTTTGCTCGACGAGGTTGTCGCTCATCTCGACCCCGTGCGTCGCGCGGCGCTCTACGATGCGTTGTTTTCTCTAGCCGCGCAGGTGTGGATGACCGGCGCCGATCCGGTTTCATTCGGCGATATCCTCGATCGGGCGAATGTTTTTGAGGTGCGTGGCGGAACCGTACAAAGAGTCAATGCAGTTCCATAACGATCGCTCACGTTTTGTTAATCGAAATCCGCTGAATTACTTGAAGATAGGTTATCCAAACATCTATGGGGCTGTTAATGAGTACAGATGCGGCAATTGATCGGGTGAAATGCGAACTTAGTCGCGCGTTCGAAAGAACTCGCGCCGATCTCGAGCGCGTCGAAATTTTGGCAGCAGGGCTCGCCGCCTTCACCAAGCCGATTCCAACCTACGAGCCGCGGTTCCGGCATTTGCCGCCACCTGGTCTCAACGCGCACGAACTGCCGTTGGACTAGAGCAGACTTGCCCCAGGCGGAGAGTGCAAGGCAGCCATGACAATTAGCGCTGCCAGAAGTGCCCAATCGAACTCGGTCTCAATTGACCCGATGGGCGGGATCATCGGCAGTGGTTACTGGCCTGATTCGCGTTGAAAACGACACGAAAAAAGTGGGGATTTTTCCTACCCGGCCTCTTTAAAAACAGCTGGTAAATCAACATATTAAGCTAAGATACTTTGCCCTGTACGACGCTCAATTTTCGTGTCAGACAAACTACTCAATCCGACTCAATTTCCACCCGCTTCGAGGGCGCCGCTGATGGCTGAACCGGCCCGCAGAAATCCATCCGACTATGGCGCAGAGTCAATCAAGGTCCTCAAGGGACTTGACGCCGTGCGCAAGCGGCCGGGCATGTACATCGGCGATACCGATGACGGCTCGGGCCTTCACCATATGGTCTATGAGGTCGTCGACAATGCGATCGATGAGGCGCTTGCCGGATTTGCCACCGAAGTCGCGGTAACGCTCAATCCGGACGGCTCATGCACGGTGCGTGACAACGGCCGCGGCATCCCGACCGACATTCACAAGGGCGAAGGCGTCTCCGCAGCGGAAGTCATCATGACGCAGCTGCACGCCGGCGGAAAATTCGACCAAAACGCTTACAAGGTTTCAGGCGGACTGCACGGCGTCGGCGTCTCGGTGGTGAACGCGCTGTCGAGCTGGCTGAAACTCACGATTTGGCGCGACGGCAAGGAACACGTCATGGAGTTCCAAGACGGCGTCGCAAAGGCCCCGCTCAAAGCGCGCGGCGATACGAAGGGCAAGAGTGGAACCGAGGTCACGTTCCTGCCCTCCCCGAAGACCTTCGGCATGGTCGAGTTCGATTTTGCCACGCTCGAGCACCGGCTGCGCGAACTGGCGTTCCTGAATTCAGGGGTGGCCATTGTTCTCTCCGACCAGCGTCACGCCGTCGAAAAGCGCGAGGAGATGAAATACGAAGGCGGTGTCGAAGCGTTCGTGAAATTCCTCGATCGCAACAAGACCGCGCTCATCCCCAACCCCATCATGATCAAGTCCGAGCGCGAAGGGATCACGGTGGAGTGCGCGCTGTGGTGGAACGACGGCTATCATGAAAGCGTGCTCTGCTTCACAAACAATATTCCTCAGCGCGACGGCGGTACTCACCTTGCCGGATTCCGCGGCGCGCTGACACGGCAGGTCACTCAATACGCGGAAACGATCGGTACCTCGCGCAAGGAAAAAGTTGCGCTGACCGGCGACGACTGCCGGGAAGGGCTGACCGCGGTGTTGTCCTGCAAAGTGCCGGATCCAAAATTTTCGTCGCAGACCAAGGACAAGCTGGTGTCCTCCGAAGTGCGCCCGGTTGTCGAAAATGTCATCAACCAGGCGCTGCAGGACTGGTTCGAGATTCATCCCCAGGAAGCCAGGGTCATCGTCGGCAAAGTGGTCGAGGCCGCGGCCGCCCGCGAGGCAGCGCGGAAAGCACGCGAATTGACTCGCCGCAAGGGCGCGCTCGATGTCTCCTCGTTGCCGGGCAAACTGGCTGACTGCCAGGAGCGCGACCCGGCGAAATCGGAATTGTTCATTGTCGAGGGTGACAGCGCGGGCGGTTCAGCCAAGCAGGGTCGTAATCGCGAATTTCAGGCGGTGCTTCCGCTGCGCGGCAAGATTCTCAACGTCGAGCGCGCGCGGTTCGACAAGATGTTATCCAGCCAGGAAATCGGGACGTTGATCACGGCGCTCGGAACCGGGATCGGGCGCGACGAGTTCAATCCTGATAAGCTGCGGTACCACAAGATCATCATCATGACTGACGCAGACGTGGATGGCTCGCACATCCGCACGCTGCTGCTGACGTTTTTCTTCCGCCAGATGGACGAATTGATCAAGCGCGGCCATATCTTCATCGCCCAGCCGCCGCTCTACAAAGTCACGCGCGGAAAGTCCGAGCAGTATCTCAAGGACGAGCGCGCGCTCGAGGACTACCTGATTACGGCCGGTCTCGAGGATGTCGTGCTCCGGCTCGCCTCAGGCGAGGACCGCGGAGGTGCCGACCTGCGGAAACTGACCGAAGACGCGCGCGCGATCCGTGGCATCCTGGCCGGCCTGCACAGCCGCTACAATCGCAAAGTGATCGAACAGGCCGCGATAGCCGGCGTGCTCAATCCGGGCGTTACCGGCGACGCAAAAAAAGGCGCCGCGGCGGCAACCTACATTGCGAAGCGGCTCGATGCGTTGGAAGAGGAAACCGAGCGTGGCTGGAACGGTACGTTCGATGACAACGGTTTTCATTTCGAGCGCACAGTGCGCGGCGTCAAGGAAGTCGCAGTCATCGACCAGGCCCTGATCGGCTCGGCCGATGCGCGAAAACTCGACGAATTTGCGGCTTCACTGCAACAGGTCTTCCCGCGGCCGACGCCGCCGGCAATGCTACGCCGCAAGGATGAAACCATCGCGATCCACGGACCGGTTGGCCTGTTCGAGGCGCTTATTGCTGCCGGGCGCAAAGGCCTCACGCTGCAGCGTTACAAAGGCCTCGGCGAGATGAACCCCGAACAATTGTGGGAGACAACGCTCGACGTCGACGCAAGGTCGCTGCTTCAGGTCCGCATCAAGGAACTTGACGAAGCCAACGTGCTGTTCGACCAGTTGATGGGCGATCTGGTCGAGCCGCGCAGACAATTCATCCAGGATAACGCTCTGTCGGCAAGCGTCGACGTCTGATCGAGCGTCGAGGCTTTCTATCTTCCGTTGCAGATCATCTCGACGCCGTCGATCCACCTGCCCCGGCCTTCGGCCACCGATATCTCCCTGAAGTAACAGCCGCCGTAATCGCCAAAATTGCCGTAACAGCCGCCGAGGGCGCAGCCGCGCGTCCACGGCAGATAGCCGATGTAGCGAAGCTGGTTGTTGTTGAAGTAGTTCGGACCGATGAGATTGTCGCAATCGCCGCAGTAAGGAACTTGCTCGGCGACACGGATCCCGGGGCCGTAAGGCTCATTGCGACGGCAGCAGTCGCTGCCATACCACACGTTCGAGCGCCAACCCTGCCGGTATGGGTAGCGGTCCGCGGCATCGGCCGGACCCGCGAGCGAAACCGCAAAGCCGAGCGCCAGAACAGCCAATATGATCTTACCCATGAGAAACACCCTGCTCAGACATGGCTCGATCATATCCGGAACCCCGAAGGAATTTCGGGGAACATTCCGTCATAGTTACCGTCGCCGGAAATCGCCTGTCAGGACGTGAGTTTAGCGCCAATTGTCAGGCCGATTATCAATGCACCCAAGAACAGCACAATGAATATTCCGAACAACCATTTCGCGATCGTAGCGGACGCGGCTTCGACGTCGGTAAAGCCGAAAATGCCCGCGATCACGGCGATGATCAGAAAAATCAAGGCCCATTTCAGCATCTGAAACGCTCCTATTCACCAAAAACTCTTGCTGCCCCCGATAATAGGCAGGACCGCCGTCAAGTTCCGGCGCAACTGCTCTGGGGATCAGAACAGGTCCAGGTATTCCTTTTGCTCCCAGGGCGTGACATCGGCGCGCTCATCGCCGGCTTCTTTCTGAAATCGCTCGAACTCGGCAGCCTTGATGTGAATGTAGTAATCGACAAAGTCGGCACCAAAACCGGTGCGCAAGCTCTCGTCCGAACGCAGTGCAGTGAGAGCCTCGTTCAGATTCTTCGGAAGCAACACAGCGTGGGCTTCGTACGGAGTATCCGCTGATGGTCCGGGATCGAGCCTGCGCGCAATCCCATCAAGACCGGAATAGATCTGCGACGCCACATACAAATAGGGGTTTGCGGCGGGCTCGCCGACGCGGTTCTCGAGGCGTGTGGCCGGACTGCCCGGTTGCCCAATGACGCGCACCATGACGCCACGATTGTCTCGCGCCCAGATGGCACGATCAGGAGCCAGCGAGTAAGCCCGATACCGCTTGTAGCCGTTGATCGTTGGCGTGGTGAAAGCGGCAGCCGCCCGCGCATGCGCCAGCAACCCACCCAGATAGTATTTGCCGACGGTTGAGAGCGTGTCCGGGTGGTCGAATGCAAATGCGTTGCGCGTGCTTTTGCGTTCGACCAGGGACTGATGCAGATGCCAACCGCTGGACATCACATTGGGCAGCGCGGGCCGGCACATGAAGCTCGCAAGGTAACCGTGCCGGCGCGCGATCTGCTTTACTGCGGCACGGAATAAGACCATGGCGTCGGCGCTCGCGAGTCCGGCCAGCGGTCGAAAAGTGAATTCGCATTGACTGGGGCCGAGTTCGACCTCAATCGAACGAAGCGGCAGGCCAAGCCGCTCGATGCCGCGACGGAGAAACTCGACTGCCGGATCCAGCATGTCGAAGCGTGATTCGGTGAGATACTGGTAGCCTTGCGTCAGCAAGCTGACCTCGGGGGCCTCCGGCGGCCAGGTGGCGTCGGAGGGCCTCAGACGCGGATCCTCAATCTTGAAAAGATGGAATTCGACTTCCAGCCCGGCCATGAAATCGAAGCCAGCCTTGGCAAGCGTTGCGAGAGCGTCGCGACAGCGTGCCCGGGTGCAATACGGCACCGGCTTGCCGTTGGTGAAATAGATATCGCACAACAGCCAACCGGTCTTGTTGGCCCAAGGGAGGATCCTGAATGTTGAGGGGTCGGCGACCATGACGAAATCGCCGCCGCCTTCCATCTCGGAGCTGGCGAAGCCGCCCCCTGGCGTGAACACCGGATAGACCGTGCGATGCGCCGTATCCTTGGCGAGCAGCGTTGTCGTCATGGTGACGCCTGCGCTCATCGCCTTGACCGCTTCGGCGGCAAGTAACGTCTTTCCACGCAATACACCGTGCTGATCGGCGAATGAAAAGCGCACGACCTCCAGCTTTTCTTTTTCGATGACGCGCTCGACTTGCTCGACGACTTTGGCCTGCGCGTTGTCCCGCAGTCGGTGCTGCTCGACAAACGAGCCAGATTTGCGCGCCCGCGGGGACATCGTCATTGGCAAATAGTGATGAGCGAGGAGCGAATGGAAAGAAGCATAGTAACGATTTCGCTTTCCTATTCCCTGCTCGCTACTCGCGACGCTACTCGCTCACGTGACCCAGCTCGCGCCTTGACGCTTGCTGGCTTCGCTTTTTTGCCAATAGTCCTGCCACTCATCGGCCGGGCCGATACCATCGATCGCGGCCGGACCGGTGATGCTCGCTGCCCGCGCGGGATCGAGCACCATGATCGGCTTCTCGCCTTTCGTGGATTGCTCAATTGCTTGCCGCAGCAGCTTTCGATAAGCGCCGATCGCTTTGTCGGAGGTGCCGAGATGTTCGCTGGTGCGATCCTGAATCGCACCCATCGACTCGCATGCCCATTGATCGTGCACGTTTATGTCGGCACCCATCCCTGTGTACGTCTCGTGCTCCTGCTCGTGCGGATCGAACCCGTAGTCGTTGCTCTTGTTCTTGTTGGGTATGTAGTCGGGCAGCTGATAGAGCGCGAGGCGCTGTCGGCGCATCTCGGCCTTGTCGACAGGGGTGCCGAAGCTGGTGAAGATCGCATACCAGTAATGCTTCTCGTCATCGATCGGTACGTGCCATTGCGTAATCGTCATCTCGCGGCTCATCGGGATGACAAACGCATTGGGAAACATCAGGTTGGTCACGCGTACATGCGTGCTGCGTTCGCTGATCTGCCGCAGCGTCACCAGCCTGAAGCCGAAGTCCGTCGGCTCGACCTCGATGCGCGGGCGCGTAACTTCGCGCATGATGCGTGACATCGGCATGTCGGAATCGCGCGAGGTGTCACGAAACAATTTTCCGTAACCCTGGCTTGGATCCTCGTCGTGGAAAAAGCGATGCAGGAACGACGTGTGCACCGGATCGATGCCCACCTCGAGCGACTGCAGCCAGTTGCAATCGATCATTCCCTTGAACGCGAAAGTGTGGCTGTCGGGCGCGATAAAACAGTCGAAATGCGGGAACGCGGGCGGCTCGCCCTGACCGAGATAGGCGAAAAGGATCCCGCTCTTTTCAACGACCGGATACGCTTTCTGCCGTATGTTGGCGCACAGGTTACTGTCATCGGGCTCAGCCGGCGTCTCCAAGCATTTGCCGTGGACGTCGAACAACCACCCGTGAAACGCGCAACGCAAGCCGCCGTCTTCCAATCGTCCGTAGGCGAGATCGGTGCCGCGATGAGGACAGCGGCGACCGATCAGCCCATACCGTCCTTGCTCGTCCCGAAAAATCACCAGGTCTTCGCCAAACAAGCGTACGGTCTTGACCGGGCGATTGCCGGAAAGCTCATCAACCAACGCCGCTGGTTGCCAATAGCGCCGCATCAGGCCGCCCGCCGGCGTGCCCGGTCCCGTCCGCGTCATGAGATCGTTCTGTTCCGCGCTCAACATCGCCATGTCCCTTCGCAAGACGACTTTATACGAAGTCGATGAGCGACTGAAAGTCGCAGGCAAAGGGTCGCAAAAAACGAAGCGGCCGGCAAAGCAGCCGGCCTCGCCTCGATTCTTGACTTAATTGGCCTGCCGCGTGGCCCAGCCTGTGTCCATACGACGGCGCCAGGCGGTCTGACGCAGGCCTATCAGCCGCTGCGCCGCCGTCTTTGCTTCCGCATGCGTCGCCGCCGCGCATGTGCGATATTCGAGATCAGCCACACGCGGCACCAATGGCTGCTTGCGGAAGAGCCGGGTGAACGCGTTGCCATCGTTGAGTTTCAGATCGGCGAGCGCATTCGCCACGTTGGCAGAATGGCCAAACGCAACGACCCGACCCGTCATGGTGTGTCGGACTTCGTAGACTCCGGGACCGATCGGCGCTTCGACATGTTCGCCGCTTTGCGCATCGGGAAAACGTTTCCAGTTACTCCAAGTCTGCACCATTAAAAGCCCCCAATATCTTAAATAAAGAGCGGTCCAAGAACGTCGAGAACTAGTCATTGGTTCCGCTACGTCAATAGCGGGGTGTTGATAATTTGCCGCCGCGCTTAATTCTGGCGGTTAACGTGGGAATTTAGCTGCACTTAATCTTCACGGGTTAACGCGGCGGTTAATGGCCGGGCAGCACAAGCACCTTCGGCTTCGACGGGAGGTCCGTCTTCGACACCACCACAGATGGAATTTGCGCGAGCTCCACATCCCAATCCTGCCGCACGCGCTGAAGGAAGCGATCAAGCGTATAAGCACTGAAAAAATGCATTGGAATCATCAGCGGCGCCTTGAGCGCGTGCAGCACTTCGACCATCCCGTCGAGATCGAGCGTGTACGAACCGTCCACCGGCACCATCACAATATCCACGCGGCCGATTTCGTTGAGCTGCTGCTGCGTCAGCGTGTGATGCAGATGACCAAGGTGCGCGACGCACAGATTGGCCACTTCGAAGATGAAGATCGAATTGCCGTGCCGCTCGGTGCCGCCGTCGAAGGTACGGATATTGGTCGGGACATTCCGCACGCGAACGTCCTTGTGTTGCAAATCGATGCGCGCAGGCTTCTGGTCCTCGCCCCATCCATGCAGCACATATTTGATGCCCGGATCCGGCGACAAAGTGTAGTGCGATGAATGCGCGTGATTCATCGTCGCAATGTCGGGAAGCACAGGCGGCCTGACCCAATCGCTGTAATCGGTCGCGATGCGCACGAGTTGAGGGCTTTCAATTAGGAACGTCGCGTGCCCGACATAACTGATGCGCACCTGGTCGCGCTCGAGCGCCGCAAGCCGCAGCGCGGCGGGTTCAATGAAAGGGGACCGCGAGGCAACCAGGCCTGGACAGGCTCGCGTCATTTCGGGCTTCGCCGGGGGTGCCGCGCCTTGCGCGGCAGCCTGCATAACCGTTGCAAAGGCCCACGCCAGCACAGCAAGAATTTTCATTGCACCGTCGGACATGAATTCATCCGCATCGATTGAGCGCCAGCGGAAATCTGACACGGTTTTGCAGGCCTCGCCAGCACCTCACGCGCGAACAAAAAAGCGGTGCCAACGAGGCACCGCCTTTGTTCGTTGTGCGGCTATTCAGAATTGCTCGAAATAGCGCCGGTCACGCATCGAGACGATAATCCCCTTCGGCGTCACGACGAGCCAGCGTCCATCCTGCCGCTTGATCCGCTCGACCGGGCCAAGACCGGGCAACGGCGCGCCTGGCACGACCTGATAGATATCGCCATGGCCCTGGACATAAACGTAGCCGTCGCGCATCTCGCGAATCGACCAATCCGTCAGGATCGCCATGCGCGCCGCCGAATCGACTGAGGCGGCTTCCGGCCGCGGTGGAGGCAGTGGCGCAGAGGCGGGAGTCGTTTGCTGTTGAGTGGGAATTGAAGCAGTGATGTTGGCGCTTTCGCGGTTGAGACGTTCGCTGATCTTTGCGATCTGGCTGGACGCTGATTTATTCGCAACTTCGAGGCTCGCCTTGAGGCTGGTGATTTCCTTGGTGAGGCGTGCCACAGACTGCTGCATCGCCTTGTTCTCCTCGACGGCAGCGACATCGATGGCCGGCGGCTTCGAAAAGCCACCACTCGCAGCCGCCCCGACAATTGCACCCAATGCCGCCGCGATTGCCACCGACGCGGCGAGCACCGCGTATCGCTTGTGTTGTGGGCGCAGAATGAAACGGCGACGCTTCGGTGCAGCGATGTACGCGATGCTTGCAGATCCTTGCGCTCCTATTGTCGTGGCTTCATTCGAGACATTGAGCGCGTTGGTCGACTCGATCGGCGTCGCCTCCCCTGCGGAATTCGTCGTGCCGATCATGTCTGCAGGCGAGATCGACGGCGATTCGACGGCAGGCAATTCAATCTTGGGCTGCGGCTGCCCGGATGCATTGTCCGGTTGCGCGACCCCTTCACCATCGGTTGCAGCCTTACGCTTGTCCATGGTTCTACTTCCCTGGATTGGTCGTTCACCAATCGGTAACCACGATGGGTTACCAATTGGTTACCAATCCTGAGAGATGCAGTGCGCGTCGATCGCAACGACCTCCAAAGCGTACCTGAATACTCGTCGCAGCATTCTTAGCGCATGCAGTGCCTGCTCGCCGGCGCAAGTCCATCATCGAATAGAGTGAATGCTGTAGCTATAGCGCCACGCCGTTTTCGGCTGCGAGGGCTTTCAAAGATACGGCCGGACGTGCTCCGAGGTGCTGAATGACTTCCGCCGCAGCAAGTGCCCCGAGACGCGCGGAGGTGCGGTGCTCCTTGCCGCGTGACAGGCCAACCAGAAAACCTGCGGCGAAGAGATCGCCAGCGCCGGTTACATCCACGACCTTGTCGACCGGTTCTGCAGCCACTGGCTCGACAAAGTCACCGGTCACCACCACGCAACCTTTTTCGCTGCGCGTCACCACGGCAAGCTTCGCATCGTCGCGCAATGCCTTCGTCGCGCTGGCAAAGTCAGCGGTCTCGTAAAGGCTGTGCAGCTCGCGTTCGTTGGCGAAAATAATATCGACAGTACCTTTGCGTATCAGATCGAGAAATTCCGTCCGGTATCGATCAACGCAAAAGGCATCGGACAATGTAAGCGCCACGCGACGTTTATTCTTGTGAGCGATTTCCGCCGCCTTGACGAAAGCGTCCTTGGCATGCGGCGGATCCCATAAATAGCCTTCGAGATAGGTGATTGCAGCGCTTGCCACCCGTGCCTCGTCTATATCGGCTGGGGTCAGGTCCTGGGCGGCGCCCAAGAACGTGTTCATCGTGCGCTCGCCGTCGGGCGTGACCATGATGTAGCTGCGCGCCGTCGAAGGGCCGCTGATGGCCGCCTTCGTGTCGAAGGCAACACTGGCTGCGCGAATATCGTGGGCGAAGGTACGGCCCAGGTCATCATCCCTGACCTTGCCGATGAAGCTTGCGCGCGCGCCAAAACTGGCCACGCCGACGATTGTATTCGCAGCCGACCCGCCCGAGCTTTCGACGGCCGGACCCATGGCTGCGTAAATAGCCTGGGCCCGCGCTTCGTCGATCAATGCCATGCTGCCCTTGTGCATGCCATGTTCGACGAGAAAATCGTCCTCGGCGCGGGCGATCACGTCGACGATGGCATTGCCGATGCCGAGCACGTCGTAACGAAGGTTTGCCATGTGTGTCCTCGTGAAGCGCGCGCGCACTATATCGGGGGAACGGGCTGCGGCAAGCGTGACCGATCGCAGGATGACGGGCCATCGCCCACGGGCTTAGAGTGCGTGCAAGGATTCGTCCATGTCCCTCGCGCGCGATATCACGACTGTCGGCGGCGGCACGCTGATCTCGCGCCTGTTGGCCTACCTGCGCGACGCCTGGATCGCCGCGCTGCTCGGCGCCGGCCCCCATTCCGAGGCTTTGTTCGTCGTCCTGCAAATCGTGAATTTTTTCCGCCGTCTCCTATCTGAAGGCGCGCTCAATGGCGTCTTCGTGCCGATCTGGCTCAAGCTGCGCGGCGGCGAAGATGGGCCAGCCAACGCCGCGCGCTTCACGCAGCGCGTTCTGCTGTTGATGTTCTGCATCGTTGGCTTTATCGCCCTGCTCGTGATTTTCTTTGCGCCTACGGTCATCGCCGTGATCGCTCCGGGATTCGATCGCGGACGGCGCTCACTCGCAGCCTTTCTGCTTTTCCTGGCGGCGCCCTACATCGTTCTGGCGGGTTTGGTAGCCGTCATCGCGGCGGCGCTTAACGCCGAAGGCCGGGTTCGTGCTGTCGTCATCAGCATGGTGATGTTCAACTTGGTAATGGTATTGGCTCTCGGATTGCTCCCGCGCGGCGACGTTGATCAGTTCTACATCACCGCCTGGCTGGCCTCGGCTGTCAGCATCGCCGGCGTCCTTCAGCTGGCGTTGACCAGCGCGGTATGGTTGTCGACCGGCAATCGGTGGCGACGCGCGCACACGCCTGCGCCCGATCAGACCGAAAATTTTTTCAAGCGCGCTTTTCCTGGCCTGATCGCCACCGGCGTGCCGCAACTGAAGCTCATAGCTGTAACCGCGATCGCATCCGCTTCGCCGGCGGCAGTCTCATGGCTCTATTACGCCAATCGGCTTTATGAATTGCCGCTCGGAGTCGCTTCTGTCGCGATAGCCGCGGTTATCGTCCCGCGCATCGCGTCCGGCGTCATAGCGGGCGACGACCATGCGCTGGTAACAGCCCAGTCGCGCGCCTATGAGATCGCCCTCGGGCTGGCGCTGCCCGCGGCTACGGGGTTTGCACTGCTTGCCAATCCCATCGCAGGCGGCCTGTTCGAACGCGGAGCTTTCGGTCCCCAGGATACAGTGGCAGTTGCAGGCGCTCTGGCCGCGATCAGTGCCGGATTACCGGGCCACGTGTTGGAAAAGACATTCGGCGCCGTCTCGTTTGCACACGAGGATACGCAAACGCCGATGGCAGCCGCGCTGTGCGGGCTTGCCGCCGCGATTGTCGGGGGGACGCTGCTGTTTCCCCGCTACGGCCATATCGGTCTTGCCGCGGCATTCGCGGCTTCCGGCTGGGTCGGGGCCGCAGTGCTGGGCAGCATTCTCTTTAGACGCCGCTGGCTGCGGCTTGACGAGGACGCACAGCGGCGATTGCCTCGCATTGCGATCGCCACCGCGATCATGGGGTCAGCCGTTGTATTGGGCGCGGTGGTTGCCCACGCCGTCATCCCGACAGGAGAATCGTCGTCCTCCGGTCGCGTCGTCGTGTTGATCGTCCTTGTGACTCTTGGCGTTGCCATCTATGCCGTCGCATTGCGCGTGCTTGGAATTGCGACGCTTCAGGAACTGCGGGCCGGAATGCGTTCTCGTTGATAAGGGCCTTGCCTCGCGCGCCTCCGGCGTGGCATGGCTCCGCGCTAAATCGAAGAGGAAGTACGATGGCGTTCAAGGAACGCGTTTTCTCTGGCGTTCAGCCGACCGGAAATCTGCATCTCGGAAACTATCTTGGCGCCATCACCAAGTTCGTGGCGCTGCAGGAGCGCTATGACTGCATCTACTGCGTTGTCGACCTGCACGCCATCACCGTATGGCAGGATCCGACAGAACTGCCGCGCGCCACGCGGGAAGTCACCGCCGCGTTCCTCGCCTGCGGCATCGATCCCAGGAAGAACATCATCTTCAACCAGAGCCAGGTCGCCGAGCATGCCGAACTCGCCTGGGTTTTTAATTGCGTCGCTCGCGTCGGCTGGCTTAATCGTATGACCCAGTTCAAGGAGAAGGCCGGCAAGGATCGTGAGAACGCCTCGGTCGGACTGTATGTCTACCCGAACCTGATGGCCGCGGACATTTTGGTTTACCGCGCAACGCATGTGCCGGTAGGCGAAGATCAGAAACAGCATCTGGAGCTCTCGCGCGACATCGCCCAGAAATTCAACAATGATTTCGCCGCATCGATTCACGCGCACGGCTACGTCAACGCGTTTTTTCCGCTGCCCGAGCCGCTGATTCAAGGCCCCGCGACGCGCGTAATGTCGTTGCGCGATGGATCGAAGAAAATGTCGAAGTCGGAGGCGTCCGATTATTCGCGCATCAATCTTACCGACGATGCCGACGCGATTGCGCAAAAGATCCGCAAGGCGAAGACCGATCCCGAGCCGCTTCCGAGCGAGGAAAAGGCGCTGGGGCCGCGCCCCGAGGCCGACAACCTCGTAGGCATCTACGCTGCATTACAAGGCGTCAGCAAAGCCGAAGTGCTTGGCCAGTTCGGAGGCGGTCAATTCTCTGCCTTCAAAGCAGCTCTGGTCGATCTTGCAGTCGCAAAACTCGGACCGATCGGCGCGGAGATGAAGAAGCTTGTGCAGGATCCTGTCTATATCGATTCTGTATTGGCGGACGGATCGCAGCGGGCGCAAAAGATCGCCGCCGAAACCATGAAGGCTGTCAAGGATATTGTTGGCTTGGTGCATCGCTAGTTGCAGCGCGGTACGCCCGCCTTGTCGGCGCGGCGGCCGGCGTGCCACCATTGAGCTGTGAATTCAGAATGACGAACAATGATCGCACGGGAGCGTCGCGCCCATGAGCAGCAAGCGTCGCAGCTACGAGGCCGGCCACAAGCGCAAATACCTGGTGGTCATCGACGACACTGAAGAATGCGACAGGGCGGTCTACTGGGCGGCGAAGCGCGCGGGCAGAACGAAGTCGCAGATCGTAATGCTGCGTGTCATCGAACCGGGCGACCGCAATCAGCAATGGCTGGGCGTCGCCGACATCATGATGGCCGAGCAACAGGAGGCGGCGAACGCCGCGCTCGACAAATTCGCTGCACGGGCGAAAGAGATCGCGCAAATCACACCGGACCGGGTAATCCGCGAAGGCAGCACCGCCGAGGAGATCGTCAAGCTGATCGATGAGGATGCCGATATCGGGATTCTCGTTCTCGCCGCAGGCACGGGAAAGGAAGGACCCGGGCCGCTCGTCTCCAACCTGGCCAAGACGGCCGGCACATTTCCCATTCCGGTGGCGCTGGTGCCGGGGCATCTTAGCGACGAAGAGATCGACGCGAGCTCGTAGGCTCGAGCCGCGAGCCCGTTGACCACGTGGCGCGCAATGACCATTTATGCGCTATAATTCTCACGCCGGCGGGCCTTGAACCCGCGGAAGGCAAGGAGCATCAGATGTTCATTCAGACCGAAGCTACGCCCAACCCCGCGACGCTCAAGTTCCTTCCGGGACGCAGCGTGCTTGAAAACGGCACTCTCGACATGCCGACGAGAGAGAGCGCTGCGCAGTCGCCTTTGGCCGCGCGCCTTTTTGACATTCCCAACGTCAGCGGCGTTTTCTTCGGGTCGGATTTTATTTCGGTCACCAAGACCGATGGCGACTGGCAGCAGATGAAGCCGGCGATACTCGGGGCAATCATGGAGCACTATATGTCCGGCGCGCCGCTGCTGACCGAGGGCGCAAAGCCGGAGCACGCTGCGGCCGAAGAATTCTTCGATGCCAAGGACGCCGAGACCGTTGCCACCATCAAGGATCTGATCGAGACGCGGGTCCGTCCGGCGGTCGCCGGCGACGGCGGCGACATAACCTTCCGGGGCTACAAGGAAGGCGTCGTCTATCTCAACATGAAGGGTGCCTGCTCGGGTTGCCCCTCCTCGACTGCCACCCTCCGGCATGGCATCCAGAACCTACTGCGCCATTTCGTGCCGGATGTTGTCGAGGTCCGGCCGATGTAATTGTGCCCTGCGGAAAAAACACGCTCTCACGGGACGCTCCGCAATTAAGGTACAATCGAACCGTCAGCGGTCATCCGATCAGCCGCTCTCTGCGGTCGATCGCAAACGGATTCTGAATGCGCGTCCTTGCCATCGATACTGCTCTCGAGGCGTGTTCGGTCGCTGTATTCGACACCGCGCACGCGGATGCACGTGCCCAGGAAACGCTTCCCATGCAGCGCGGTCACGCCGAAGCCCTGATGCCACTGATCGAGCGCATGCTCGCTCGCGCAGAGCTCGACGCCGCTGATCTTGATCGCATTGCGGTGACGACCGGGCCCGGGAGCTTCACCGGCCTTCGCGTCGGCATCGCGGCCGCTCGCGGCATTGCCCTTGCCTCGGGCAAGCCAGCGATCGGCTTGACGACGCTCGCGGCTTTCGCCGCGCCCTTGATCGCCGCCGACGATACGCTTCCCGTCGTTGTGGCCATCGACGCTCGCCATGAGCACGTCTACCTGCAAGTGTTTGGCCCCGGCGGCCGCACCGTAGTCGCCCCGCGAATTGCCCCATTGCGTGAAGCGCTTCGGGTCTCGATGGGCGGTGTACCGCGAATCATCGGCACGGCAGCCAACAAGCTCGCGGCGTCGTGGCCTTCGGGCGAACGTCGTCCCAGCCTGGTCGAACAGCGCGGTGCGCCTCGCATCGAATGGGTAGCGCGGCTCGGCGCAGCCGCGACCGATACCGATACACCACCAAAGCCACTTTACCTGCGGGCACCCGATGCTCACCCGCAAGACGCCGTCCAATTGGCCCGCCGATGATCAATTTTATCACCGGTCTTTTTTCGCGCGGCGAGGCGTCGCTATCGGAAGCAAGCGCGCGCGACGCTTCTGCCATCGCATCACTGCATAGTGCGTCATTCAGGCGCGGCTGGAGCGACCAGGAGGTCGAGGGTTTATTGATTGACCGACACGTCATCGCTCACCGCGCGATGATAGATCGAAAGCTTGCGGGTTTCATCATGTCCCGGATCGTCGAGGATGAGGCGGAAATCCTTTCGGTTGCCATTCCCAGCCGCCAGCGCGGTCGAGGACTTGCGCGACAGCTGCTTGATCTCCACCTGCGCCGGCTGGCAGGTCTCGGTGCGCGCACGGTCTTTCTGGAAGTCGACGAACACAATGACCCGGCGCTGCGCCTTTACCACCGGGCCGGCTTTAGCGAAGTATCGCGCCGAGCTAATTACTATTCCGCAGGCGACGGCCGAGCGGCCTCCGCCCTTGTCCTCCGGCGCGATCTTTTTTGAGCGGATGGACACATGCCCGATACCGTCAATATGATAGGAAAAGCCATAAATGCCGGGCCGAACAGACGTTAGAGACGCGCCGTGAGCACTACTGGCAGGAACATCACTGAGAAGAAAAACATCGAGGCTCTTTGCACAGCCAAGGGGATGCGCATGACCGAGCAGCGCCGCGTCATTGCGCGCGTTCTTGCTCAATCTGATGATCATCCCGATGTCGAAGAACTTTATCGTCGCTGTGTCAGGGTTGACGATCGAATTTCGATTTCAACTGTCTATCGGACCATGCGTTTATTCGAGGACGCCGGCATTATCGAACGACACGATTTTCGCGACGGCCGCGCACGCTACGAGACGAGCCCCGACATCCATCATGACCATCTGATCAACCTGCGCACGGGAGAAATCATCGAGTTCCAGTCGGAGGAAATCGAACGGCTGCAGACGGAAGTTGCGCGCAAGCTCGGTTATAGACTGGTCGATCACAGACTAGAGCTTTATGCCGTGCCGCTGGGCGATGAGAAGACCAAGCGCTGATGGTGCGCGCGCTTTTCATCGGAGCTTTCTTCCTCACGGTGACGCCGCTGCTGATCTCGCTCCAGTGGCTGCTCGACAGGCTCCATCTGCCTGGTTGGGGCTTCATATCGTGTAACTATTATCGCGTACTCTGTTTTCTTTTGCGCATCCGCGTGCGCATGGCAGGTGCCCCGATGCACGGGCGCGCGGTCCTGTTCGTGTGCAATCATGTATCGTGGGTTGATATTGTCGTCATCGGGTCGATCGCGCCAATCGCCTTTGTGGCAAAGCGCGAAGTCGCGAGCTGGCCTCTGATCGGCATCACGGCAAAGGTGCAACGGACAGTGTTCGTCGATCGGACGCGCCGCCATCTCACTGGCGATGCCGTGACCGAAATCGTCGGTCGTATCAGGAATGGCGTTTCGGTCGTTCTGTTTGCGGAAGGAACTTCGAGCGACGGGAACCGGGTCTTGCCCTTCCGCTCCGCTTTGCTCGGCGCTGTCGAGGAAGCAGGAAGCACTGGTGAAGACAGGATACTGATCCAGCCGATGTCGATCGGCTATATCGGGCAACATGGAATTCCCATGGGACGCCAGCACCGGCCGCTGGTGGCCTGGTACGGCGACCTCGACTTCGTGCCCCACATCAGGACTTTCATCGAACGGGGCGCAGTAGATGCTGTGGTCTCTTACGGCGAGCCGGCACCCGCCGACTGCAACATCGACCGAAAGGCGATAACGAAACAACTGGAAAGTACCGTGCGGCAGCTTTCGGCTGACGCCTTGCGGGGACCGGCGCCGATTGCTTAAGACAGTGCTTATCCCTCGGAAAGTCCGCCCCTGCTCTTAAAATCGTTGTAAAATCAAATATATGGTGACGCGGGACAAGTCCCGCCGCAACACGCTAGATTGAATACGCTTCGCACCGACACGGCATGAGCAGATCCCGCAAAGTCCACGTAAAATCGTTCGGCTGCCAGATGAACGTCTACGATTCGCATCGTATGGCGGATACTCTGGCACCCGAAGGCTTCACCGAGACCGCGACCCCGGAAGACGCCGATCTCGTGATCCTGAACACCTGCCACATCCGCGAAAAAGCTGCCGACAAGGTCTATTCCGAGATTGGTCGTATCCGAGAACTGAAAGAGGCGGCGGCGCGTGATGGCCGCCGGATGATGATCGCGGTCGCCGGCTGCGTGGCGCAGGCCGAGGGCAAGGAGATTATTCGTCGCGCCGGCGCTGTCGATCTGGTGGTCGGCTCGCAGAACTATCATCGCTTGCCGCAAATGATTGCGCGCGCACGGCATGGCGAGCGAGTTGTCGACACCGAATTTCCCGTCGAGGACAAGTTCGAGGTCCTGGCTGCGCCCGAGCGAAGCGCGATTGCCAGGCGCGGCATTTCCGCTTTCGTTACCGTGCAAGAAGGCTGCGATAAGTTCTGCACGTTCTGCGTGGTGCCATATACGCGCGGGGCGGAAGTTTCGCGGCCGGTCGAAAAGATCGTGGACGAAGTCAAGCGACTCGCCCAAGCTGGTGTGCGCGAGGTGACGCTGATCGGACAAAACGTAAATGCCTACCATGGGGCGGGGCCCGATGGCCGGCCGGCGACGCTGGGAAATTTGCTGCGCCGGCTTGCACAAGTACCCGGCATCTTTCGCCTGCGTTATACGACCAGCCACCCACGCGATGTGGACAACGATCTGCTTGCCGCCCACGCCGAGCTTCCCGCATTGATGCCTTATGTGCATTTGCCGGTGCAGTCCGGCTCTGATCGAATTCTATCGGCGATGAATCGCAGGCACACGCGCCGCGACTACCTCGATGTGATTGCGCGCCTGCGTGCCGCGCGCGCCGACCTTGCCTTCACCTCGGACTTCATCGTGGGCTTCCCCGGCGAGACCGAAAGCGATTTCCAGGCCACGCTGACGCTGGTCGAGGAAGTCGGTTTCGCCGGCGCCTATTCGTTCATGTACTCGGCGCGGCCTGGAACGCCCGCAGCCGAGATGAGCGATCAGGTGCCGTCGGAAGAAAAATCCGAACGTCTGCAGCGCCTGCAGGCCGTCATCATGCGGCATCAGCGCAACTTCAACGCCGGTTTTGCCGGGCGCACCATCGATGTGCTGCTCGAAAAGCCCGGCAGGTTGGCTGGGCAGCTGGTAGGCCGCTCGCCATATTTGCAGGCAGTCCAGGTTATGGCGCCAAAGAAGTTGGTCGGCTCGATCGAGCGCGTGACCGTCATCGAGGTCGGCAGCAACAGTCTTTTCGGCAGTCTCGAGAACCAGGCGCCGGTCCTCGCCGCAGCAGGAGTTTGAAACGCCTTTGCGCACCACAGATTCCGTGATCCCCCCGGGGGCCGCTTCCGATGAAACGGCGACCACGCAGACAGTACTCGCTTTTGAGGACAATAAGCTCGCCTCCGTGCTGTTTGGCCAATACGGACAGAACCTGGCGCTGATCGAACGGCGGCTCGGCGTCGTGGCTGAACAGCGCGGCAATCATGTCACCATCGAGGGTTCACGCAGCGCCTGCGAACAGGCCCGTCGAGTTCTGGAAGGGCTCTACGAGCAACTCAAGCGCGGCCGCGATCTGAGCCAGGGCGACGTTGAGGGCGCCATCCGCCAGGCAATCGCCCAGGGATCGTTGTTCGACTACGACCCCGCCGCACCGCGTCCGGCTTTCGAAGAGATCAATCTACGCAAGCGCCCGGTCCGTGCCCGAACTGCCGCACAAGATGCCTACATTCGCGCTCTAAAGCGCCACGCTCTTGTGTTCGGCACCGGACCAGCCGGCACCGGCAAGACCTGGCTCGCCGTTGCGCAGGCGGTCCAGATGTTCGAGCGCAAGGAAGTCGATCGCATCATCCTGTCGCGGCCCGCCGTGGAGGCAGGCGAGCGACTCGGCTTTCTGCCCGGTGACATGCGGGAGAAAGTCGATCCCTATCTTCGTCCGATCTACGACGCACTCTATGACCTGATGGATGCACGCATTGTCGAACGCGCTTTGCAGGCTGGCGAAATCGAAATAGCGCCACTCGCATTCATGCGCGGGCGCACGTTGTCGAACGCGGTGGTGATCCTCGACGAAGCACAAAATACGACGTCGATGCAGATGAAAATGTTTCTGACGCGGCTCGGCGAGAACAGCCGCATGATCGTCACGGGTGATCCGAGCCAGGTCGACCTGCCGCATGGCCAAACTTCCGGACTGGCGGAAGCCGTCAAGTTGCTGGCAGGCATCGAAGGCGTGGGTCATGTCGCGTTCACGCATGAAGACGTGATCCGCCACGAATTGGTCGCGCGCATCGTTGAAGCGTACGATCGTGGGCCGCTCACCCGCGAGGTCAAGGGATGAGACCCGCGCCGGAGCGGCGTGCATCCCCGCCGCAAATCGATATTCAAACGCAGTCGCCGCTCTGGGAAGAGCAACCCTTGGCGATCCAGACCGTACACGATGCTATCGCGACAGCTGCTGCCGAGCTCTCAACGATCGGCGGCGAAGTCTGTATTGTGCTCACCGACGATTCGGCCATCACCAGGCTCAATCGGGACTGGCGAGGGATCGACAAGCCAACCAACGTGTTGTCCTTCCCCGCGTCAGGTCAGACGGGCCGCCAAGAGTCCCGGCTGCTTGGCGACATCGTCATCGCCTACCAGACGCTCGAACGGGAATGCGAGACCGAAAATCGACTTTTCCTTCATCACCTGGCCCATCTCGCGATCCACGGTTTTCTCCATCTGAGCGGGTACGATCACGAAACCGATGGGCAGGCCGACGAGATGGAAGGACTCGAAAGCAAGATCATGTCGCGCCTGAACATGCCCGATCCTTATGTCGAGCGCGATCTTGGCGCCGCCTGACACGCCATGCCTGACAGCGACCCACCCAGCCCCAGTTCTCCCGGCGGCGCGCCATTTGAACCGCGCAATTTGCCTGTTCCGGTACCGCCCGCGAAGGAGGAGAATTGGCTCGTGCGCGCCGTGCGCGCACTGTTCGGCTGGAAGTCGCATACTGCCCGCGCTGACCTCAAGGATATCCTCGATGCCATGAGCCCGGGCGAATCCGGCTTCTCTCCCGAAGAAAGCCGGATGCTCAGGAACATCCTGGGTCTGCGCGAGCGGCGTGTCGGAGACGTCATGGTTCCGCGCGCCGACATCGTCGCCGTTCAGCAGGATATCATGCTTGGAGAACTTGTACGCGTGTTTGAAGGCGCCGCTCACTCGCGGCTCGTTGCCTACAACGATACGCTCGATGATCCGGTAGGCATGGTGCACATCCGGGATCTCATTGCTTTCATGACAGCACGCGCGGCAGTGGACCCGGAAAAAAATGCCAGGCGCAAGAAGCCGCTACCTGCCGGTCTCGACCTTAAAGCTGTGAATCTCGCCGTGCCTTTGTCCGCAACGAAGATCGTACGCGAAATCCTGTTCGTACCGCCTTCGATGCGGGTGATCGACTTGCTGGCGCGCATGCAGGCAACGCGGATCCATCTGGCGCTGGTTGTAGACGAGTATGGCGGCACCGACGGCCTTGCGTCGATCGAAGACATTGTCGAGCAGATCGTGGGCGAGATTGCCGATGAACACGATGAAGACGAGAGACCGGCCATAGCGCAGCAGCCGGATGGTTCGTTTGTTGCCGACGCGCGCGCAACGATCGAGGATGTGGTCGGAGTTGTGGGGAATGACTTCGACGTAGGGGAAGCGGCCGAGGAAGTGGACACTATTGGAGGATATCTGGTGACGCGCGCAGGCCGATTGCCGCTTCGCGGCGAAATTGTGCCCGGGCCGGGCCTGTTCGAGTTCGAGGTGCTCGACGCCGATCCGCGCCGCGTCAAGCGCGTGCGGATTAGCCGCCTTAAGGAACGACGCGAGCGCCCGCGCGAGTCGCGTCGTCGGAGCGAGACCGAGAGCGCGTCGGCTGGAGCCGCCTCGCCCGTGCAGGGCGGCGACGACACCGCCACATCCCAAGACACGGGCTCTACCACAGGCACACCTCGCTCGTGACGATCACCCGCCTCGCCCACTTCGTCATTCTCGCCTCCGGCTGGCGGCGTGCGGCCATTGCATTTGTCGCCGGCGCAGCGTCGGCATTGGCAATGGCTCCAATCAATGCGTGGCCTGTCTTGTTCGTCACGCTCCCGCTATTGATCTGGCTTGTCGACGGCGCAGCGGCAGGCCGTCATAGCGGTCCGATCACTGCGGCGCTGGCAGGCTGGTTCTTCGGGTTCGGCTATTTTCTCGCCGGCCTCTATTGGATCGGTTACGCTTTTCTGGTCGATGTAAAAACGTTCGGCTGGTTGTTGCCGGTGGCCGTCGCCGGCTTGCCCGCCTACCTCGCACTCTACACTGCGATCGGGCTCGCGGCCGCCCGACTGATCTGGGTGCGTGGGCCCGAACGCATCCTGGCATTCGCCGCTACAATGACAGCAGCCGAATGGCTGCGCGGTCACCTGCTGAGCGGATTTCCGTGGAACACGTTCGGCTATGCATTTGCCGAGCCGCTCGTTCTGGCCCAGAGCGTGTCACTGGTCGGCATCTGGACCCTCACGTTTCTGTGCCTTGCGATTTGTGCAACTCCAGCTGTGCTCGCCGACGACAAGGCAGACACATGGCACCCTTACCGTCCACTCGTGCTGGGACTGGTGGTGCTTGCGGCCTTGGCCGCATATGGGGCGGCGAGACTGTGGTCGCATCCAACCGGTTACGTCAGCGGCGTCAGGCTGCGCATCATGCAGCCCAACCTGCCTCAGGACGACAAGTTCAATTATTCCGCAAAGGCGCAGGTGATGGATCGCTATTTGCGTCTGTCCGACCGCGCAACCGGTCCGCAATCGAGTGGCTTGCGCGACGTAACGCATCTGATTTGGCCAGAAGCTGCGTTTCCGTTCTTTCTTTCGCGTGAGCCGGATGCGCTTGCGCAGATCACCGCGCTCTTGAAGCCTTCAACCGTTTTGATCACAGGCGCGGTACGCCCTGCGTCCGATGCGAGCACGACCGATTTCCGTGCTTACAACTCGATCTACGTTATCGATCCCGATGGCTCGATCCGCGGCATATACGACAAGGTGCATCTGGTTCCCTTCGGAGAATATTTGCCGTTCCAGCGCCTGCTTGAACGGTTGGGACTTATGCAGCTGACCAAAGTCGTAGGCGGATTTCTTTCAGCCGATCGCCGTCGGGCGATGGACGTCGGTGGCGCGCCGAAAATGTTGCCGCTCATCTGTTACGAGGCAATTTTCCCTGGCGCTGCAGTCCCGCGTGGCGAGCAGCCGGGATGGCTCGTGAACGTCACAAACGATGGTTGGTTCGGCATCAGTTCGGGTCCGTACCAACATTTCCAGCAGGCTCGGCTTCTCGCAATCGCCGAGGGGCTGCCACTGGTGCGGGCGGCGAATACCGGCATTTCGGCAGTGATCGATCCAGTTGGGCGGATCGTTAATGTATTGCCCTTGGGAGCCGAAGGCGTTCTGGACGCTCGCCTCCCTTCCGCACTCGAACCGCCGATTAACATCGCCTATGGCAACTATCTGCTGCTTCTGACGCTATTGGTAAGCCTGCTGATGGTAGGACGCCGCAGGGTTCGCTCCTAGATAGATGCATAAAAATCTAAACGTATAAGTTGCGCCAACGTTATTGGCTGCTTCGGCCCATGTAGAGCCGAATCATCATCGCGGGAGACTGGCGAAATCTATTGATCATCTAAAGTCGGCTTTCTGATTACAGCGAATTCGCTCATTGCTTTGGTGCATTCACTTGTGACAACTACGAGTAAGATTTGGGGGGCAGGAGAAATCCATGGCTAAGAAGGCACCGAACCCGATTGACAAGCACGTCGGTTCGCGAGTGCGCATGCGTCGGATGATGCTGAACATGAGCCAGGAAAAGCTTGGCGATGCGCTAGGCCTCACTTTCCAGCAAGTACAGAAATACGAAAAAGGGACCAATCGCATAGGCGCAAGCCGTCTGCAGCAGATAGGTCAGATCCTTCAGGTGTCGGTTTCGTTTTTCTTCGAGGGCGCGCCGCACTCGCCCGGCCACAGCGGCGGCATGGGCGAAGCCCCGTCACCAGCCTACGTGGCCGACTTCCTTGCCACCTCGGACGGCCTTTCGCTGACCAAGGCATTTATGCGCATCAAAAGCAGCAAACTGCGCCGCCGCATCGTCGACCTGGTCGAGCAGATCGCCAGCGCCGATTGATCAGGGTCAAGTCCCATCACTATCGAGGCTTCTGCCCACCGCTGCCCGCATCTTGACCTCGTTCCCCGCCACTGCAAGAAACCACCCGGAAGATAACAAGGCGCGCGCATGGCGGCGCCACGCGAGGAGTTGCAGCGGTGGCTCACACCAATTTTCTATTCACCAGCGAATCAGTCTCGGAAGGTCATCCCGACAAGGTCTGCGACCAGATATCCGATGCCATCCTCGACGTCTTTCTCGAAAACGACGTCAAGCTCGGTATCGCCGACGACAGCCTGGTCAACACGCGGCTCGGCTGCGAAACGCTGGCCACCACCAACAAGATCGTCATCGCCGGCGAAGGCCGCGGCCAAGCTCCATTGTTCCGTAAACACGGCGACAAGGTCGTGGTCGATCGCGAGTTGATCACCAAAATCGCACGCGATGTCATCCGGGACATCGGCTACGACCAAGACGGGTTTTCATACTATGGGGCCGATGTCGAAGTTCTGCTGCATGGTCAGTCCCCTGACATCGCCATGGGCGTGAATGCAAAGAAGAAAAAAGGAGGAGAGGAAGAGGGTGCCGGTGACCAGGGCATGATGTTTGGCTTCGCGTGCACTGAAAGCGAGGTCTACGAGAAGAATTCCTTCATGCCCGCGCCGATCTACTTCGCGCACAAGATATTGAAGGTTCTTTCCGAGAAGCGCCGGTCCGGCCAGCTTTACGATTTGCAGCCCGATTCGAAGAGCCAGGTCACGATTCGTTACATTGATGGCAAGCCTGTTGGCTGCACCAAGGTTGTGGTCTCCACCCAGCACAATGCTCAAAGCCGCAACGGCAAGAAATATACTCCCGGTCTCATCAAGGAAATGATCACCGATGCGGTTGAATCGGCACTGCCGCAAGGCTGGATGCCGAAGAAGCCATCCGATTTCCTGGTTAACCCGACCGGCAATTTCGTGATCGGCGGGCCCGATGGCGACTGCGGCCTCACCGGCCGCAAGATTATCGTCGACACCTATGGCGGCTACGCCCCGCACGGCGGCGGGGCTTTCTCAGGCAAGGATCCGACCAAGGTCGATCGCTCGGCCGCTTATGCCGCGCGCTATCTCGCCAAGAACGTGGTGGCAGCCGGCTTGGCCGACCGCTGCACCATCCAAGTCGCCTACGCCATCGGGGTGGCAGACCCCATGTCTGTTCTGGTCGATACCCATGGCACGGGCAAAGTCGAGGAAAAAAAGCTCGAGAAGATTCTGCCCGAACTCTTCCGTCTCACCCCGACCAACATCAGGCGCACGCTCAAGCTCAACCGGCCGATCTACAAGCGTACCGCGGCCTATGGCCACTTCGGCCGCGCGCCCGAAAAGGATGGCGGCTTCTCGTGGGAGAAAACCGACCTCGCGCCCGCGATCCGAAGCGCGGTGAAGTAGACCGACAAGCAGGTACCAGGGCCGCCATTCTCGCGGGAGGCACCGGGCATTAAAATCGTCATCGTCGGGCTCGTCCCGGCGATGACGCTTAGGGACGCAAAGCAGTGCCACATGAATCGGGATCACCGGGTCACGGCGCTTCGCGCCGGCGCGTTGATGACAACCGAGCTTCAAAACGTGGCTTCTTCGGCCGCCGTAAGGGACACCAGCTGAAGGCGAGGCAAGCGGCGCTATTCGACTCGCTGCTGCCACGCGTTGCGATCGCCCTTACGACGGCCGCGCCGGCCGATCTGCGCACGCTGTTTGCGGTGCCGGTTGACGATGTACGGCTCGAGATTGGCTTCGGCGGCTCGGAGCATCTAATTGCGCAGGCAACAACTCACCCGCAGACAGGTTTCATCGGGACTGACGCATTCGTGAACGCCGTCGGCAAGGCGCTCGTTGCGATCGAGGATGGCGGGCTGCCGAATATCCGGCTGCATTTCGGCGATGCAAGCGAACTGCTGGATTGGCTGACAGATGCCTCGCTGTCGCGGATCGATCTGCTATACCCCGACCCCTGGCCGAAGCGCCGTCACTGGAAGCGACGATTCATCCAGGACGATAGTTTAAAGCGGCTCGCCCGGATTCTCAGAAAAGGCGGTGAGCTGCGTTTTGCGACAGACATCGCGGACTATGCCGTTTACGCACTGGCCCGCGTCCTTCGGTCGCCGGATTTCGTCTGGGGCGCTGAATGCGCCGACGATTGGCACAAGCCGTGGCGGGATTTTACTGGCACGCGCTATGAGGCCAAGGCCAGGCGCGAAGGGCGCCAGCCGGCATACTTCATCTTTCGCCGAGTATGATTATTCCCCGGTGCCCTGCCGTACCTGCCAGAAGCGGACGACACGTTGGGCGGTGGTCGCCGTCAATCGTTCGAAATTTTCGCGCGCCACATCGAGGGTCTGCGGTGACGGCTTGACGCCAGGTCGGGCATTCAGGACCGCTTTGACAGTCGTCCAGCCCAATCCGGCGGCGCGTGCAAGAATCAAAACCGGATCGGCACGTTCGCCATTCATGAGCCGGTCCACGACCTCGACGGGAACGGCGCATAGCGTTGCCAACCCCGCGATCGTCTCCTCGTATTTTCCAGTCCTGGCGAATTCGGCGATGCCGGTTTCGCCAAGCTTGCGCTGCTTGTGCATGGCGCGCACCGCCGCAAGCGCAGACGCGTAGTTGCGCGGCGCGGCCTTCGCGGCAACCTCATCGGTGACTTGCGCAAGAACGCGCCGGATTTCGACCTGAGTTTCCGGCTTCGCTTTGGCGAGCAGTCGTTTCTGCACGACTTCGCTGGCCTGGATCAGCAGCTGACGAAAGAGGCGCGGCGGAATATCCGTGCGCATTCCAACTTTCTCTGCCAGCAGCCCGTCCTGTTCTGCGCGCTTCACCAGTTTGACGAACGCATGGTCCGACAGCTGTGCATGCCTATTGTTGGCTATCGAGCGCGCCACTTCCCCGTCGCCGCGCTCGACCAGAATGTCCGCTAACGCCTCGCTGATCCCAAGGCGCGTCGACATTGCGAGCAGATGCGCCTGCCCCTTGGTTTCGGCGATGTACATGAGATCCGGATCGCTGAGCCTTGCCTGCTCGAGCACCGGCCCGGCGACGGCTATGTCATCGTTCCTGGCAAGGGTACTGACAACCTGAGCTGGTGCGTTGGGTACCGGGGCGATCCGGCGGGCAAGTTCTGCCAACGCCTTGGCTTCGATTTCCTCAATCAGGCAGCCGATGACGTCGTCAAACAGGGCGATGTGTTCTGGCTTGAAGCTCGGAGCGCCATCCAGGAACAGGGTGGTAATGCGGCGCAATGTCTCCGCTCGTTTTTCCGCCGAGCCATGCTGAACGACGTCTTCCAACTCAGGAAGCAGCGAGGCGGGAACACCCATCCGATACCTGCAAAGCGCTGTAAAATCGGCTGATTGGCGGCTCTTTACTCAAATTTAAGGGCAGATTCTGAAGGAAGAGTTAGCCGTCAGTCTGCAGCCTGCCCCTTGCGCGGGATCCAGAAATCGCTATATTTCAGCCGTTACTAACACCCTCATAACCGATCGGGTTTTGAGAGTGGGTCCCGCGGGACCCGCTCTTTTTTGTTACCGAATGGCTACAGGCGACACGTTGCAGACACATGCGGCCTCCAGCGCCGCGCCAATCGAACCACGGCTCATCGTCGAGCCGGGGCTGTCGGCGCGCGTAGCGACAATCGTCGAGCCTGTGATTGAGCAGCTCGGCTATCGACTGGTGAGGGTGCGAGTTTCCGGAGCCGAAGGCTGCACGGTGCAAATCATGGCGGAACGTCCGGACGGCAACATGACAGTCGAGGACTGCGAGGCCGTTTCCCGCGCGCTTTCGCCGGTTCTTGACGTGGCTGACCCCATCGACCGGGCGTATCGGCTTGAGATTTCCTCGCCCGGCATCGACCGGCCACTGGTCCGCAAATCCGATTTCGAACGGTATGCTGGCCACGTCGCCAGGATCGAAACGGCCATGCCGATCCAGGGCCGCAAGCGGTTTCGCGGGACCCTGATGGGTACCGAGGGCGAAGCAGCACGCATTCGCCGAGATGACGCCACCGAAAGCGAAGAAGCGGAAATCCTGCTTCCGATCGAAGAGATGAGCGAAGCGAGGCTCGTGCTGACCGATCAGCTGGTGGCCGAAGCTTTACGACGGGAAAAATCCGCCAAGCGCGAAGCGCGCGAGGCACGGAAGGAAGTTCGACGCGAAGAGAGACAATCACGGCATAGGCAGCAGAGGCCTGCCGTCAAAGGAGGAGAATGAGCTATGGCTGTAAGCGCCAACCGGCTCGAGCTGCTGCAGATCGCAGACGCCGTTGCCCGCGAAAAGGCGATTGACCGGGGAATCGTGATCGCAGCGATGGAAGACGCGATCGCGAAAGCGGCGCGTTCGCGCTACGGCGCAGAAACCGACGTGCATGCCGAAATCGAGCCAAAGACCGGCGATCTGCGTCTCACTCGTCACATGCTTGTGGTGGAGAGCGTAGAGAATCCGTCCAACCAGATTACCCTCGAGGAAGCACGCAAGCGTCACCCAGCCGCGCAAGTCGGCGACACGATTGCCGATCCCCTGCCGCCACTAGAGTACGGCCGCATTGCCGCACAATCGGCCAAGCAGGTGATCGTGCAGAAAGTTCGAGAGGCCGAGCGCGACAGGCAGTATGCCGAATACAAGGACCGTATCGGCGACATCGTCAACGGCATCGTCAAGCGTGTGGAGTATGGCAACGTTGTTGTCGATCTCGGCCGCGGCGAGGCGATCGTACGACGCGACGAATTGCTGCCGCGCGAAGTCTTCCGTAACGGCGATCGCATCCGCGCCTATATCTATGACGTGCGTCGCGAGCCGCGCGGTCCTCAGATTTTCCTGTCGCGCACGCACCCGCAATTTACTGCCAAGCTGTTCGCACAGGAGGTGCCGGAAATTTACGACGGGATTGTCGAAGTCAAGGCGGTTGCCCGTGATCCCGGTTCTCGCGCCAAGATCGCGGTGATCTCGCGCGATTCTTCTGTCGACCCCGTTGGCGCCTGCGTTGGCATGCGGGGTTCGCGCGTCCAGGCGGTGGTGAACGAATTGCAGGGCGAAAAGATCGACATTATTCCGTGGTCGCCCGACATTGCTACTTTTGTCGTCAACGCGCTGGCGCCTGCCGAGGTGGCAAAGGTCGTGCTTGATGAAGACAGGGAACGCATTGAGGTCGTTGTGCCGGACCAGCAGCTCTCGCTGGCGATCGGCAGACGCGGTCAGAACGTGCGGCTCGCCTCTCAACTCACTGGCTGGGACATCGATATCCTGACCGAGCAGGAGGAGTCGGAGCGCCGCCAGACCGAGTTCGAGAACCGCACCAAGGTTTTCGTCGATGCGCTCAATCTGGACGAGGTGGTCGGACAGCTTCTTGCTTCCGAAGGCTTCGGCTCGATCGAGGAGCTGGCGATGGTTGATCAAAAGGAGATCGCCTCCATCGAAGGCTTCGACGAAGACACTGCGCGTGAGCTTCAGGAACGTGCGCGTGAATACATCGCCGCGCAAGAAGCCGAGCTCGACAACACGCGGAAAGAACTGGGAGTGGAGGACGCACTGAAGGACTTGCCCGGCCTCACGACCAAAATGCTGGTTGCCCTCGGCGAGAACGGTGTGAAGACGGTGGAAGATCTCGCCGGCTGCGCCACCGACGACCTCGTCGGCTGGACCGAACGCAAGGACGGCGAGACCAAGCACGAGCCGGGTTTCCTTGAAGGCTTCCAACTTTCCCGCGAGGACGTCGAAGCCATGATCATGCAGGCGCGGCTGAAGGCTGGATGGGTGACCGAGGCAGAACTTGCATCGCCGGCGTCCGCAGAACCGGCGGAACAGGCTGCACAGCACGCATAGGAGATCGGCAGCACCATGCTTGCAGTCGCGCAAGACAGCGATCTGGACCGGGGGACGGCCGGTGTCGCCCCCGACAGCGAACGTACGTGCGCGCTGACCCGGGAAGTCAAATCCCCGGCTGAATTGATCCGTTTCGTGGTGGGACCGTCCGGCGAGGCTGTCCCCGACGTCAAGCGAAAGTTGCCCGGGCGTGGCATTTGGATCACTGCGACCCGCGCCGCGATCGAGGAAGCCGTCAGGCGAAACGTGTTCAGCCGCGGGTTCAAGCGAGACGTGCGGGTTGCCCGCGATCTGGCAGCGCAAACCGAGCAGATGATGGAACGCGCCACCCTCGATGCGCTGGCCATCGCCGGAAAGGCGGGCAAGGTCATTACAGGCTTTTCCAGGGTCGAGACGGCGGTGGGGCGGGACGATCTTCTGGCGCTGATACATGCTGCCGACGCTGCCGAGGAAGGCAAACGCAAGCTGGCTGCTGCCCTGCGCCGCAAAACAGCGGGGGAATCGTCGGAAATCGCGGTGATTGATGCGTTTAGCGGTTCGCAATTGGATTTGGCATTGAACCGTCCAAATGTGGTACATGCAGCCCTGCTTGCGGGACCCGGAAGCGGGACTTTTCTTACGCGGATCGAGCGTTTGACGCGTTTTCGGACCGGAATTTCGCCCGATGCAATTAAAGGACATGCGCCCGCAGGCGGCGCCTAAGGAACTGGTACGGAATGAGCGAGACCAAAAACCCCGGCGAGAAAAAACTCAGCGTCTCCGGCAAAACGCTGACGCTCAAGCCACGCACCGAAACGGGCGTCGTGCGACAAAGTTTCAGCCACGGCCGCAGTAAGCAGGTCGTTGTTGAAAAGGTCAAACGTCGCGTCGTCGGCGGCCCAAGCGAGGCCAAGGCCGAAGCCGCTCCGGCAACCGAAGCGAAGAAAGCACCCGTCGGAAAAGCAGGTCGCGTAAGCGGTCCAGGCCTGACGGCGGGTGAAGCGGCAGGGAAGCCGAAGCCATCCGGAGTTGTGCTGCGGACCTTGACCGAGGAGGAGCGCACCGCCCGTGCTCATGCGCTTGCCGATTCGCGCGTGCGCGAAGCAGAAGAGCGTCGTATTGCCGAGGAAGAGGGGCGCCGCCGAGCAAGCCGTGAGGCCACCGACCGCTCGGAGCGTGAGGCTGCGGAAACTCGCAAGCGCGAAGAAGAAGAGCGTCGCAAGCACGACGAAGAAACCAAACGCAAGGCCGGCGAAGTCGCGAAGAAGCGCTTCGGCGAGGAAGAAAGCCGAAGACCGTCGGCACGACTTACACTAGAAGCTGATGAAGACGAAGCGCCCGCCCGATCACGGCGTGGTGGCGCCGCCCGACCGGCTGCAGCGCGGCCCACTCCACGCGGAGGCGGCGAGAAACAGCGGGGCCGTCTGACTGTGATCAACGCGCTCCGCCAGGATGACGTGCGTGAGCGTTCGGTTGCCTCTTTCCGCCGTCGAGTCCAGCGTCTTAAGGGTCAAACCAGCGCCGAGCCAAAGGAAAAACTTCTTCGCGACGTGACAATCCCGGAGGCGATCACGATTCAGGATCTCGCCAACCGGATGTCCGAGCGTGCGGTCGACGTCATCCGACTGCTGATGAAGCAGGGTCAGATGGCTACCATCAATGATGTCATCGACGCCGACACGGCCCAGCTCATCGCCGAGGAAATGGGTCATACAGTCCGCCGCGTCGCCGAAGCCGACGTAGAAGAGGGATTGTTCGACGTGGCAGACGATCCCGCGCAGCTCCAGCCCCGCGCGCCGGTCGTCACGGTCATGGGCCACGTCGATCACGGCAAGACTTCGCTCCTTGACGCCATTCGCTCATCTGACGTGGCGGCGGGCGAAGCTGGCGGCATCACCCAGCATATAGGCGCCTACCAGGTAACCTCGCCCTCCGGCGCAAAGATCACCTTCATCGATACGCCCGGCCACGCCGCGTTTACGGCAATGCGGGCGCGGGGCGCCAAGGTGACCGACTTCGTGGTTCTGGTCGTCGCCGCCGATGACGGCGTAATGCCGCAGACGGTCGAGGCGATTCATCATGCCAAGGCGGCCAAAGTGCCGATCATCGTTGCTATCAACAAGATCGACAAACCGGATGCAAAACCCGATCGCGTCCGCACCGACCTTTTGCAGCATGAGATCCAGGTCGAAGCCATGGGTGGTGAGGTCGTGGACGTCGAAGTTTCCGCCACCAAGAAGATGAATATCGACAAGCTGCTCGAGATGATCGGCTTGCAGGCGGAAATCCTCGACCTCAAGGCCAATCCAAATCGCGCGGCCGAAGGCACCGTGATTGAGGCGAAGCTCGATCGCGGCCGCGGCCCTGTCGCAACCGTCCTCGTTCAACGCGGGACCCTGCACCCGGGCGACATTGTGGTGGCGGGCGCGGAATGGGGTCGGGTGCGAGCGCTGGTTTCCGATACCGGCGATGCTGTGCAAGGAGCAGGACCATCGACGCCGGTAGAAGTGCTTGGTTTCTCTGGTACGCCCGACGCGGGCGATCGCCTGGCGGTGGTTGATAACGAAGCACGCGCCCGCGAGGTTACCGACTACCGCGCGCGGCAGAAGCGCGAGAAGATGGCGGCGCGCGCGACCGGCATGCGCGGCTCGCTCGAGCAAATGATGGCGCAGGCCAAGACGTCAGGGCGCAAGGAATTTCCGCTGGTGGTTAAAGCGGATGTGCAAGGCTCGGTCGAAGCAATTATTGGCGCACTCGACAAGCTGGCCACCGACGAAGTTGCCGCGCGCGTGCTGCATTCAGGCGTCGGAGGAATTTCTGAATCAGACGTCACGCTTGCGGAAGCCTCCGGCGTTCCGATCATCGCCTTCAACGTCCGCGCCAACAAGGAAGCGCGCGAGGCAGCCGAGCGCGCCGGCATCGAGATCCGCTACTACAACATCATCTACGACTTGGTCGACGATGTTAAAAAGGCGATGTCCGGCTTGCTCGCCCCGACGCTGCGCGAAACGATGCTTGGTAACGCGCAGATTCTGGAGATCTTTAATATTTCGAAGGTCGGCAAGATTGCCGGCTGCAAGGTCACCGACGGCACCGTTGAGCGCGGTGCCAATGTCCGTTTGATCCGCGACAACGTCGTGATTCACGAAGGAAAGCTGTCGCAGCTCAAGCGGTTCAAGGATGACGTGCGCGAAGTCGGCACCGGCATGGAATGTGGTATGGCCTTCGAAAACTACCAGGACATGCGGCAAGGCGACGTAATCGAATGCTACCGGGTGGAGCAGATTCAACGCTCGCTGTGAGTCCAACTCTCAAGCGCGCAGTTTAGGACGCACCATCCATTTCCCCCTCATGGCCGGGCTTGTCCCGGCCATCCACGATTGACCTTCCTTCGCTGAAGGAAGACGTAAATGTCCGGCACAAGACCGGGCATGACGAATGAGAGTTTTGAAGCTATGGCACGCCGCAAACAACGTCAGCGCGATTCATCGCAGGGGCTCTCCCAGCGGCAGCTTCGCGTCGGCGAGCTGGTGCGGCATGCAATCGCCGAGATGCTGACCCGGGGAGACGTCCATGATCCGGTCATCGAAGGGCACATCATCACGATTCCTGAAGTGCGGGTTACTGCAGATTTGAGACTTGCCACCATATACGTGATGCCGATGGGCGGCCGCGATACCGATGAAGTGGTCGCCGCGTTTGAACGACACAAGAAATATTTGCGGGCTGAGATTGCCCACCGCATCAACTTGAAATTTGCGCCTGACATCCGCTTTCGCGTCGACGACCGATTCGCGGAGGCCGAACGCATCGAAAAGTTACTACGTTCGCCGGAGGTCCAGCGCGATCTGAAACATGAGGAAAAAGAGTGAGCGGAAACGAACTGGACAATCTCTCTCGGACTCATACTGAGGCGCCCAAGACGGGGCCTTCGCATGATTCTCAAGCGGGCGGAGAAAAGCCGAGACAAAAGAAACGCGACAAGCGCGACGTGCACGGCTGGGTCATTCTGGACAAGCCGGTTGGGATGACCTCCACGCACGCCGTCAGCCTCGTGAAGCGTCAGTTCAACGCCAAGCGCGCGGGCCATGCCGGCACGCTCGACCCGCTTGCCTCGGGCGCTTTGCCGATAGCCCTTGGCGAGGCGACGAAGACGGTCCCCTTCGTGATGGACAGCCGCAAGCTGTATCGCTTTACGGTTCGCTGGGGCGAGGAGCGAGATACGGACGACGCCGAGGGCCGCGTGGTTGCGCGCAGCGACCAAAGGCCGGGGCGCGACGCGATCATCGCCCTCCTTCCATCATTCACCGGCACGATTGATCAGGTACCGCCGCAGTACTCCGCTATCAAGGTCGACGGCGAGCGTGCGTACGACCTCGCGCGCGATGGCGAGCAGGTGGAGCTCGCCGCCCGACCAGTGGAAATCGGCCGGCTAGAGCTGGTCGAAGTCCGCGACCCCGATCACGCCGTGTTAGAGGCCGAATGCGGGAAAGGCACCTATGTGCGTTCGCTCGCTCGCGATCTTGGCCGTGCTTTGGGCTGTTTTGGCCACGTCAGCGCCCTGCGCCGGGCCGCAGTTGGGCCATTCGGCGAAAAATCCATGATTTTGCTGGAACAATTGGAGGCTCTATGCCATAGAGCCGCGTCCGGCGAGGGTAGCCTCGCGGATGCTCTGATGCCCGTTGAGACCGCGCTGGACGACATCCCGGCGCTGGCCGTCGGCGGCACAGACGCGGCAAGGCTTCAGCGAGGCCAGGCCGTTTTGTTGCGCGGACGGGACGCACCCAATTTCCGCGGCACAGTCTATGTCACGGCGTCGGGCCGCTTGCTGGCCCTTGCCGAACTGGATCGTGGCGAAATCGTCCCCAAGCGCGTGTTCAACCTTGCCGGCCTGATGGGCAGAGCCGCGCGATAAGAAAGGACGACCGATGTCGGTGACCGCCGGCCGCAAGGCCGAAGTGATCAAGACGTACGCCAAAAAGCCCGGAGATACCGGATCGCCGGAAGTGCAGGTGGCGATCCTGTCCGAGCGCATCAACAATCTCACCGAGCATTTCAAAACTCACGTCAAGGACAATCATTCCCGCCGTGGGCTGCTCAAGCTTGTCGGCCAGCGCCGCCAGCTGCTCGATTATCTGCGCCGCACCAACGAGGCGAGCTACAAGAATCTAATCGAGAAGCTCGGCATTCGCCGATGATTTATTCCGCGCAGGGCGTCCGAGCCCTGTGCGTTTCGTGCAGCGGATGCGCGTCGCGCGTTCGCTCGTTGAGCCGGCAGCGATAGGCGCGGCCGGCAATTTGGCAAGAGCCGACAAGGATCGCTCTTGCAACAAGGCAAGGTTCGAAATGCCATGGCAGGATCGCCAGACGCTGTTGCTTCCCTGTATCGGAATGTACGCGCGACAGCTTCTCGCCGTCTTGCGCATGGCTTTCGGGGCTCGCCGAAACCATGAGAGAAAGACACAATGTTCGATATGCATCGAGTTGAACTCGATTGGGGTGGGCGCAAGCTAACCCTGGAAACCGGAAGAATCGCGCGGCAGGCCGATGGGGCCGTGCTCGCCACTTATGGCGAGACTACGGTGATCGCCACCGTCGTTGCCGCCAAGCAGCCGAAGGAAGGCATCGACTTCCTACCGTTGACCGTCAACTATCAGGAAAAATTCTTCGCCGCCGGTCGTATTCCGGGTGGCTATTTCAAGCGAGAAGGCCGTCCGACGGAGAAAGAGACGCTGACCTCGCGTCTTATTGACCGGCCGGTGCGTCCGCTGTTCGCGGAAGGCTGGCGTTGCGACACGCAGGTGATCGTCACCACGCTCTCCCACGATCTTGAGAATGATCCCGACATCGTTGCCATGGTCGCGGCCTCCGCCGCGCTCACCCTGTCGGGCGCCCCGTTCATGGGCCCCGTCGGGGCTGCGCGTGTCGGCTTCATCAACAACGAATACGTTCTTAACCCGCAGCTCGACGAGATGGTCGAGAGCCAACTGGATCTGGTGGTCGCCGGCACCAACGACGCGGTTCTGATGGTGGAATCGGAAGCCAAAGAGCTGTCCGAGGACATCATGCTGGGCGCGGTAATGTTCGGCCACCGCCATTTCCAGCCGGTCATCGAAGCCATCATCAGGCTCGCGGAAAAGGCGGCCAAGGAACCGCGCGAACTGACGCTTCCCGACAACGCCAAGCTCGAGCAGGAGATCCTCGGCCTGGTCGAAAAGGAATTGCGCGCGGCCTATTCGATCGCATCGAAGCAGGATCGTCATAAGGCGGTGGACGCCGCGAAAGAGAAGGTGCTCGAGCATTTCTTCCCCGGCGGGACCGAGAACCCCGAATACGACCCGCTACGCGTGGCGGCTGTATTCAAGGAGCTCGAAGCCAAGATCGTGCGTTGGAACATTCTTGATACCGGCAGGCGCATCGATGGCCGCGACAACAAGACGGTTCGTCCGATCGTGGCCGAAGTCGGCGTTCTGCCGCGGACCCACGGTTCGGCACTGTTCACGCGCGGCGAGACCCAGGCGCTCGTGGTGGCGACGCTCGGCACTGCCGAAGACGAGCAGTTCGTCGATGCGCTGCAGGGCACGTACAAGGAGACGTTCCTGCTGCACTATAACTTCCCGCCGTTCTCGGTGGGCGAAACCGGCCGCATGGGCTCGCCCGGCCGCCGCGAGATCGGCCACGGCAAACTTGCCTGGCGGGCGATCCACCCGATGCTGCCGACACCGGCCGAGTTTCCGTACACGATCCGTGTCGTTTCCGAGATCACTGAGTCCAACGGCTCGTCGTCGATGGCCACTGTCTGCGGCTCCTCGCTGGCGCTCATGGATGCGGGCGTCCCGCTGAAGCGGCCAACCGCCGGCATCGCCATGGGCCTCATTCTCGAAGACCAGCGCTATGCTGTACTGTCCGACATCCTTGGCGATGAGGATCACCTTGGCGACATGGACTTCAAGGTCGCCGGCACTGAACAGGGCGTCACGTCCCTCCAGATGGACATCAAGATCGCCGGGATCACCGAGGAGATCATGAAGGTCGCGCTCGCCCAGGCGAAGGACGGCCGCCTGCATATTCTCGGTGAGATGGGCAAGGCCCTCACCGCGGCGCGCGCCGAGCTCGGCGAGCACGCTCCGCGCATCGAGATGTTCAAGATTCCGACCGACAAGATCCGTGAGGTGATCGGCACCGGCGGCAAGGTGATCCGCGAGATCGTCGAAAAGACCGGCGCGAAGATCAACATCGAGGACGACGGCTCGGTCAAGGTTGCCTCGGCCAGCGGCGAATCGATCAAGGCAGCGATCAACTGGATCAAGTCGATCGCCTCAGATCCGGAAGTGGGCCACATTTACGACGGCACCGTGGTGAAGGTCATGGACTTCGGCGCCTTCGTGAACTTCTTCGGCGCCAAGGACGGGCTGGTGCACATCAGCCAGCTCGCGTCACGGCGGGTGAACAAAGTCACCGACGTCGTCAAGGAAGGCGACAAGGTGAAGGTAAAGCTCCTCGGCGTCGACGAGCGCGGCAAGGTTCGCCTGTCGATGAAGGCGGTCGATCAGACCACCGGCGAGGACATCGAAGGCAAGCAACGCGCTGAGGGCGGCGAGCAGCCGCAGGCCGCGCAAGGTGGTGCCGCGGAGTAAGACGACGCGGCAAACATCTCAAAAAAGGGCGGCACAAGGCCGCCCTTTTTATTTTGCCTTCAGGAATTCGATCAGTAGTTTGTTCACTGCCGCGGGCGCTTCTCGGTTCGGAAAGTGGCCAACACCCTCAAGCACGTGGCGCCGGTAACCGCTGGTGAAGTATTCTTCTTTTCCATCGGTCGTGCTGGGCAGCGTAACGCCATCGGCGCCACCCTGGATCATGAGAGTCGGGACCGAAATGGCCTTTGCTGACATAGCGCGCTGGTCGAGATCCCGATAACGCGGGTCCTTCCGCGCCTCGCCCCAGCGAACCGTATAGGAATGCACGGTAATCTCCGGCCAATCCGGATTATCGAACGATTTGGCGGTGGTCTCGAATTCAGCGTCCCTGAACCAGCCTTGGGGCGCCCAGGTCTCCCACTGGATACGAGCGAAGGCTTTGCGCTGTGCTTTTACAGTTTCGGCTCCACGGTCCGTGGCCATGAACCACTGGTACCAATATTTTCGCGCCTGCTCCAAAGCAGGGGTCGGGAGTTCGCCGGGCTGCCAACCCACCGACAGTGCGCAAATGTGGGTCGCACGCTCCGGAAAAACCGCGGCCAGAATATAAGCGATGCGCGCGCCCCAATCGTGGCCGATAACGGCGAATGTCTGGAGCTTCAGCGCATCCGCGAGATCGATCGCATCCTGCGCCATCGCGACCATCTCGCCCGACCGCATCGTATCCGCCGACAGGAACGACGTCGGACCAAAGCCGCGCAACCAAGGCACGACCGTCTGAAAACCGGCGGCCTGCAACGCCGGGACGACTTCATCGAAGGTGCGCACATCATCCGGCCAACCATGGAGCAGAATGACCGACGCGCCATCGGCCGGCCCGCCGCGCTCATAGGCGATCCGCAGGACGGGCGTGGTTACGAAGTGCGCCGTCATGACAGGCAATCCTCGCAGCTCTGTTTGCGAAAGCGGAAACTAGCGCCGCGCTCTCCTGCTTGGTGCCTCTTCCTGCAGCCATCGACACACGAAACCGCCGATCACGCCGCCAAGAATTGGGGCAACCCAGAATAGCCACAAGGCATTGATTGCCTGAGCGCCACCGAAGATTGCCGTCGCGGTCGATCGCGCCGGGTTAAGCGACGCATTCGATATCGGGATGGCGACCAGGTGGAACATGGTCAGTGCGAGACCGATTGCGATCGGTGCAAATCCGGCTGGTGCACGCGGCGATGTCGCGCCAACGATAACCACAAGGAACAAGGCGGTGATCACCGCTTCGGTCAAGAAAACCGCCGGCATCGAGAACCCGCCGCCGCCGTACAAATTAGAAATGGTGGTGAATGTATTCCACTTTGCTGGCGGCGCACCGCTGAGCACAAGATAGAAGACACCGGCGGCGGCTGCGCCGCCGAGCACCTGCACGACAATGTAGGCAATCGCCCGCTCGGTCGGAAATCGGCCTGCGACTACGAGCCCACAGGTCACTGCCGGGTTGAAGTGCGCGCCTGAGATGTGTCCAACGGCAAACGCCATCGCCATCACTGACAAGCCAACAGCAAAGGCAACAGCCATCAGACCTGCCTGTGGCGCGGAAAATAGCGCGCTGCCGCAGACCGCGCTCACGAGTGAGAATGTACCGACAAACTCGGCTGCCAATTCGCGCTGCATGCTGAAATCTCCAGAAAGACCCGGTCAAATTGGATCCAGGCTCCCATGCTCCAACAACCCGTCATGAAGGGCAACAGAGCGCAGACCGGAAGGCCCGGTGTTTATTTGAGTTATTCGCCGTTTTCCTTGGCGCCGCTGGCCTTGAGCGCGTCTGGCTGCGGCATGGCAATGACATTGTAGCCGGAATCGACAAAGTGGATCTCGCCGGTGACCCCTGTAGAAAGGTCCGACAGGAGGTAAAGCCCGGCACCGCCCAGTTCGTCTAGCGTCACGCCGCGGCCGAGCGGGGAATATTTCTGCTGGAAAGCGAACATATATCGCGCATCGGTGATGCCGGCGCCGGCGAGCGTACGAATGGGACCGGCCGATATTGCGTTGACCCGGATTTTCTGCGGACCGAAGTCGACCGCAAGGTAGCGCACCGAAGCTTCCAGAGCGGCCTTCGCCACGCCCATCACGTTATAGTTTGGCATCGCGCGCAGACCACCGTTGTAGGTGAGCGTCACCATGGCGCCGCCGTTCGGCATCAGCATGGAGGCGCGCTTGGCAGCCTCGGTGAAGGCGTAGCACGAGATCACCATCGTGCGGATGAAATTCTCGCGGGTGGAATCCGCGTAGCGTCCTTTCAATTCGTTCTTGTCGGAGAAGGCCACCGCATGAACGAGAAAATCCATGGTGCCCCATTTCTGATTTATCGCATCGAACACCGCATCGACCGATGCGATATCCTCGACGTCGCACGGCATCAGAAAGGATGAGCCGGCCCGCTCCGCGAGCGGTTTGACGCGCTTGGCCAGCGCCTCGCCTTGATAGGTAAAGGCTAGCTGCGCCCCCTGGGACGCGAGCGCCTCCGCGATTCCCCACGCGATCGAGTGATCGTTGGCGACACCCATGATCAGGCCGCGCTTACCCTGCATCAAGTTGCCCCGTGGAGCGATTTGCTCACCAGCCATGGTCGTCGGCCTGCTTGGAAAAGATCGAAGGATGGACAAGGAAACGGGCTTGTTCATGCGAGGTTCCCCATCGAATCGCTTGGCGCGCCGAAATCCCGTTTATGGCGCGGACACAACAATCCGATGACGAGGCAGGTGGCGAGGCCGCCCCGGAAGCGTCAGGAAAAACCGTCATGCATCAAGCCGCTTGAACACAACCGACGCATTGGTGCCGCCGAAGCCGAAGGAGTTTGACAACACGCAGCCGAGTTTCACATTGTCCTTGCGTTCACGCACGATCGGCACATCGGCAAATGCAGGATCCAGATTCTCAATATTGGCGCTCTCGCAGATAAAGCCGTTCTGCATCATAAGCAGGGAGTAGACCGCTTCCTGGACGCCGGTGGCGCCAAGCGAATGGCCGGTCAGCGATTTGGTGGCCGAAATCGGTGGACACTTCGGGCCGAATACCTCACGGATCGCCTCAATTTCCTTGATATCGCCGATCGGAGTCGAGGTCGCGTGCGGGTTGATATAATCAACCGGTGCTTTGACGTTCTCGAGCGCCATGTTCATGCAACGTACGGCGCCCTCGCCCGACGGAGCGACCATGTCGTAGCCGTCCGACGTTGCGCCATAGCCGGCCACTTCGGCGTAGATCTTCGCACCGCGCGCCTTCGCGTGTTCGAGTTCTTCCAACACGAGCACGCCGGCGCCACCGGCAATCACGAAGCCGTCGCGATCTTTGTCGTACGCGCGCGATGCTTTTTCCGGCGTCGCATTGAATTTCGACGACATTGCCCCCATGGCATCGAACAGCACTGAAAGCGACCAGTCCAGCTCCTCGCAACCGCCGGCGAAAACGATATCCTGTTTGCCCCATTGGATCAGCTCGGCGGCGTTACCGATGCAATGATTGGAGGTGGCGCAGGCCGAGGAAATTGAATAATTGACGCCCTTGATCTTGAACCAGGTTGCGAGCGTTGCCGACGCCGTCGACGACATCGCCTTCGGCACCGCGAATGGGCCTACGCGCTTGGGGCCCTTGCTGCGCGCCGTGTCAGCGGCCTCGATGATGGCGCGGCACGAAGGGCCGCCCGAGCCCATCACGATCCCGGTGCGCTCATTCGAAATCTCCTTTTCCTCGATACCGGAGTCGCGGATCGCCTGCTCCATAGCGACGTGATTCCACGCGGCGCCGCCGCCAAGGAAGCGCATGGCGCGGCGGTCGACGACTTCGTCAGGATCGAGACGCGGCGCACCATGGACCTGGCAGCGGAATCCCAGCTCGGCGTATTTTTCCGCTCGAACGATTCCGGATTTGGCCTCGCGCAGACTTGCCAGCACTTCCTGCGTGTTGTTGCCGATCGATGAGACGATCCCCATTCCGGTGACGACGACCCGTCGCATAATCGTATGACCTTTAAAAATCTCGCCGCGGTTTGCTGCTGATTGGCCCACAGATTGGCCAGTTGCGTAATTTTGCAAGGCCCTCCACCGGGCTCAAGCACCACTGGGCTGTAGCGCCTCGTCCAGTTTGAAGAGGCCAACTTTAAGATCGTTGGCGCGGTATATCACGTTGCCGTCGGCGGAAAGCCAGCCGTCGGCGATGCCGAGCACAAGTTTCGAGCGCATGACCCGCTTTATATCGATGCCATAGATGACTTTTTTGACGGTCGGGAGCACTTGGCCGGAAAATTTGAGCTCGCCCAATCCAAGCGCCCTGCCCTTGCCGGACGCGCCCAGCCAGCCGAGAAAAAACCCAACCAACTGCCACAGTGCGTCGAGCCCAAGGCATCCAGGCATCACGGGATCGCCTTTGAAGTGGCACAGGAAGAACCACAGGTCCGGCTTTACATCGAGTTCAGCGCGAATCATGCCCTTGCCATGCTCGCCGCCATCCTCGCTGATTTCGGCAATCCGGTCGAACATCAACATCGGAGGCAGAGGCAGCTGCGCATTGCCGGCACCGAACAGTTCGCCACGGCCGCAGGCGAGCAAATCCTCGTACTCGAAGCTATGCCGCCGCGCGTCCACTGGTGTCGTTTCTCCGTGCAAGAGGCCTGACTGACTTGCCATGCCGAGTAGGTAACACACCAAAGCTAGCGGGCAAAGATGGCGGAACCGCGGGTTATGGACACGTCATCGCCGCCGAAGGCCGCGAAACCGGCTGCTTTCAGTTGCGACGCGGTTGCATCCAGCAAGCCGATTTCGTATATGTTGCAAATGAAACGGATTTGGCTGGCTCCGATCGGGCTGGCTGTTTTAGGCACGAGAAAAATGGCTTTGACGCGTACCGTGGTAATACCGAATATCAAAGCTGGCCCAGAGCGCTCACCAGACCGGTCGGCGTTGACCGGCTGTCCTTGGCACGACGTCAAAGCTATGTTGCGGGAGGTCGGGTTGCGCCCGACCCGTCAGCGCATGGCCTTGGGCTGGATCCTGTTCGGCAAGGGCGATCGCCATCTTACTGCTGAGATGCTTTACGAAGAAGCCACCCGCGCGAAAGTGCCGGTGTCTCTGGCCACGATTTACAACACGCTGCACCAATTCACCGAGGTTGGCCTGCTGCGACAGGTCGCAGTCGATGGAACTAAGGCATATTTCGACACCAATGTGACAGCGCATCATCATTTCTTTGTGGAAGGCGAGGATGAGCTGCTGGATATCCCCGACGCCGAAGTGCTCGTTGGCAAAACGCCAACCCCGCCGGAAGGCTTCGAGATCGCGCGCATTGACGTTGTCGTACGTTTGCGCCGGAAGTCCTAGCCAACTCCAACAACATAAATCCGAATTTGTCGTCATCGCCGCGGGCTTGTGAGCGCCGGGCCGAAGCTTCATCACTCGGCCTGAGCCAGGGCATTCCTAAAAAACCTACTCGACCTTCTCGTTCGGATAAGCGCCCCAAAGCCGCTCCTGGCGAATAAAGCCGTCAAAGCCTTTGCCGCTGAATTGGCACCATGTGCCGTTGCAAGACTTGATCGTCCCGAGCACACCGGACTGCAAGTGTGCCGAAATCGGCGATTTGACGTCTGCGCCTTCAAAGAGGGGAACCAGTTCCTCCTTTGACTTCGGCACGACCGTAGCCATCCGCCTGCCCGACAAAAGAGAGTGATAGACCCATCCTTCCGCGCCTTCCCAGTCGCGGATCCGACGCCAGTTCTCGAATTCCGCCGTGATTTCCACGGGCATGCCGGCGTGGGTATAGACCCAGCGTACCTCCTGATCCTTGTTCGGACCGGACCGCGCATTGACCCGATCGGACTTGAGGCTCACGAATCTTGGGATCGGAAGCCCGCTGACGGAGCCGGCGGCGCCATCGCTGGCAGACCAGGATGGAGAGGGCGGCAATCCCGCTATACCGGCTGCCAAGGCGAGCCTGCTCATCGACATCCGGAAGCTTTGTCTTGTCACGGCCATCTGGTAGGAAAACGACGGGAATTCGCCTAACACCTAGTGTGGGCGAGCAGGGTTAATGAGGGCTGAATCGATCGTACCTGGCGGTATTCCGCCAACACCGGACAAGTGCCGCAGTTGAGATCCGATGGCGAAAAGTAAAAAGCCGCTGGTCATTGTCACGCGCAAGCTGCCCGATCCGATCGAGCTGCGAATGCGGGAACTTTTTGATACCCGCCTCAACTCCGACGACAAGCCCATGACCCAGAGCCAGCTTGCCGAGGCGGTGAGAACAGCCGACGTCCTGGTTCCCACCGTCACCGATCGCATCGATGCGTCCGTGCTCAGCAAATCGGGGGATCAGCTCAAGCTGATCGCCAACTTCGGAAACGGTGTCGACAATATCGATGTGGCGACTGCGGTTCAGCGCGGCATCACCGTCACCAACACGCCTGGCGTGCTGACTGAGGATACAGCCGACATGACCATGGCGCTGATCCTGGCAGTGCCGCGCCGGCTAGTGGAAGGCTCCAACGTGCTGACCACCGACAAGGACTGGGTCGGGTGGTCGCCGACATGGATGCTAGGCCACCGCATCTGGGGCAAGCGACTTGGCATTATCGGCATGGGACGCATCGGACAGGCGGTCGCGCGGCGTGCGCGCGCCTTCGGCCTGCAGATCCATTATCACAATCGGCGAAGAGTGGCGCCCAAGACCGAGGAAGAACTTGACGCGACCTATTGGGAAAGCCTCGACCAGATGCTGGCGCGCATGGACATTGTTTCAGTCAATTGTCCGCACACGCCTGCGACCTACCATCTGCTGTCGGCGCGTCGACTGAAATCGCTGCGGCCGGAAGCTTTCATAGTCAACACGTCGCGCGGCGAAGTGATCGACGAGAACGCGCTTTCCCGTCTTATCGAGTCGGGTGACATCGCCGGAGCGGGCCTCGATGTGTTCGAACACGAACCGGCAGTAAACCCGAAGCTGGTCAAGCTCGCGCGCGCTGGCAAGGTCGTGCTTCTGCCGCACACCGGTTCCGCGACGATCGAAGGCCGCATCGATATGGGCGAGAAAGTGATCATCAACATCCGGACGTTCATGGACGGTCATCGGCCACCGGATCGTGTGCTGCCGAGCATGTTGTGATAGACGCTGCCGCTAATTGTGCCCCGACAAATCCCTGATCGTCGGATTTTCACCGCTTAGAGGATTGTTCGGGTCCCACGCATAACTCAGCGTTTCAAACCGCATCGACCGCGCATCGACCATGAGCAGACGGCCGACCAGCCCTTCACCGAAGCTTACGATTTCACGAATGGTCTCAAGCGCCATCAACGAGCCGAGCACTCCGGGCAGCGCACCGAGAATCCCGGCTTCCGCGCAAGCGGGAACGGTACCGGCGGGCGGCGGCTCGGGAAAGAGACAACGGTATGTTGGATTTGGTCTTCCGTCGGCCGCCTTTTCATGCGCGCGGATACAGGTGAGCGAACCATCAAAAGTCCCGACGGCGGCAGTGAGCAAGGGCTTGCGGGCGAAATAGCATGCGTCGGACACGAGATAGCGTGTAGCAAAGTTATCCGACCCGTCGGCGACGAGGTCGTATCGCGCGATCAGCTTGAGAGCATTGGCCGCTGTCAGGCGCTCATGATGGGCCTCAATATTGACAAGCGGATTTAATCTTTTGACAGCATCGCCGGCCCGCTCAACTTTCGGCCTGCCGATGTCCTCGGTGGCGAAAATGACTTGCCGCTGCAGGTTCGACAGCGACACATCATCGTCGTCCACGATTCCGAGCGTGCCGATTCCGGCGGCAGCGAGATAAAGTAGTGCCGGGGCACCAAGCCCCCCGGCCCCGACTACAAGAACACGCGCAGCCTTGAGCTTCGCCTGTCCCGGGCCGCCCACTTCGCGTAATACGATGTGCCGGGCATAGCGTTCGAGTTCTGTTGAATTGAGCATCATGGTTAAACCTAGCGCATGTTCCGAAACTCTCGGAATCGCTTTTCGTGAGCAAATCCGAGGCCCGCAGACTGATTCGCAACAGTGAATTTGCTTGGTTAAAACCCCATCGCGCCTTGCGCGTTAGTCTCCATTGGCTAAGGTGAGCCAAAAATACGGGTGGGGGCGGCGCGGATTCGATGGACCGGACTCGGTCGACGATATTGCTCGCGATTCTGCTGAGCGCCGGTTCGGCGCTGGCGCAGGAATCGTCCGGCATTGTGCCGACACCCGCGCAAGTTACCGAAAAGCCCGCGCACGTTGTCCACCACGCAGCGAAGAGGCGCGTGCAAGCACGTCGTATCGCGGCGCCGGCAACCGTTCCCGCGAAGGGCGCCGCACTAAGCACCGAACTCGCCAGGGCCGAGCCGACAGATGCGGGAAATTCCGAAATTTCCGCGGCCGAGCGTCTTAAAATTCAATCCGCGCTGCTGTGGTCGGGCGACTACACTGGTTCGCTCGGCGGTGAAGATCCATTTCGTTCCGCCGTCAAGAATTTTCAGAAGCGCGCGAAGTCGAGGATTACTGGCGTCCTCTCTCCGGTCGAGCGAGCCAATCTGCTCGCGGCGGCCAAGTCACATGAAGACGAGTTCGGCTGGACAATCGTAACCGATCCTTCGACCGGAGTGCGTCTCGGGCTTCCGCTGAAATTCGTTCCGCAGGTGCGGGATTCCGCACACGGAACGCGATGGTCGGCTACGCACGGTGAGGTGCAGGTCGAAACGTTTCGAGTGAAAAATTCGGAGCTCAAACTCGCCGCCCTGTTCGAACAGGAAAAAACCCAACCTTCGAGCCGAAAAATTGAAAACAGCGCCTTGCGCGATGACAGTTTCTATATCAGCGGCGTGCAAGGCTTGAAGAAATTCTCCGTACGCGCCTACGCTCGCGACGGCGAAATTCGCGGCTTCACTTTGCTTTTCGATCAAATGATGGAGACTATTGTCGCCCCCGTCACCGCGGCGATGGTCAGCGCTTTTTCGCCGTTCCCGGAGCGCAGTTCACCGTTCGCGGCCCTGGCGAAATCGGTCGAATACGGTAACGGACTGGTGGTGAGTGCGAGCGGCCATATTATCACTGATCGCAATCTCGTGAGCGGATGTCAGGTCATAGTCGCCGCCGGCCTCGGTAATGCCGATCAGGTCGCGGATGACACCAATAATGGTTTGGCCTTGTTGCGTGTTTACGGCGCGGGCAAGCTGACACCGCTCACCCTCGCGTCCGATCCGTCCCGAAAAGACGACGTGACGTTGGTCGGCATTCCGGATCCGAAAGAACAGAACGACGCAAGAAAGTTGACGGAAATCAAAGCGCGGCTCGCTGGCACAAATGCGATCGAACTGCGCCGGCCTGTGCCAATGGCGGGTTTTTCCGGAGCTGCGGCGCTTGATGCACAGGGCCAATTCCTTGGCATGATGCAGATGCGCAATTTCGTGGTTGCCAGTCTTGACCCGTCCATCCCGCCAGTTCGGCTCGTCACCGCGGAAGCCATTCGCGGCTTTTTAGCTGCCAACAACGTCGCAACCTCGCCGCAAGGCGAAGACGCCCGGGCAGCCGTGGTGAGACTTATTTGTGTACGGCAATAATCCGAATGGCCCGGCCTATTTGTGTTTCCATTTCGGCGGCCGCTTCTCGATAAAGGCCTTCATGCCTTCCTTCTGATCTTCGGTTGCAAATAATGAATGAAAAATCCTGCGCTCGAACGCCGTGCCTTCCGAAAGGCCGCTCTCGAACGCGCGGTTGATTGCTTCCTTCGCCGCCAGAACCGACGGCAGTGACATGTTGGCGATGGTGTCGGCAATTTTCATCGCCTGATCCATCAGGCTGGCTGCCGGCACCACGCGTGCAACCAGGCCTGATTCTTTGGCTTCTGCCGCATCCATCATCCGCCCGGTCAAAATCAGGTCCATGGCCTTGGCCTTGCCGATCGCGTGCGCGAGCCTCTGGGTCCCACCGATCCCGGGAATAACACCAAGCTTGATCTCGGGCTGACCGAACTTCGCCGTATCTGCCGCGACGACAATGTCCGATTGCATGGCGAGCTCACAGCCGCCGCCGAGAGCGAAGCCCGCCACCGCCGCAACAACCGGCTTGCGCGCCCGCGCTACAGCGTTCCAGTTGGAAACGAAATCGCCGAGATAAGCTTCGATAAAAGGCTTGTCCGCCATTTCCTTGATGTCGGCGCCGGCCGCAAATGCATTGTCGCTGCCGGTGATCAACATGCAGCCGATTTTGTCATCAGCGTCGAAAGCCTCGACGGCCCGTGTCAGCTCGCCGATCAAGGCCTTATTGAGCGCATTGAGCGCCTGAGGCCGGTTTAGGCGAATAATTCCAACCCGTCCGCGCGTCTCGACGATTATGTTCTCGTAGCTCATGATAAATCCCTGGACTAATCGAGTTTTGCACCGGAGCGCTGCACCACGTCGCTCCATTTGGCGGAATCAGCCTTGATGGTAGCGGCGAAATCCTCCGGTGTTCCGCCACCTGGCTCATCGCCGATCTTGGCAAACTTCTCCTTGAAAGCTTCCGAGGTGAGCGCCTTGTTGATGGCGACGTTAAGCCTGTCGACGATCGGTCGCGGTACTCCGGCCGGCGCAATGACCCCAGTCCAGGTCGGAGCCAGATATCCGGGGACTCCTGCTTCGGCGATGGTCGGCAATTCCGGGAATGCCGGAGAGCGCGCGGCGCCGCTCACCCCAAGCGCTCGCACCTTGTTGTCGTGCGCGAAGGGGGCCATCGTTTGCAGGCTTTCGAACATGAGATCGACATGCCCGGCGATCAGATCGCTGATGGCCGGCGCGCCGCCGCGATAAGGGACGTGCACAATTTCGGTTCCGGTCATGTGTTTGAACAATTCGCCGCCAACATGACCGGGTGACCCGTTGCTCGACGAAGCGTTGGTCAGCTTGCCGGGATTCTTTTTTGCATAGTCGACCAGTTCCTTTACCGAATTGATCGGCAGCTTCGGAGAAACCGCGAGCAACAGGTGCCCGCGGGCGACCAGTGCAATCGGCTGAAAATCGCGCTCGATATTGTAGGGCAGTTTCGCCACCATGTGGCGCGTGATCGCGAGCGCGCCGATCGGGCCCATGCCGATGGTGTACCCATCGGGCGGCGATTTCGCCACCAGATCGAGGCCAATCGTCAGTGCTCCGCCGGGCCGATTGTCGACGATAAGCTGTTGGCCCAATTCCTTGGACATCTCGGCGGCCAGAATGCGGGCAACGGTATCTGTTGCGCTTCCGGCGGCCTGCGGAACGATGAACCGGATGGGGTGATCGGGATATTCGGCGGCGCCCGCGCCAGTCAGCGTGACGGCGAGCGCGAGTGCGGTCAGACCAAGCTTTCGCATCGTAAAACCCTGGGCTCAGCGTAGCCTGACCTACCTTTGGCACGATGGGCAATAGAAGGTCGAGCGGCCAAGTTGCACGATCCGTCTGATTTTTCCTTCGCAAGAGGGGCAAGGTTGCCCCTCGCGGTCGTAGACCTGGAAATTGTGCTGGAAATCGCCGAGCGATCCATCCGCTTTGCGATGATCGCGCAGTGAAGAGCCCCCGGCTTCGATGGCATCCAGGAGCACGGCCTTGATGGCATTGACCAGCCTTTCGGCCCGCTCGTTCGGCTTGCCGTGACGGTCGGCAATGGTCGACGCACTGCGCAACGGCGATAGCCGCGCCCGAAACAGCGCTTCGCACACGTAGATGTTACCCAGGCCGGCGACCACACGCTGGTCACTCAATGCCGCCTTGAGCGAGGTCCTTTTGCCTGCACAGGCTTTTGCCAGCATCGCCGCGTCGAATTCGTTTCCCAGCGGCTCGGGCCCAAGCGCGCGCAGCAGCGGCTCCTGTTCCAACTTGGCGCGGGAGACAAGTTTCATCGAGCCGAAGCGGCGCGGGTCATTGAACGTCACCGTTGCGCCATTCGACATGTGAAACACCACGTGATCATGCGTGCGGCTACTCGATCGGTGGTGATGGTAATTGCCGGGGGTACTGTCCTTGCCGACCCGAAATGAGCCCGACATGCCAAGGTGCATGAGCAGCACATCGCCGGATGACAGGTCCGCCAGCAGATACTTCGCCCGTCGCCCGAGGCCCTCTACGGTCTTGCCGCGCAGCCTTTGAGCAAATCCTCTGGGCAACGGCCAGCGCAGATCGCCGCGTCGAACCTCCACCCTGACAAAACGCCGGCCTTCCATCGCGGGCGCCAAACCCCGCCGGACGGTCTCGACTTCAGGCAATTCGGGCATGATTAACCGCTCCCGCACCGACACATAGCGTCCCCCGGCTCCCCGCGCTATGGTCCTGTCCGCAAAGGACTATTGGCCATGCCCCGCGCCGGCGAACGAACTCATTTTGGCAACGAGAGCGTCCCGCTTGAGGACAAGCAGGGACGAGTGAACAACGTATTTCATTCGGTTTCCCGGCGATACGACCTGATGAACGACCTCATGTCCGGCGGTCTGCACCGCGCATGGAAGGATGTGCTGGTGTCGGCGGTCAATCCTCCAAAGAGTGAACGCAATTTTGCGGTGCTCGATCTGGCCGGCGGCACGGGCGACATCGCGTTCCGAATTGTGCGGGCGGGTGGCGCGGGCACGCGCGTGACTGTCTGCGATATCAACGCCGACATGCTTGACGTGGGGCGAGACCGCGCCTCGGACCGAAGCTTTGCCGGCAGCGTCACCTTCGAGCAGGGCAACGCCGAAGATCTTGCCTATGCCGATCGCTGCTTCGATTGCGTGACGATCGCTTTTGGCATTCGCAACGTGCCGCGCATCGAACGCGCGCTTGCTGAAGCCTATCGCGTCCTGAAGACCGGCGGCCGATTCCTGTGCCTGGAATTTTCCGCCGTGGACGTGCCTGGTTTCGATGCGCTCTATGAACTCTATTCGTTCCAGGTGATCCCGAGGGTTGGCGGCGTGGTGACCGGCAACCGTGAAGCCTATCAATATCTAGTCGAATCGATCCGCAAGTTTCCCAGGCCCAAGCCATTTGCACGCATGATTGAGGGCGCCGGCTTTCGCCGCGTTTCGTTCACCACGATGACTGGCGGCGTGGTGGCGCTCCACTCGGGCTGGCGATTGTGATCGCTGGCGTTTTTCATCTCGTCCGCCTTGCTCGCGCCGGCTTCGTGTTTGCGCGCGAGGGCGTCTTTGCGCTGGTCGATACGCGCCCTTTACCGTGGCCGGCCAGGACTGGCGTGGCGATTGCGCGTCTTCTTGAGCGACCGGGCACCAAGAGCGGTGAAAGCCGGCTCGCCGCCGCGCTGACGAGACTGGGCCCCACCTACGTCAAGCTCGGCCAGTTTCTCGCCACACGGCCGGATGTCGTCGGCCCCGCGATCGCGCACGACCTCGAAAGCCTGCAGGACAAGATGGCACCGTTCCCGCAAGCCCAGGCGGAGGCGGCGGTGGCGGCGGCTTTCGATAAACCTCTCTTGAAGGTCTATACGAGCTTCGGACCGGCAGTCGCGGCGGCCTCGATTGCCCAAGTGCACCGCGCCGAGATTGAAATTGGCGGTTCGCGCAAGCCGGTAGCCGTGAAAGTCCTGCGGCCGGGAATCGAGCATCGCTTCAGATCAGATCTTGATTCTTTTTTCTTTGCGGCACGCCTGGCGGAAGCGCTTGCGGCGGAAGGGCGGCGGCTGCGCCCGGTCGAGGTCGTGGCCACGCTTGCCCGTTCTGTGGCGATCGAAATGGACTTTCGGCTTGAGGCCGCAGCGGCTTCCGAGATGGCCGAGAACACGCGTGAGGATACCGATTTTCGCGTTCCACAGGTCGACTGGGACCGCACGGCGCGCGAAGTGCTCACTCTGGAATGGATCGACGGCATCCGACTCAGCGACCACGGCGCGCTGCAGGCAAAAGGCTTCAATCTGCCGGAACTTGGACGCAAGGTGATTCAGAGCTTTCTGCGCCACGCATTGCGTGACGGCTTCTTTCACGCCGACATGCATCCCGGCAATCTGTTCGTCGACGACGGCGGTCGGCTGGTCGCGGTCGACTTCGGCATTATGGGTCGCCTCGGGCCGAAAGAACGCCGCTTCCTCGCCGAAATTCTGCTTGGCTTCATTACGCGCGACTACTACCGCACGGCGCAGGTCCATTTCGATGCGGGCTACGTGCCCCGGCATCACTCGGTGGAAAGCTTCGCACAGGCAATCCGCGCCATCGGCGAGCCGATTCACAATCGCACCGCCGAAGATATCTCGATGGCGAAGCTCTTGATGCTGTTGTTCGAGGTAACCGGCCTCTTCGACATGCGCACGCGTCCCGAACTGCTGCTCCTGCAGAAGACAATGGTCGTGGTCGAAGGCGTCGCGCGCTCGCTTGATCCCAAGCTTGACATGTGGAGCACCGCGGACCCCGTCGTCCGCGAGTGGATAACGCGCAATCTCGGTCCTATCGGGCGGCTTGAGGATGCGGTTGAGGGAGCCGGCGAAGTCGGCCGTTTCCTCGGCCAGACGCCAGCTTTGCTCACGCGCGCTGGCACGTTGCTCGATCAGCTTGACGACATTACGCGCGATGGTCTCGTGCTTTCCCCCGAGACCGTTTCTGCCATCGGTGCGGCAGAAGCGCGCCGCAACCGCTGGACCACGATCGCACTGTGGGTGATTGCGGCGCTGCTGCTGTGGGTGGTGTGGCTGATCGCCTGACCTGAGAAAAAGCCAGCCAGGCGTGGCTGCTCCGCGCAGGTCCCCGCGAGCGCGCCTATTGGCTGACTGCCCGCACAGGCCTGGAAACCTGCGGCTTTCGCTCCATCGGGAACAGACCAAAATAAGGTTGCGCCTCATCAAGCACCCGCGCGAAGGAAGGCCGCGCCATTAAGCGATCGAGATACGCGCGCGTGTTCTTGTGCTCGGCGTCGAGCGGCACAACGGTGTTTGCATAGAATAGCGCCGGAGCCGCGGCGCAATCAGCCAAAGTAAAGGTGTCGCCCATCGCCCAGCTGTTCGATTTCACCCGTGTCTCGATCATGGTGTAGGAGCGGCCAAGCTGACCGATGGCCTGCTCCACGCCGAAAGGATCAGTACGGCCCGCGGGACGCAGCCTATCGCCGACGATTTTCTGCATAGGCTCCTGGATGTACAGATCATAGAAGCGGTCCCACATCCGTGTTTGCCAGGCGAGATCGCCATGAGCGGGCACAAAGGGCGTCCCAACGGGGTGGTAAGCGTCGAGATACTCGATAATGACCGTTGATTCGGCGACCGTGCAGTTGCGCGCCTCGTCGCGCAGCACCGGGAATTTTGCCAGCGGCCATAGCGCCCGGAACTCCGCGCTCGATTTCTCATCGCCGAGATCGACAAGGATCGGCTCGAACGCAATGTCGTGTTCGTAAAGCGCGATGAGCACCTTGTGGCAATACGACGCCAGCGGATGGTAATAGAGCTTGAGTGTCATGTCGTAGTCGCCATCTTTCTTGAATCGCCAAGCAGACCTTCCAGTTTGTCGATGCTCTGGGTCCAACCCGCTTCCATGCCGGCGAGCATCTGTGGCGCGATCGGAGCAAGGCCAACCGCATGCGACGTCACCGTGAGCTTGGTCTTGCCGTCTTTTTCGGTAAACGTGACGGTAGTTTCGCCTTCGAGCAGATGATTGCCGTCGTTGTCAGTCGCGATATTGGTGAAGACCAGGCGCTCGGGCGCAACGACCTCCCGAAACTCCCCTTTCATCGGGTAGTCCTGGCCGTCCGGCCCACGCATCACGATGCGCAAGCTGCCTCCAACTCTCACGTCGAGCTCGCAGACCGGATTGGTAAAGCCGCGCGGTCCGAACCATTGCGCCATCATTTTCGGATCGGTCCACGCTTTCCATACCAGCTCACGCGGCGCATCGAACACGCGCAAGAGGGTGACAGTCCCTTCTCCGAATTTGGCGGGATTGTTCATGTCTTTTCCGTCAACGGATTCAACATCAGCTACGCGGCTTGGCCCTCATAAGCCTGCCTCAGTTTTGCGAGATCGAACTTTTTCATCTTCAGGAACGCGTCGGTGACGCGCTGGGTTTTTTTGTTGTCCGGATCCGTCATCATTTTTCCGAGCATGGTGGGGACAATCTGCCAGGAAACGCCGAATTTATCCTTCAGCCAGCCGCAGGGCTGTTCGCGGCCGTCCTTGGTCAGAGCATTCCAGAAGTAGTCGATCTCTTCCTGAGTGTCGCAATGAACCTGGAATGATACAGCCTCGCTGAACTTGAACTGTGGCCCGCCATTGAGCGCAACGAACGGCTGCCCGTCGATCTCGAACTCTGCAACCATCACAGAGCCCGGCTTCTTGCCGTGGATCTCCTGACCGGCCTTTCCGTAGCGGCTGATCTTCCCGAGTTTCGAATTTTTGAACACGGAGACGTAGAACTTCGCCGCTTCCTCGGCTTCTGAATCGAACCACAGGCACGGCGTGATCTTATGCGTGGTGAGCGCCATGATGTCCTCCTTAACGCGCGGTTATTTGGCTTTTGCAAGATAGGCTTCGAGCTGCTCCAGGGTGCCGCTCCAGCCCTGGTTCATGCTTTGATGCGAAGTATCGAACACCTTTTGCTCTTCAGGCGTCGCGTTGTGCGCGGCCCAGCGGACGGTGAATTTGGTTTTCCCGCCGGGCAGTTCTTCAAACGTGAACGTCGAATGCATCTGGAGCGGCCAGGACGTGTGGCCCGGGTGGCGAGTAGTGCCGCCTTCCTCATCGGAAAATGAGCTGATGAAGTCGAGGCGTTCGGGTGGAACGATCTCGCGAAAGACGAACTTGCCCCACATCGGCGCGCCGTTCGGCGCCTTGAGGCCGTAGTGGTAGGTGCCTCCCACGCGGAGATCCATCTTTGAAGCAACAACAGTGAAGCCTTTGGGCCCCCACCATTGCCTCATGTGCTCCGGATCGGTGAAACATTTCCAGACCAGATCGCGCGGGGCGTCGAGTACGCGTGAGATGACAAACTCGGTGCTTTTCGTGGCGGTCGCCATTAGGCACTCCTTGATTGGCCGTTGGAGATGCTGTTTTGCGAAAGACGATCAGGAGAGAATGAGCGCGCGGTCTGAATCACAGCAAGCCCGGCGCGCCCTGGCTTTCACTTTGACTGGACGAGGACCATCCAGTTGACGCCAAATTTGTCCTGCGTCATTCCAAAGCGCGGCGAAAAGAACGTCTTGCCGAGCGGCATGACAACCTTTCCACCACTCGACAGCCCATCGAAAAGGCGATCGGCGTCCGCCTCACTTTTTGCATCCACGGAAAGCGCGAAGCCGTCGAACTTGGGATTGCCAGTGTTGCGCCCATCAGAAGCCATGACCCGCGTGTCGCCGATCTTGAACGAGGCGTGCATCACCTTGTTCTCGTTGCCGGGGGAGCACATTGATTTGTCGGGACTGTCTTTCCAGCGCATGAGCATGTCGACCTGGGCGCCGAGAGTCTTTTTGTAAAACTCAATCGCCTCCTCGCAACGGCCATCGAAGAACAGGTAGGATTGCACTTGCATAACTCTTCTCCTCGCGTTGTCATCATTGACAAATAGGTTGATATCAACCTATTATCGGCCATGTCAAGCCGCCAGCGATTACCACTGTCCGCCACGCATCTGGTGCGCGACAACTGCCTGTGTCTGCATGTGCAGCGCGCCGCGCGAGGGCTGGCGCGACGTTTTGACGATGTGTTCCGTCCGTTCGATCTCACCCACGGGCAATTTTCCCTGCTGATGTCGCTGAACCGGCCGGAGCCGCCCACGATTGGCAGCGTCGCGGCGCTGCTTGCCATGGACCGCACCACGCTGACGGCGATCCTTAAACCCCTTGAACGTCGCAGGCTGGTGAAGGTTTCGATCGATAAAGAGGATAAGCGCAGCCGTCGTCTCACAATTACGGCAAGCGGGCGATCGCTTCTCGCCAAGGCGTTTCCGCTGTGGCGAGAAACCCACGCCGCGATCGATCAGTCGGTCGCTGCCTTCCATCCGAACGATCTTCGCGCTGCGTTGCGTGCGCTGTCGTGAACGGCAGATCATCTACGCACTCTTTTCTGTCGGCATCGTGGCAAGATAGTCGGCGAGCCGCGCCATCGTCTGTACGAGGCCCTTGTCCGCGCCGTAATGTTTGATGACGTGCGCACGCTCTTCGGCGGACGGGAACTTGCCATGCCAGGTCAGCAGGGTCTTACCGTTGCCGAGATCCTCGAACGTCACCGTCTGCGTGAACTGCACGGGCTCGACGTCATCGCCGCCGGCGTGGCGATAGACGATGCGTTGCGGCGGAACAATCTCGTCGAATGTAATGCGGTTCTGATAGTCGCGGCCGTCAGGCCCGTGCATGACGAAACGCCATACGCCGCCAGGACGAAAATCATACGCATTCGTCGTGGTGGTGAAGCCGTTCGGCCCCCACCATTGCGCGAGATGCTTCGGGTCGGTCCACACCGAGAACACCAATGCGCGCGGCGCGTCGAGCACGCGCGAGCCGATGATCGAACACGGATCGCGCTCAAGGTCGATGCTACTTTTTACGGCCATGGTTTTTCATCCGCTTGGTCTGTTTCTGTTGGGCTTGCAGAACTTTGAGGTAGTCGTCGAGTCGATCGAGCCGCTCTTCCCAGAGCCGGCGATACTCCTCGAGCCATTGGTCGGCTTCCCTGAGCGCGCGCACATCGATCTTGCAAGGACGCATCTGTGCGTCCCGGCCACGCGTGATGAGCCCGGCGCGCTCGAGGACCTTCAGGTGCTTGGAAACCGCAGGCAGGCTCATGTCGAACGGTTCGGCGAGCTTCAGCACGGATGTCTCGCCAAGCGCGAGCCGCGCCAGGATCGCGCGCCTCGTGGGGTCGGCAAGGGCCGCGAATGTGCCGCTGAGACGATCGGTCGCCATGATCGAATTAAACCAGTTAGTTAATTAACTTATTAGTTAAATACAGGAACAGACCAAGCCACGTCAAGGAGAGCCAGACGGAATTTATTTTGATTGCAATGATTGCAATGCAATCAATTCGTGCTATAATATTGTAAGTTAATGAGAATTCCATGGCATCCCTCACCGTTCGTCAGCTCGATGAACAACTGAAGAAGCTCCTGCGCCTGCGGGCGGCGCGCAGCGGACGTTCGGTCGAGGACGAGGTGCGCACGATCCTGCGCGAGGCAACTGAGACAGCGCCAGATGAGGCGCCAGTTTCACCAACGACAAAGCCACAGAGAAAAATTGCGCGAGCTCAAACGCCAGGCGGCGCCAGACGCGTGCTGCTCATCATCGGTGGCGGCATCGCGGCCTATAAATCACTGGATCTGATCCGGCGGCTGAAAGAGCGCGACATTGCCGTGCGCTGCATCCTGACCAAAGCGGCAGAGCAATTCGTGACTGCGCTGTCGGCAAGCGCGCTTGTGGGGGAGCGCGTCTTTACCGACCTGTTCGATCCTGCGAGCGAATTTGACGTCGGACACATCCGGCTCGCACGCGAGACTGACTTGATCGTGGTTGCTCCGGCGACCGCCGACTTGATGGCAAAATTTGCGGGCGGACACGCCGACGACCTCGCCACTGCTGTCTTGCTGGCAACAACTGCAAAGATACTTCTCGCGCCGGCGATGAACCCGGGCATGTGGGCAAACAAGGCCACGCAACGCAATCTGACGGAACTTGTTGCCGATGGTGTTGGGCTCGTCGGTCCGAGTGAAGGCGAGATGGCTGAAGCCGGCGAACGCGGGATAGGCCGTATGGCAGAGCCACTGGAAATCGCCAACGCTGCGGAGAAAATCCTTGGCGCCCAAGGTGCGCCGGTGCTGCTTGGCCGGCGCGTGCTGATCACTTCGGGGCCCACGCATGAACCGATTGACCCGGTTCGCTACATCGCCAATCGCTCATCGGGAAAGCAAGGCCACGCAATTGCCGCTGCTGCTGCTGCCGCCGGCGCCGATGTCACGCTGGTGAGCGGTCCTGTAAATGTGCCTGACCCGCCGGGCGTCAAGGTGATCAAAGTCCAGACGGCGCGCGAAATGCTGCAAGCGGTCGAACGCGCGCTGCCGGCCGATATCGCGATCTTTGCCGCCGCCGTTGCCGACTGGCGCGTGGCCAACGCCGGCGAACAGAAGTTAAAAAAGCAGCCTGGGAAAACCATTCCCCAGCTTGCGCTGGTCGAAAATCCGGACATTCTTGCAACGATTGCGAAGCGGAAAATACAGCGGCCGACATTGGTGATCGGCTTTGCCGCCGAAACTGAAAATGTGGCTGCCAATGCGAAAGCGAAGCTCGCCAGCAAAGGCTGCGATTGGATTTTGGCCAACGATGTTTCGCCGCAGTCGGGGGTGATGGGCGGAGACCGCAACACCATCACGCTTGTGCGCGCATCTGGTGCCGAAGTCTGGCCACCGCAGAGCAAGGATGAAGTCGCAGCCATGCTGGTCGCTCGTATTGGGGATGTTCTTAAAGGGGAGAAGCGGTGAACAACCCCGTAGTGCGCATGATGCGGCTGGCGCACAGCGAGGGCTTGACCCTGCCGGACTATCAGACTGCCGGGGCCGCCGGGCTCGACCTGTTCGCCGCGATACCCGACACCAAACCTTTGACGCTTCGCCCCGGTGGACGCGCGCTGGTGCCGACTGGCATCGCGATCGCACTTCCGGCGGGTTACGAAGGCCAGGTGCGACCACGCTCAGGGCTTGCGACACGCCATGGTCTCACCATCCTCAATGCTCCCGGCACGATTGACGCCGATTACCGTGGTGAGATTCAGGTTGTGCTCGCAAATCTCGGCAACGAAGACGTAACGATCACAAGAGGCATGCGCATTGCTCAATTGGTGATCGCGCCGGTTGCTCGTGCTCAAATCGTGGAAGTCGCGTCTCTCGACGAAACGGTACGCGGAAGCGGCGGCTTTGGTTCAACCGGAAGTTGACCTGTGATCTCCACCATTCGTAGGTAGACGGATGCGGCACTGTAGCCTAATACCACTCACGTACGCTGCTACCATGAGTGGTTCGTCAAATGACTCTGGTGTCCAGAAAGGGCATCCTGGCAATTGCTGCGGTCATCGATGTTGCAATGAATGCTCGCACGCGCCCGGTGTCGGCTAAGTCACTGGCAGCCCGTCACCGGTTGCCACCTCGCCACCTCGAGCCGCTGCTGCAAGCGCTGGTACGCGATGGCATCCTGAGGGGAATTCGGGGGCCCCATGGCGGCTACGAGCTGGGACGCGAGCGCAATCGCATCACGGCCGACGATATCCTGCGTGCGGCAACCACCGTGGATGAGGTCGATGCGCTGCAGCCGAGCTCGGCGTTGGTAAATGAGATCGTCTGGCCCGCGCTGGCCGAAACCGAACGAACGGTTTCCGTCGCCCTCGGTCGTATCAGCATTGATGACATGGTTAGGCGTACCACCGCAGCGAAATAAGCATGCGACCCTGCCGCGCGGGGACCTGTTCACGATCTGGACTCTTTCGGCGCGATTCACCTTAGGGGTAAAGTCAATCGATTCGCGGGAAACGGCGTGGCGGACGCCGCCCCGCTCCGTTGGGGCAGGCCCGAATGCCGGAGACAATCCGGACGGCGAACAAGAGGCTGCGTTCTCGTCCGTGGCGAGGCGGATTCCTCGCCTTCGCGACCGCAAATTTCATTTTTTCCGGCTCAGCGACGAGCGCCGAGGCGCACCTAGGTGCGACCGCATTCGATGCCGTCCATCGCACCATGGCGATCCTTCGTGGCCAGGGCATCAGCCTGCTGACTTTTATCCTTGCCGTGATCGGACTGGGCCTTTTGGCTAGCGTCATTCTGCTTCGTGCGCTTAGGTCGAAAGACCGCATCGAAAGTGCTGCAAGAGACGAGATCATTGCGTTGCAAGCCGAGGCTGACCGGCTCAAAACGCTTTTATTGTCTGCGCCGCAGATCCTGGTGACATGGCCGGCAGCTTCAGAGCAGCCGGACATCACCGGCGAAACTTCGATCGTGGCGCCCGGCGCTGCGCCTGAACGCGTGCTTGCATTCGGCAGCTGGCTCGAGCCCGCCGCGGCGCAACGCCTTGAGCAAGCGGTTGAAACTTTGCGGGTCGAGGGTCGCGGCTTCGTGATGACCCTTACGACACGCACGGCGCACCCCGTGGAGGCGGAAGGCCGCGCGATCGGCGGGCGTGCCGTGCTGCGCCTACGTGACGTAAGCGGCATCGAGCAGGAGTTGCTCGACCTTGCCGCGCGGCATGACCGGCTTCTGGCCGATGTCGAAACGTTGAGAGCGTTGCTTGATTCATTGCCGGCGCCCGCATGGGTGCGCGACAATGCCGGCGAGTTGACCTTTGTGAATTCGGCCTATGCTCGCGCCGTTGAAGCTCAGAATCCCGACGATGCTGTCGCGCGACGGCTGGAATTGCTCGACCAGACGGCGCGAGCGGAGATGGCCCGCACCCGAACCGCAGCCGGAACCTACACCGGCAGGCTGCCGGCGATTGCGGCAGGAGGTCGCCGAATTTTCGAGATCATTGATGCGCCGGGCACAATCGGCAGTTCGGGCATCGCGATCGATCGCACGGATATAGAGATCATGCGCGCAGAACTCGCGCGCATGGTAGAGGCGCACCGCCGCGTACTTGATCAACTCGCGACCGGGGTTGCCGTGTTTAACGTCGACCGTAAGCTCACTTTCTATAACGCGGCGTTGCGCTCGTTATTTGAGCTTGATACCGGCTTCCTTGATCAATCGCCGACCGATGCGGCCGTGCTCGAAATTTTGCGCGGCAAGCGCAAGCTGCCGGAAGAACAGGACTTCAGGCAGTGGAAGCAACAGCTCTACGAGGCCTACCGTGCTGTCGAGGCGAAGGAGCACACGTGGCATCTGCCGGACGGCCGCACGCTGCGAGTGGTGACCACACCCAATCCCGAGGGTGGGGTCACGTATTTGTATGACGATGTGACCGAGCGGCTCGACATGTACCGCCGCTACGATGCACTGATCAAGGTGCAGAGCGAGACTCTCGATCACTTGGCTGAGGCAGTGGCAGTGTTTGGCAGCGACGGTCGTGTTCGATTGCACAATCCTGCTTTCCAGCGCATGTGGAAGCTCTCGCACGATGCACTTGAGCAGCGTCCCCATGCCGAAGCCGTGACTGCGTGGTGCCAGGCCCTGCACGACGACAATACGGTTTGGCGAAATCTTCGTGCCGCTGTAACCGCGATCGACAATCGAGAGCCCCTGGCTGCGCGCATCGAGCGGCGTGATGGATCCGTTCTCGATCTTGCAACGATGCCCTTGCCTGACGGGGCAACGCTCGTCACATTCCAGGACAGGACAGATACCGTCAATGTCGAGCGCGCACTGCGCGAGCGAAACGAAGCGCTTGAGGCAGCGGACTCGATCAAGGTCGATTTCGTGCACCACGTTTCTTATGAGTTACGCTCGCCCCTGACAAATATTATTGGCTTTGCGAATTTACTGGGCGACCCGGCATTCGGCTCTTTGACTCGAAAGCAGAGCGAATACCTCGGCTATATCACGGCCTCGACGAATGCGTTGTTGGCGCTGATCAATAATATTCTCGATCTCGCCACCATCGACGCCGGGGCAATGACGCTCAATCTTGGCGAGGTTGATATTCAGGCGAGCATGGAAGCAGCCGCGGAAGGCGTGCAGGATCGGCTGGTAAAAAACCGTATCAGGCTCGATATCCGCGCGCCGGCCAATATCGGTAATTTGACCGCCGACGAGCGGCGCCTGCGCCAGATCCTGTTCAATCTATTGTCCAATGCCGTCGGATTTTCACCACCAGGAGAGACCGTTATCCTTTTGGCTGAACGACGCCTGGATGCGGTTTTCTTCAGAGTGACCGATCACGGGCCGGGAATTCCGCCGGAGGCAATGGACAAGGTATTCGATTGGTTCGAAACGGACTCGATGGGATCGCAGCATCGTGGTCCGGGCCTCGGACTCTCGCTTGTCCGCTCCTTCGTCGAATTACACGGCGGATCAGTGACAATCGATTCCGCTCCGGGACGAGGTACAATCGTTACTTGCGCTTTCCCAGTGGAACAGGTCGCAAAGCAAACGGCGGCGTAGCAACTTACCCCCGCAGGCATTCTGGCGCAGGACCGCCCCATCCGTTTATAAAGTGCGGGCTTGTAACGGATGATTCGATGTTTTTCTCCAGTTCCGGCGGCTATAGCTTCGCAACGACACTAGCCGACGAAGCCGCGACTTACCGACTGATGACGGACGTTGCTGCCGTCCTCGAGCCCGGCGATCTGATCACGCTGTCGGGCGATCTGGGCGCTGGCAAGACCACTTTTGCCCGCGCACTGATCCGCTATCTCGCCGGCGACGACAGGATAGAGGTGCCGAGCCCGACCTTTACATTGATGCAAACCTATACCCTACCCAGCTTTACGGTCCTGCATGCCGATCTTTATCGGCTGTCTGGAGCGGGTGAGTTAGCCGAGCTCGGCCTCGAGGATGCACCCGAAGGCGCGGTAACGCTGATGGAGTGGCCGGATCGCGCCACGGGCTTCTTGCCGAGCAACCGGCTCGATATCGCCCTCACGCTTGAGCCGCAACACGGACCAACTGCACGGAGCGTGCGCATCACCGCGCACGGCAACGTCGCCCCGCGCGCCGAACGCATCCTGACCATTCGCCGTTTTCTCGATCGGTCAGACTTTGGTCGCGCTTCGCGCCGGCGGATCCAGGGTGATGCCTCGACGCGGAGCTACGAACGACTGACGCGCGACGGCGCCACCTATGTCCTTATGAACTCACCCAAGCGATCGGATGGCCCGCCTGTGCGCAATGGCAAGCCTTACAGCGCAATCGCGCATCTTGCCGAAAATGTCACCCCATTTGTCGCGATGACACAGGCTTTGCGCAGGCAGGGGCTGTCGGCGCCTGCCATCTTTGCATCGGACCGTGAGACCGGACTGCTGGTGATCGAGGATCTCGGCGAGGAGCTCGTTGTCGGGGGCGAGCCCCCGGCGCCGATTGAAATGCGCTATGAGGCCGCAACAGATCTCCTGGCAGAGCTGCATAGTGAACAGTTGCCGACGGTGGTGCCGGTCGAGCCAGGCATCGATTATCGGCTGCCACTCTACGATCTGGATGCATTTCTGATCGAGGTCGAGCTGCTGCTCGACTGGTACCTCCCCAAGCTTGACGTAAAACTTTCCGACAGCAAACGAGACGGTTATCGCGCGCTGTGGCGCGAAGCCTTAATGCCGGTCCTGGCTGGCCCGCACACGTGGGTGCTGCGCGATTTTCATTCGCCAAATCTCCTGTGGCTGCCTGAGCGTGAGGGGATCTCCCGCATTGGCCTACTCGATTTTCAGGATGCCGTGATAGGGCCCGAAGCCTTTGACGTCGCCTCGTTGTTGCAGGACGCCCGCGTGGATGTGTCGGAGGGACTGGAGATGAAGCTCCTGTCTCGTTACACGCGTGCGCGCCTCGCTGCCAATGCAACATTCGACACGCCGGCATTCGCGCGAGCCTATGCGACGCTTGGGGCACAACGCTCATCCAAGATCCTGGGAATCTTCGCGAGACTTGAGCGGCGCGACCGCAAGCCGCAATATCTGCGTCATCTCCCCCGCGTATGGACTTATCTGCAGCGTTCGCTGGCACATCCCGCGCTCGGACCGCTCGCAGCCTGGTATCGAGCCAATGTACCGCCGCTGAAAGTCTGATGCATGCCTGCAGAACTAACTAAGTCTATTCCGCGTCGCGCGATGGTCCTTGCCGCGGGACTCGGGACGCGCATGCGCCCGATCACGGATTCAACGCCGAAGCCGCTGGTGAAAATTTCCGGCAAGCCGCTCATCGATCATGTGCTCGACCGCCTTGATGAAGCAGGAGTCGAAAGCGCGGTGGTCAACGTGCATCACATGGCAGATCAGATACGGAAACATCTGTCGCAGCGACGTCGACCTCGGATCGTGATCTCTGACGAGCGCGGTGAACTACTCGGCACGGGAGGTGGCGTCAAAAAGGCATTACCGGAACTTGGCGACGCACCTTTTTTTCACATCAATTCGGACACGATATGGATGGAAGGGGTGAAGCCCAACCTCGCGCGCCTCGCGCTAGCCTTCGACCCTGCCGCAATGGATGCGCTTCTCCTGCTTGCTCCGGTCGCGGGCAGCATCGGGTACTCCGGGCGCGGCGACTTTGCCATGACCCCCGACGGGCGCCTGCGTCGGCGTGCTGAGCATGAGATCGCTCCATTCGTCTATGCCGGGGCGGCGATCCTCACGCCTGCGCTATTCAAGGGCGCGCCGGACGGGAACCTTTCGCTCACGGCACTCTTCGAACGTGCCGCACAAGCGCAGCGGCTGCATGGACTTCGGCTCGAAGGTTTGTGGATGCACGTCGGCACGCCGGAAGCCATTGCTGAAGCAGAATCCGCGATCCGCACAAGCGCAGGGTAGCATTGGGCCGGATTGCCAGCCGCCCAAAGCATGTATCATTCACCGCGATGCCAGCCACCAAACCACGTGTTTTCAATATCCCCGCCTCGGCGCCGTTTTTGCGGGTCCTCATCGATTCGTTGCGCTCGGGCAAACTCGTATCAGGTTTTCCGGCGTCCGATGATCCGCTCGAACTCGCGCGGGCGACCCTTTATCTGCCGACCCGGCGCGCCTGCCGGCTGGCGCGAGATGCCTTCGGCGCCGGGCTTGACGGGCAGGCCGCGATCCTGCCGCGCATCATCGCGCTTGGCGATCTGGACGAGGATGAAATCGTCTTCTCCGAGGCGGCAAGTGCCCAACTGGCGGAACAAGTACTGCCACTGCCGCCAGCGATCAGTCCGCTGGAACGGCGGCTGTTGCTGGCGCAGCTCATTGTAGGTTGGGCCTCGGCGATCCGCCCCGATGAAGGCGCGCCGCTGATCGCCAATACGCCGGCCGCCGCGCTCGCGCTTGCCGACGATCTCGCCCGCCTGATCGACGACGTGACTACCCGCGAGATGGATTGGCGAAAGCTCGATGGCCTGGTGCCGGACCGCTTCGACAAGTATTGGCAGTTTACGCTCGATTTCCTCAAGATCGCCCGCAGCTATTGGCCGGAGCGTCTTGCGGAAAAAGGCATGATCGATCCCGCAAGGCGACGCGACCTTCTCATCGATGCCGAAATGAACCGCCTCGCCGGCAGCCGCGATCCGGTGATCGCCGCCGGCTCGACCGGCTCGATGCCGGCCACTGCAAAACTGCTCGCGGCGATCGCGCAACTTCCGCACGGCGCTGTTGTATTGCCGGGCCTCGATACCGATCTCGACGAGGCCTCCTGGCACAATTTCGCGAGCAGCGAAGACGACAAGAACGCACCGGCCGCCGTGCATCCGCAATTCTCCATGCACGCCCTGCTCGCCCGAATGGGTGTTTCGCGCAGCTCCGTCAAACCCCTCGCCGAGCCGGCTCCCCACGCGCGCGAGATGCTGATTTCGGAAGCAATGCGTCCGGCCGCCACCACCGAACACTGGCAACTGCGCTTGAAGGCTCCCGATTTTGCCGCCGCGGCCGACAAAGCGATGGCCGACGTCCAAGTCATTGAGGCCGCCAACGCGGAAGAGGAAGCACTGGCAATCGCGATTTGCCTGCGCGAGGCGATCGAAACGCCCGACATGACCGCGGCGCTGGTGACACCCGACCGTGCCCTCGCGCGCCGGGTGGTGGCCGCGCTCGAGCGCTGGAACGTCGAGGTCGACGATTCCGGTGGCGATGCGCTCGCCGACACGCCGGCCGGCATCTTCGCGCGGCTCGCGGCCGAAGCCGCGCTGGGCGGACTCGAGCCGGCGACGCTGCTGGCGCTGCTCAAGCATCCCCTCCTGCGGCTCGGCGCCGAAGCCTTCGCGCATGAGCGCGCGATCGCGGCGCTCGAGCGCGCCGTGTTGCGCGGACCGCGTCCGCGTCGCGGCTCGGAAGGCCTCAAGCACGCGCTCGCAATCTTCAAGCAGACGCGCGACGAACTGCACAGCCGCGATCCACGCAGTTTTGTGATGTCCGCCGATCTTGATGCGGCCGAGCACCTGGTCGAGAAGCTCGCCCAGGCCCTGGCACCCCTGGAAGCGCTCCGATCCGCGCCGCAAAGCCTGTTCGTGTTGGCGAACATGCACGCCAAGGCAATCGAGATGCTCGCGGGCAATGGCGAGCTCGTTGCCGCCTACGCTGGCACCGACGGCCGGCAATTGCAGCGCACTTTTGAAATCATCGCCGAAAGCCCGACGTCGCTGACACTCGAACTGGGCGCCGCCGACTACGCGGAGGTTTTCCATCAAATCTCCTCCGGGAGAGCGGAGCGGCGCGCCGAAATTGGTACTCCCCGCGCGCGCATCTTTGGCCTGTTGGAGGCGCGGCTGCAGAACGTCGACCGCGTCGTGCTCGGTGGGCTTAACGAAGGAACCTGGCCGCCCGATACCCGCAGCGACCCTTGGCTGAGCCGTCCGATGCGGCTCGAACTCGGCCTCAATCTGCCGGAGTTGCGCGTCGGCCTGTCGGCGCACGATTTCGCGCAGGGGCTGGGTACGCCGGAGGTCGTTCTCTCCCGCGCGGCTAAACACGCAGGCGCACCGGCGGTCAGATCCCGCTTTATGCAGAGACTGGCCGCGGTCGCGGGCGGGACGCGCTGGAAAGAGGCGTTAAAGCGCGGCGCAATTTATACGGAATATGCGCGCGCGCTCGATTTTCCCGGCGCGGTGTCGCCCACGCCGCGGCCGCAGCCGGTGCCGCCGCCCGAAGCGCGCCCGTCGCAACTCAGTGTCACCGACATCGAGAACTGGCTACGTGATCCCTATACGATCTACGCCAAACATGTCCTGCGACTGTTCCCGCTCGACCCTATTGATACGCCGCCGGGCGCCGCCGACCGCGGTACTTTCATCCATGAAGCGATCGGGGAATTCACAAAAATTCATGCGGATGCCCTGCCCGCCGATGTCGCGCGCGAGCTGAAGACGCTCGGCGAGAAGCATTTTGCGCCGCTTGAGGACTACGAGGAGGCTCGCGCCTTCTGGTGGACGCGTTTCCTCCGTATTGCCGACTGGCTGGCCGGCTGGGAACTCGAGCGCCGCGCCGGCGCGAGCAAGATCTTTGCCGAAATGTCGGGGAGGCATCCGATCCCCCTCGGCAAAACCCAATTTCTCCTGACCGCGCGCGCCGACCGCATCGAAAGGCGCACCGACGGCAGCTATGCTCTCCTCGATTACAAGACCGGCCAGCCGCCGACCGACTCGCAAGTCCGCAGCGGACTGGCGCCTCAGCTCACGCTGGAAGCGGCGATTCTGCGCAATGGGGGTTTCTCGGGTATCCCTGCCGGCTCCTCGGTGTCCGAAATCGCCTACGTGCGGCTCAAGGGTGGCGATCCGCCAGGCGAGTCCAAAACCATCAAAATCAATGACGGCACGCCTGACAGCTTCGCGGACATTGCGTTGCGCAAGCTCACCGGTATCGCGCAAAAGTTCCTAGTCGAGGGCGAGCCTTACCGTTCCCTCGTCCACCCGATGTGGAAGAAGCAATACGGCGACTACGATCATCTTGCCCGCGTGAAGGAATGGGCAGCCTCGGGTGGCGAAAGCGAGGACGAGTGGTGAGTCCTGCCCGTCAGATTCCGGACGCCGCAAGGGCCAGCCAGATCGCAGCCGCCGATCCGGAGCGTTCGGTGTTCGTGTCTGCCAATGCTGGTTCCGGCAAGACGCATGTGCTGGTGCAGCGGGTAATCAATTTGCTGCTGCGCGGTGAGGACCCGGCGAAGATCCTTTGCGTGACCTTCACCAAAGCCGCCGCTGCCAACATGGCGACCCGCGTGTTTGACACGCTGGCAGAATGGACGGCGCTCGACGACAACGCACTAGACGCGCGGATCAAGCTCGCGACCGGCAAGATGCCCGACGCTGCGCAGCGCGCCCGCGCGCGCCGGCTTTTCGCGAATGCTCTGGAAACGCCTGGCGGATTGAAGGTCCAGACCATTCACGCCTTCTGCACGCGCCTGCTGCATCAGTTTCCGTTCGAGGCCGACGTCGCGGCGCGATTCGAGGTGCTCGACGATGCGACCACTGGGCTGCTTCTCAACCAATTAACTCTGGACGTACTGCTCGAGGGCGCCACGTCACCCAACAGTGCGCTTGGCAGGGCGTTGGATACCGCCATTACTGGCGCAGCCGATGTGACATTCAAGGAAGTCATCGCGGAGACAATCGCTACACGTGACCTGATCACGCGGTGGACCGGACGCGCCGGGGGCGTGCCGCAGGCGATCGATGAATTGACCCGCACTTTCGCTCTTGCGCCGGAAGACAGTCTCGCTGCCGTGGAATCGGAATACTTCTCGGCTTCGCTCATTCCGCAGGGTGAATGGCCCGCGTTGATCGATGTTTTTTCGGCCGGCTCCAAAACCGACAAGGAGCTAGCTGTTTCATTGTCTGCCGCCATGCACTCTTCGGGACGCGAACGGCTCGAACGCTATCTCGACGTATTTTGCACCGACAAGCGCAAAGCCCGCACAAGCCTACTGACCAAAAATCTGGCCAAGGCTCATCCGCAATGGGCTTCGCGCCTCGACGCCGAAAAGGACCGTGTGTGCAGGCTGCTGGCACGGGAATTCGCTTTGCGGGCGCGCGATCGCAGCGCCGCGCTGATCACGGTTGCAGCCGCGGTCATCGAGCGCTATCGCGCGGAAAAGGAGCGCCGCGGCCTGCTCGATTATGATGACCTGATCGACAAGACACTCGAGCTCCTGCGCGACGCCTCCACCAAAAGCACGGCAGCGGCTTGGGTGCTCTACAAGCTCGACCTCGGCATCAACCACGTGCTCGTCGACGAGGCGCAGGACACAAGCGACAAGCAGTGGGAAATCATAAAGATTCTCGTCGCCGAATTCCTGCCGGGCGGTGCGCGCGAAAACGTACGCCGCACGTTGTTCGCGGTTGGCGACGAGAAACAGTCGATCTTCTCGTTCCAGGGCGCGGTGCCGCATAAATTCGCCGATATGCGGAACCATTTCCGCGCACTACACGAAACGAGCGATGTCGCATTCGACATAAAGAAGCTCGACTACTCGTTCCGCTCCGCTGTCGGGGTCCTCGAAGCGGTGGACACCGTATTCAGGCAGCCAGAGGCGTTTCGCGGGCTGACGGCCGATCCAACCTGGACCGTGCATCAGGCTTTGCCCGATGCGGTGCCTGGCGAGGTCGAAATCTGGGACTTGGTTGTGCCTGACGAGGGCAATAGCGGCAAGGAAGGCTGGGACGCGCCCTTCGACCTCACGAGCGAGACCAGCCCCTCGGTCAAACTCGCCATCAGAATTGCTCGGACGGTGAAGGGCTGGATTGCGAGCGGCGCACGACCGGGCGAGGTGCTGATCCTCGTACGTCAGCGTGGCCCCATGTTCGAGGCGGTGATCCGCGCCCTCAAGCAGGCGCAAATCGAGGTCGCTGGCGCCGACCGTCTGGTGTTGACCGAACATATCGCCGTGATGGACTTGCTGGTGCTTGGCGACGCGCTGCTGCTGCCGGATGACGATCTTGCCCTGGCGACAGTGCTGAAGAGCCCATTATTCGGTTTTGACGACGATCAACTTTTTAGGCTCGCCTATCAGCGCAAAGGTCCATTGCGATCCACCCTGCGCGCGAGGGCGGCAGAGTATCCCGCATTTGGCGCGGCTTCCTCGGCACTGGATGCGTTGGAGCAAAAGGCACGCATATTGTCGCCTTTTGCGTTCTATGCGCATGTGCTGGGAGCGCTGAAAGGCCGGGCCAGAATTCTAAGCAGGCTCGGCACCGAGGCCTCTGATCCACTCGACGAATTCCTGAGTCTCGCGCTGTGTTACGAACAACGTGAAACAGCCTCGCTGCAGGGCTTTCTCAACTGGATTCGGGCCGCGCAGAGTGAAGTGAAACGCGACATGGAGATGGCTCGCGACGAGGTTCGCGTGATGACCGTACACGGCGCCAAGGGACTTGAAGCGAAAAATGTTATACTGATCGATCACACGACGACGCGGCCGGAAGGCGCGCATCCGCCGCGGTTATTGACCGTACCGATCGTAAAAGGACCGCCCGGAGCGGCTGCCCTAATCTGGGGTGTCGCCAAAGACAAGGACGCAGGTCCAATGGCGCAGGCACGCCAACAAGCGATCGAAGCGGCGTGCGATGAGTACCGCCGACTTCTGTATGTTGCGCTCACGCGCGCGGCCGACCGACTTCTGGTGTGCGGCGCCAAGGGAATCAAAAGGGCGCCGGAAGGCTGCTGGCATGACCTCGTGCTTGGCGCGCTGCAGCCCCTATCGGAAGAAGCCCGCGACGAGGACGGGAAGCTCTGGCGCTTCCGCAAAGGTCTACCGGTCACTGCGGATCAACGCGATCAGACGCCGCAGCCGCGGACCGCGCTTCCTGCGTGGCTCAAGGCAAATGCAACAGCCTCTCCACGGCGGGTGAGGATCGTGCGGCCATCCGATGCGCCCGACGAGGGGGACATCAGTCCTGGCGGGCGCGGGGTAGGCCGAGAGTCTGCCCGCCTGCGCGGCAGGCTCGCGCACCGGCTGTTGCAGTCGCTGCCGGATATTCCCACCGCGCGGAGGCGAAAGGCGGCTGACAATTATCTGGCACGGAACGGTCGCGAGATGTCCGAAGACGAGCGCGCCCAACTCGCGGAGCGGATCGTGGCGTTGCTCAATGACGAGCGCTTTCGCGGTGTGTTTTCCGCAGGCAGCCGCGCTGAGGTTCCCATTGTTGGCACGCTTGATGGAGGCCGCGAAATCTTGCGCATTTCGGGCCAAATCGATCGTCTCGCCATTACCCCAGACGCGGCTCTGATTGTCGATTTCAAGACCAACACGAATCCGCCAAGACGATTCGCCGAGGTGCCGGACGCATACAAGCGACAGCTCGCGCTTTACCGCGCGGTGCTGCAAAAGATTTACCCAGGTCGCCTGGTTCGCGCCGCGCTGATTTGGACGGAAGTACCTGATCTCATGGAACTTTCTGCTGAGATCCTTGAAGACGCGCTGCGGCGGGTCACCTCCCTGTGAGAGCGCCTTGACGCTGCGGGATCGCGTTCATAGTTTCCAGCCCTCGCAATTTTGGGGGCAGATTCGCCCCTTTCAAACACAAGAGGTAGCTGCCATGGCCGTCGGCAAAGTGTCGGACGCAAGCTTTGAATCGGACGTTTTAAAATCTGCCGAACCCGTGGTCGTGGATTTCTGGGCAGAATGGTGTGGCCCGTGCCGCATGATAGGACCTGCGCTCGAGGAAATCGCCGGTCAGCTCGGCGACAAGGTGAAAATCGTCAAGCTGAACGTCGACGAGAATCCAAAGACCGCCGGTCAATACGGGATCATGTCCATTCCTACCCTGATGCTGTTCAAAAATGGCAAAGAGGCTGCGCGCCAGGTCGGCGCCGCGCCAAAGCAGAAACTGCATCAATGGATCAGCGCCGCCGTATAGCGGCACAACAAAGTTTATCCTCAACGGCCGGCCAAAGCCGGCCGTTTTGCGTTTTGCGATAGATGACCCTAAGCCTGCACCGTCCGTTCCCGCCGATGGAAGCAATGTCCGTGGACGAAGTCCCGGAGGGGAAGAATTGGCAATACGAACCCAAGTGGGACGGCTTCCGTTGCCTGATTTTTCGCGACGGGGAAAAAGTTGAGCTGCAATCAAAATCCGGGCAATCCCTGACACGCTATTTCCCTGAGCTCGCGGAGGCCGTTCGCTCGCTCAAGGGCAGACAATTCGTGCTCGACGGTGAAATTGTCGTTCCGCACGGTCGGGCATTTTCCTTCGACGACCTGCTGCAGCGTATTCACCCGGCAGCGAGCCGTGTGAAACGCCTCGCTGCTGAGACCCCGGCAATGCTGATCGTCTTCGACCTCCTGGTGGATGTTGACGGAAAGCCCCTCACCGGAACGCCGCTCATCAAAAGGCGTGCATTGCTCGAACGCTTAGCACGCAAATATCTGCGTGGGAACAAATCCATCCGGCTGTCCCCCATGACCACCAGGCTCGCCGATGCGAGAAGATGGCTCAAGCAGGTCGGGACAACGCTCGACGGGATCATCGCCAAGCGCCGCGACGCGTCGTACGAATCCGGCAATCGCCACGGCATGCAGAAGATCAAGAACTACCGAACCGCGGACTGTGTGGTGGGCGGGTTCCGCTACAATGAAGGAAAGAAAACCGTCGGCTCCCTCCTGCTCGGACTGTATGACGACCAGGGCCTCCTAAATCACGTTGGGTTCACCTCTTCGCTGAAAAGCGAGGAGAAAAAATCGCTCACGAAGAATCTCGAAAAACTGATTGCGCCGCCCGGTTTCACCGGCGCCAAACCTGGCGGCCCAAGCCGCTGGTCAACAAAACGCTCGGGCGAATGGCAGCCACTCAAGCCAAAGCTTGTAGTGGAGGTGTGCTACGACCATTTCAGCGACGGGCGCTTCAGGCATGGCACGCGGCTGGCGCGCTGGCGGCCTGACAAGGGGCCGCGTCAATGCACACTGGATCAGGTGCAGCAGAAGCAAGCCGATCTCATGAAGTTGCTGAAGTAGCTCGCGGCGATCTGAGAAGCTTGCTTGAGCCTACTGCGGCACCGTACCGTTTTCGCGGAGTGCTTCGCCGGCAAGGTAAAGCGAACCGGTGATCACGATGCGAGGCGGCGGGTCGAGATCGAGCTTGCGCGCGGCGTCAAGCGCTTCGGACAAGTCGTCGCGACTTGTCGCGGACAATCCGATATCCCGCGCCATGCCAGCCACTGCTTCCGCACTCATGCTTTTTTCGGCGTTTGGAACCGGTACAGCGATCAGGCGACGCGCAAGGCCGGCGAAATTGCTCAGGAAACCTTGGCAATCCTTGCTGGCAAGCATTCCAACGATCAAGACCAGCGGTCTCGGCACGCGTTCTTCAAGATCTGCCAGCGCCGCCGCAATCGCTCGTCCTCCATCAGGGTTGTGCCCGCCATCCAGCCAGAGTTCGCTGCCCACAGGCGCGAGCTCCACAAGTTGGCCATGGGCCAGCCGTTGCATTCGTGCTGGCCAGTCTGCCTTGACCATACCAGCATCATATGCGGCCGGAGGTATTGCGAACTGCGGGGTCGCGCGAAGCGCCGCGATTGCAAGACCGGCATTCTCGAACTGGTGCCTGCCGTAAAGCTTTGGCGCCGGCAAATCGAGCAATCCAGTTTCATCCTGGTAGACGAGGCGTCCGCGCTCTTCGGTGGCCGTCCAGTCGGCGCCGGCAATTTTCAGCGGCGCGCCCAGCCTGGCGGCTTGCCGTTCGATCACGGCCAATGCATCGCGTGGCTGCGATGCAACAACCGCAGGCACGCCGCGCTTGAGTATGCCTGCCTTTTCAGCGGCGATCTTATCAAGAGAACTGCCGAGGAAATCGGTATGGTCCACCGAGATGCGCGTGATGATCGTGGTGAGCGGATTGTCAATCACATTCGTTGCGTCGAGTCGGCCGCCGAGACCAACCTCCAGCAACAATACGTCGGCGGGGTGACGAGCAAACAGCAAGAGGCCAACCGCGGTGGTAATTTCGAAAACTGTAATCTCCGCGCCTGAATTCGCGCGCTCGCACTCTTCCATCGTAGCTATCAATTCTTCATCCGTGGCGAGCCGGCTTTTGCCTGCCCGACCGATGCGAAAGCGTTCGTTGAACCGGACCAGATGGGGCGATGTGTAGGCGTGCACCCGTTTGCCCGCGGCCTCCAGGATCGCTCGCAAGAACGCAATCGTGGAGCCCTTGCCGTTTGTACCGGCAACATGGATCACCGGCGGCAGTTTTCGTTCCGGATGACCGAGGACGGCGAGCAGCCGCTGCACGCGATCGAGCGAAAGGTCGATGCGCCTGGGATGAAGGGCAGTCAGACGCGTTACGATATTGTCGATGTGATTCATGCAATTTTTGTTGTCGCGCCCGCCGAACGGCAGACGCCACCATTCCTGTCATTTTCTATTTTAGAACACCGGGCCTATCGGATCACCCGCTTTCGCGGCGACGATGCCCGACGACGTTCAGGCATGCGCGGGAACAGGCAATTGCGGCTGCTCGGGCGCGGCCGGGGCCCTGGTCAATAGCCGGCACAACTCAGCGAGCGTCGAACGCAATTTATGCCGGTGTACAACCATGTCGACCATGCCATGCTCTGCGAGATACTCGGCGCGCTGAAACCCCTCCGGTAATTTCTCGCGGATGGTCTGCTCGATCACGCGTGGGCCGGCAAAACCGATCAGCGCGCCAGGCTCGGCAATCTGTACATCGCCAAGCATGGCGTACGAGGCCGTGACACCCCCTGTGGTGGGATTGGTGAGCACGACAATGTAGGGCTTGCGAGCCTCGCGCAGCATTTGCACTCCGACCGTGGTGCGCGGCAGCTGCATGAGGGAAAGAATACCTTCCTGCATGCGTGCACCACCCGAGGCGGCGAACATGATAAATGGCGTCTGCCTGCGCACGGCGGTTTCGAGGCCGGTGATCACGGCCTCGCCGGCAGCCATGCCGAGCGAGCCGCCCATGAAGTCGAAATCCTGAACGGCGATCGTGACCATCTGACCTTCGAGGCGTCCGATGCCCAGCTTCACGGCGTCCTGCAATCCGGTCTTGGTGCGGGCATCTTTCAGACGATCGGCGTAGCGGCGCTCGTCGCGAAACTTGAGAGGATCAGCCGTCACCTCCGCCAGCGAAACATCCTCGAATTCCCCGTCGTCGAACATGGACTTAAGGCGTAGCGGCGCACTGATGCGCATATGATAGTTTGAGCTGGGAATGACGAACTGGTTCGCTTCGACGTCCTTGTAAAAAACGAGCTGCCCCGTTTCCGGACATTTGATCCAGAGGTTTTCCGGCGTCTCGCGGCGCAGAAAGCTGCGAATCTTCGGCCGAACGACGTTGGATATCCAATTCATAGACCTGCTCTACACGCTCGATTCGACCAAATTATTACAACGCGCGGTGCGGGAAGTTCACTCCGCCGCCACGCGACGGGCGGCATGCACCCCCTTCGCCAGGGTCGATACCAGCGCGGTCACCGCCTTGACCGTTCCCGAACCGGCCTTGCCGTTCGCATCCAGGCTTTGTCGCAGCGCCTCGACCAGCGCGGACCCCACCACCACACCATCAGCGCCCTCGGCAATCGCACGCGCATGTTCGGCTGTCTTTACCCCGAACCCCACCGCCACGGGTAGCTTTGTGTGTCGTTTTATCCGCGCAACTGCGGCGGTTACCTTGGCAGTGTCTGGCGCAGCGGCGCCGGTAATACCGGTAATCGACACGTAGTAGACAAAGCCCGACGTATTGGTGAGAACCTTGGGCAACCGCTTGTCGTCCGTTGTGGGCGTCGCCAGCCGGATGAAGTTCAACCCCATTTTCAGCGCCGGAAGACAGAGCTCCTCGTCTTCCTCGGGGGGCAGGTCTACGACAATAAGTCCGTCGACGCCCGCCGCCTTGGCATCGGCCAGAAAGCGTTCGTTGCCGTAAATGTAGATCGGGTTGTAATAGCCCATCAAAACGATTGGCGTTTCGTTATCCTCTTTGCGAAATTCACGCACGATTTGGAGTGTCCTGGTCATGCGCTGACCCGACTTGAGCGCGCGCAGGCCCGCAGCCTGGATCGCAGGTCCATCGGCCATCGGGTCGGTGAAGGGCATGCCGAGCTCGATGATGTCGGCACCAGCTTTCGGCAAAACTTTGGCGATGACAAGCGAGGTGTCGTAGTCCGGATCGCCTGCCATGGTGAATGTCACCAGCGCGGCACGACTCTCTTTTTTCAAGGCTGCGAAGCGCTTCTCGATTCGCGTACTCATCGCCTCCTGCCTACGATAAAGGCTTCGACCGAAGCCAAATCCTTATCGCCCCGACCCGAAAGATTGACGACTATCAAGTGATCCTTCGCTTTCTTCGCTGCAAGCTCTGGTATCTTTGCCAAGGCGTGCGCTGATTCCAGCGCCGGAATGATTCCTTCCAACTCGCTGCACAACTGGAAGGCCGCGACGGCCTCTTCGTCGGTTGCCGACAGAAACTTCACCCGCCCCATGTCATTCAGCCAGGCGTGTTCGGGACCGATGCCCGGATAATCGAGACCGGCCGAAATTGAGTGTGCTTCCTCGATCTGGCCATCGTCATTCATCAGCAGGTAGGTGCGGTTCCCGTGAAGTACGCCGGGGCGTCCGCCGGCGACCGAGGCAGCATGCTTGCTGTCGAGCCCGTGACCGGCCGCTTCGACGCCGTAAATCTCGATTGAGCGCTCGTCGAGGAAGGGGTGGAACAGGCCCATCGCGTTGGAGCCGCCGCCGATGCAAGCGATCAGGGAATCGGGAAGCCGGCCTTCGGCTGTCAGCAGCTGCTCGCGCGTTTCATGGCCGATGATCGACTGGAAGTCCCGCACCATTGCGGGATAAGGATGCGGACCGGCAACCGTTCCAATGCAATAGAACGTGTCGCTGACATTGGTGACCCAGTCGCGCAGCGCCTCGTTCATGGCGTCCTTGAGCGTGCGCGCGCCCGATTCCACCGGGCGTACTTCGGCGCCGAGAATTCTCATTCTTAGAACATTCGGCTTTTGCCGTTCGACGTCGACCGCGCCCATATACACGATGCAGGGCAACCCGAATTTCGCGCAAAGCGTCGCGGTAGCGACGCCATGCATGCCGGCGCCGGTTTCGGCAATGATGCGCGTTTTGCCCATGCGCAAAGCCAGCATGATCTGGCCCAGCACATTGTTCACTTTGTGCGCACCGGTATGGTTCAAATCTTCCCGCTTGAAGTAAATCTTTGCGCCGCCGCAATGCTCGGTAAAACGTTGCGCCAAGTAGAGCGGCGACGGACGTCCGACATAGGTCGCGAGATGGTGGTTCATCTCTTTCTGGAAACCGGGATCGGCCTTGGCTTTCGCGTAAGCCTGTTCGAGCTCGAGAATGAGGGGCATGAGCGTCTCGGCGACAAAGCGGCCGCCATAGATGCCGAATTGCCCGCGCTCATCGGGACCAGTCCGGAAAGAATTTGGCTGCTGCACGGTCATTCAGGCCGCCTTTATTTGACTGACCGGATTACCGAGGACTCTCCAAGCTGAAGAGGCGTGGAAAAAAGCTCCGCCTCCGCTACGCGGGCCGCCCGGATAAACGCTCGGATCTTATCCGGATCTTTCTCACCCGGGCTCCGCTCGACGCCAGACGATACGTCAACGCCTGGTGCCCGTGTTATCCGGAGAGCCTCCGACACATTGTCGGCATCCAGGCCGCCGGACAGCATGAACGGAACAGGAGCCTTGATATCCTTTAGAAGTGTCCAATCGAACGGCTTGCCGAGCCCACCGGGCCGAGTCGCGTCCTTGGGCGCACGTGCATCAAAGATCAGGCGATCGACGACCTGAGCGTATTGACGCACCGTGGACAGATCTTTGCGCTCTGCGACAGGAAGCGCCTTCATGACCGGAAGTCCAAAGCGTGTGCGCACAGCGACGACACGTTCCGGAGTCTCGCTGCCGTGGAGCTGAAGCATGTCCGGTTTTAGCGCCCCGATAATGTCGAGCAGAGTGTCGTCGTTGGCGTCGACGGTCAGCGCGACTTTGCCGGCGCGACCCTGCACGCGCTGGCCGAGCGTGCGCGCCGCCTCGAGGCCGAGGTGACGCGGGCTGGGCGCGAAGAACACGAACCCGACTAGGTCGGCCCCCGAATCGAGCGCTACATCAAGCGCTTGCGGGGTTCTGAGGCCGCAGATTTTGACCGACAGAGGCATTATGAGCCGCGTTCTAGCGCCTTATTGTTTTGGCCGCAAAGCCGAACAGCGGGACTGAGTTAAGGAATTGGTGGCGGAATAGCGGCGTAGGGCGCCGGATCGGCCGATGTCTGCGATGATCCGGGCGCAAAGCGCCGGCGGATCGAGTCCAACTCCTGATGCAGGGACCGGACCTCGCCATCAAGTTTGCGGGCCGTCCGTCGCCACCTGGTTTGGCCGATCCATACCGCGGCGCCTCCGATCAGCACGCCAAGAATCATCAGCACGAAGATAAGCACGAACAGCGGCAAGGTCGCCGCATAGGCAGGGCTTGTCGAGGACAATGGGTCAAAAGAAACCGTCACCGACTGCCGGTTCGCGACCGCAAAGGCAACAATCACTATCGCCAGCGGCAGGACAATCAGCATCGAAACGATTCTGCGGAGCATCTTTTGATCAGCCCGTGTAAAATGTCATGGCCGGGACGAACCCGGCCATGACCATAGCATTCCGACAGTCTAAGGAACCAGAAGCCCTACATCGTATCCGGGCGGTTAAGCCGCTCGCGCATTTCCTTGCCCGTTTTGAAAAACGGCACAGACTTTTTGTCGACCGCAACATGGGCGCCGGTACGCGGGTTCCGCCCGGTACGGGCCGGCCGGTGCTTGACCGAGAAAGCACCGAAGCCGCGCAGTTCAACTCGGTCACCCTTCGCCATTGCAGTGGTGATCTCGCCAAGGATGGCGTTGACGATGTTCTCAACGTCGCGCTGATAAAGATGAGGATTCTGGCCCGCAATACGCTGAACGAGTTCTGACTTGATCATCGATGCCGCCCTACCCCGTCAGTTAGACGATGGAGGGTGCCAAAGCGCCAAGAGACCGTCAAGATTGAGTCGCTCGACAGCCTGGAGCGCACCCCACTCCTCGATGCGGTGTGCAATGACGTTCAGGCCCAGCGTTTCGAACGTCCAGGCGGCGACGTGCAGGAAGGACAGGTCACTGAAGCGCGGTTGCAGTGAATAGTCTCGCACAGGGGTGTTCGCCGGCACCTTTTTCTCCTTCTCAAGCCAGGCTAAGGCCGCCTTTTCGTTTCCAAGGCTGTCCACGAGCTTGAGGCCAACCGCCTGCCGGCCAGTGAACACACGGCCATCGGACACCTGTGTCAGCTGGCTGTCGTCCATACTGCGTCGATCCTTCACGAGACCTTTGAACCAACTGTAGGAATCGAGGACGATCGCTTCGATTGCGGCACGCGCTTCCGGGCTGGTTGGCTCGAAGCCATTGGGCGCGGCCTTTAACGGCGAGGATTTCACCTCTTCGACCTTGATGCCGATTGTTTTGAGCACGTCGGAAAAATTCGGATACTGAAAGAGCACCCCGATCGAACCGACCAACGACGTTTCCTGCGCGACGATATGCTCAGCCGAGAGCGCGGCGATATATGCGCCGGATGCGGCGAGTCCGTCGACAACGACGACCATGGGCTTCTTGGCCTGCAGTTCACGCAAGGCGGCGTAAAGCTGTTCGGAACCGGCGGTCGTTCCCCCGGGACTATCAATGTGGACGATCACAGCGCGCGCGGCAGAGCGGCCAAGGCGAGCCAGTGCCTCGACGCGATCCTGATTCGTGCGAATCAAGCCCTGAACCTTGACCCGCGCGATATAGGCCCCGGGAGTTGTGAAGCGGCTGCCTGGCACAAACACGGCGGCTGCGCCAACGATAGCTGCCAAGGCAATCACCAGCGCACTCACGCGCCAAAAGGTAAGCTTGCGCCTTATCCGGCGGCGATCGACGATTGCATCGGCGTCGAGCGACATGGCTTCACTCCTTCAGTGAATCGAGGCAGGATCCTATCCGGCAATTGCGAGCTTGGCTCGCTCATCCAACCGACTCTCAACAAAGTGATCTTACAGCAACCGATGCCCCTGGGGATCGCCCAAGGGCATCGTATTTGATTGCAGTCTCGGCGCTCAGTCTTCGGGGCCCAGTCTTCAATCCTCGGCTTTTTCGGTTTCATTTTCAGGCTTGTCGCCCGCCCGCTGCTTGAGCGCGGCACCCAGGATGTCGCCAAGCGAGGCGCCGGAATCGGCGGTGCCGTACTGGGCGATTGCTTCTTTCTCCTCCGCGACCTCAAGCGCCTTGATGGAAACGCCGACCTTGTGCGTCTTGCGATCGAACTGCGTGACGCGCGCGTCTACTTTTTGCCCGACCGAGAATCGCTCGGGACGTTGCTCGCCACGATCGCGTGCCAGATCTGCGCGCTTGATAAAGGCCGTCAGATCGGTGCCGACAATCTTGACGTCGATGCCCGACTCTTTCACCTCGGTCACCTCGCAGGTGACAACTGATCCCTTCTTGAGATCGCCCGCCGATTCCATCGGATCGCCGGCCAGTTGCTTCACGCCGAGTGAAATCCGTTCTTTCTCGACGTCAACATCAAGGACCTGCGCTTTGACCATGTCGCCTTTCTTGTATTCCTCGATCACCTGCTCGCCGGGGCGCTTCCAGTCCAGATCGGACAGGTGGACCATGCCGTCGACATCGCCATCGAGGCCGAGAAATAGTCCGAATTCTGTCTTGTTCTTGACTTCGCCTTCGACGGTGGAGCCCGGGGGGTGTTTCTCGACAAATACCTCCCACGGATTGCGCATGGTCTGCTTCAGGCCGAGGGAGATCCGGCGTTTTACGGGATCGACCTCGAGGACCTGTACTTCGACTTCCTGCGAGGTTGAGACGATCTTGCCCGGATGAACGTTCTTTTTTGTCCAGGACATTTCGGACACGTGAATCAGTCCTTCGATGCCGGGCTCGAGCTCCACGAATGCACCGTAGTCCGTGATGTTGGTGACGCGTCCCTTGAAACGCGCCCCCACGGGATATTTGCCCTCGATGCCCTGCCAGGGGTCGTCGAGGAGCTGCTTCATGCCAAGGGAAATGCGGTGGGTTTCATGATTGATCTTGATGATCTTCACCTTCACCTGCTGACCGATGTTGAGCACCTCGGTCGGATGATTGACGCGCCGCCACGCAATGTCGGTCACGTGCAGCAACCCGTCGATGCCTCCGAGATCCACAAACGCGCCGTAGTCGGTGATGTTCTTGACCACGCCGTCGATGACCTGACCTTCCTCGAGGTTCTGGACAAGTTCCTGGCGCTGCTCGGCGCGAGTCTCCTCGAGCACGGTGCGGCGGGAAACGACGATGTTGCCGCGACGGCGATCCATCTTCAGGATCTGGAACGGCTGCGGTGCATTCATGAGCGGAGTGACGTCGCGAATGGGCCGGATGTCCACCTGCGATCGCGGCAGAAAAGCCACGGCACCATCGAGATCGACGGTGAAGCCGCCCTTCACCTGGTTAAAGATGACGCCTTGCACTTTCTCGCCGCTGTTGAATGCCTTCTCCAGCTTGCCCCAGCTTTCCTCGCGCCGCGCCTTGTCGCGGGAGAGCACGGCCTCACCGAGCGCATTCTCCACCCTCTCAAGATAGACTTCGACCTCGTCGCCGACCTTGAGGTCGGCTTGCCGTCCGGGCCCGCTGAATTCGCGCAGCGCCACGCGTCCCTCGGTCTTTAAGCCGACGTCGACGACGGCAAACTCCTTTTCAAGGGCGACGACCTTTCCCTTGATAACGGAACCTTCCTGCAGATTTCCGCTGCCGAAGGATTCATCGAGCAACTTGGCGAAGTCTTCACGCGAGGGTGCTGTTGCGGTGGCCATGGATTCTCCTGTATGCGGCGCGCCGGGGTTTGAATGGCGTTCCAAATGCACGGGCCGAAGGTCCCGCAGACCAACGGCAGCCTCCGGGAATCCCCGGTCGGCCGGCGCTAAATACCGTGCTTTCGGAACGATGGTTCTATCAGGCGCGCGTTACGCAGAGACTCGAGCGGGACTTTGTCCTCCAAGACGAGGGGTGGTCAGCCACGCCCTCGGCCCGCTCGGCTAGCCTCGACGATGTCGATGGCGGCCCGGATGGCCGCGTCTATATCCAAATGCGTGGTATCGAGCAAGTGCGCATCAGGCGCCCGCCTTAAGGGCGCGGCAGCGCGATTTTGGTCGCGTTCGTCCCGCTTGCGGATATCGGCCAGCACAGCGGCCTCGTCAATATTGCGACCCTGTGCCCTGTATTCGGCTGAGCGTCGGCGGGCACGGACCTCGGGTGTCGCCGTTACGTAAATCTTCACATCGGCGTCCGGACAAATGACGGTGCCGATGTCCCTGCCGTCGAGCACGGCGCCCGGCGGCCGGGCGGCGAATTCGCGCTGGAAGGCAAGGAGCGCGTCGCGCACCTCGGGAATTGCCGAAACGATCGAAGCAGCCTCGCTGATGCTGTGGGCTTTGAGCGCGACTTCATCGAAATGCGACGGATCAAGGGCCTTTGCCGCGGCGGCGGCCGCGTTCACATCGCCGGGACTTTGACCGCCATCGATCACTGCCTTGGTCACCGCGCGGTAAATCAGTCCGGTATCGAGATGCGCCAACCCATAGTGAGCGGCAAGCCGCTTGCCGAGAGTGCCTTTGCCCGATGCGGCCGGGCCATCAATGGCAATGATCATGCGAGATCCGCGCCGATCGAGCGCATCAATTCGACAAAGCCGGGAAAGCTTGTTGCGATGAATGCGCTGTCGTCGATGCGCACGGGATTTTCGCTGCCCAGACCCATCACCAGCGCTGCCATGGCAATGCGATGGTCCATATGTGTCTTGACTTCGCCGCCGCCCGCCGAACGGCCTTTGCCATGGACTACGAGATCGTCGTCTTCAATCTCGACCGTGACCCCGTTTGCGCGCAGCATGTCGGCGGTTGCGGCCAGCCGATCCGACTCCTTCACACGTAATTCTTTCAGGCCCCGCATGCGCGTGACGCCGTCCGCGAAGGATGCCGCGACGGCCAGAATTGGATATTCATCGATCATCGAGGGTGCGCGTTCCGCAGGAACGTCCACGCCCTTGAGTGCGGAGGCGCGCACGCGCAGGTCAACCAATTCTTCTCCGTCGTCGCGCTTTTCCAGTTCTTCGATGCTCGCGCCCATCTCGCGCAATGTGGTCAACAACCCCGTGCGCAGCGGATTTGTCATCACGGCATCGAGTATCAACTCCGAGCCCGGCACGATCAGCGCAGCAACCAACGGAAATGCCGCCGAGGAGGGATCTGCCGGCACCACAATATTTGCCGGCTCGAGCTCGGGCTGTCCATGCAGAACAATACGACGGCCGTGCTCGCCGTGAGCCTTGCTCGTGATCTTCGCGCCGAAATGCTTCAACAACCGTTCGGTATGATCGCGCGTTGCCTCGGCCTCAATCACGGTGGTCTCGCCCGCCGAGGACAGCCCCGCCAGCAGCACAGCCGACTTGAGCTGCGCAGATGCCACCGGGGGTTCGTAGACGATCGGAATCGGATCGGCCGCTCCGTGCAGCGTGAGCGGAAGTCGTCCGCCGTCCGCCACCTCGACAACCCGCGCGCCCATCTTTTCTAACGGATCGAGCACGCGTCGCATCGGCCGGCCACGCAAGGAGTCATCGCCATCGAATGTCGCCGTTACCGGCGCGCCCGCTACCGCGCCAATCGCAAGGCGCGCGCCGGTACCCGAATTGCCGAAATCGAGCTTGCGCGTCGGCTGAGCGAAGCCCCCAATGCCGACGCCATGAACGCGCCAAGCCCGGTCTCCCGTGCGTTCCACCCGTGCGCCGAGGGCCTGCATCACGTCGGCGGTATGCAGCACGTCCTCGCCTTCGAGCATGCCCGAGATGGTCGTTTCGCCGACCGTGAGCGCCCCGAGGATCAGGACGCGATGCGAAATCGACTTGTCGCCCGGCACCCGGGCCCGCCCTTGCAAGGGGCCGCCCTTGCGGGACGTCAACGGCGTTATTTCTGCGGGCTGCAACGGGCGTTATCCTCAGGAACTGCGCCCTCCTACCACGCACCTACGCGCGCCGTCATCCCGGCGATTTTGGACTCTTGAGGTGGCGTTGCGCTATTGACAGCGGCCCTGCAACTAGCCAAGTGAAGCACCGATTTAAAAGGACCCTTTCCCTAGGAACCTCGACTGTGGCCAAACCCGATCTCGGCACCAAGCGCGTCTGTCCCGATACCGGTCGTAAATTCTACGATCTGAACAAGAACCCGGTAATTTCACCGTATACGGGCAAGGTTGTACCGATCGCCGCTCCCGCGCCTGCGCGAGCTCGGCCTGAGCCTGCTCCCGCAACAAGAGCCGCGGCGGTGGCAGAATCCATTGTCCCCGAGACCGCCGATGCCGAATTCGTATCGCTCGAGGATGCAGAGGCCGAGCAACAGGGCAAGAAGCCTGCAGCGGCAGAGGGTGCGGCAGCGGGCGAAGAGGAAGAGGTCGAGATGGACGAGAGCTTGGACGACGCCGCGTTCATCGAGGAACAGGAAGAGGGCGACACCGATGTGACCGACATCATCGGTGAGTCGATCGAGAAGGAAGAAGAGCAGTAATCCGGGAGTCGGGCATCGGGGTTCAGGTCAATCCTGATTTACCGATTTCTCGCTCCCGATCCCTGATGGGGCCATAGCTCAGTTGGGAGAGCGCGTGAATGGCATTCACGAGGTCGGGGGTTCGACTCCCCCTGGCTCCACCAACCTCCGCGGTCTTCGGACGCTTCGGTTGGCAGCTCGCTTTTAGCGACGAAAACAGGCTATCAATTTCGAAAGATATTGAAGTCGCCCTTCCGACGTCGCTTTCACAAAAAAAAGCCGGTCTGAAGATATTTGCACCAAGGAGCGGGGAAAGCACCCATGCAAGGCAAGATCGCGCTTGAAGAGCATTTCGCAATCGAGCCTACGCTTGGCGATTCACAAGTATTCGGGTCGCACGTCTGGAAGGATCTGAGCCACCGCCTGCTTGACGTCCAGGACACGCGGCTGCGGGAGATGGACAAGCACGGAATCGAGATGATGATCCTGTCGCTCAATGCCCCGGCCATTCAGGCCATCCACGACACAAAGCGCGCGGTAGAAATCGCCCGGCAGGCCAACGATGCCCTCGCCGATGAGGTTCGCAAGCGTCCGGGCAGGTTTGCCGCTTTCGCGGCGCTGCCGATGCAGGATCCGCAAGCCGCGAGCTCCGAGCTCACTCGCTGTGTGAAAGAGCTCGGCATGGTCGGTGCGCTGGTCAACGGGTTCTCGCAGGTCGGTACCCCTGACAACGTGACTTATTACGATCTGCCGCAATACCGGGAATTCTGGTGCAAGGTCGAGGTGCTCGACGTGCCGTTCTATCTGCATCCGCGCAATCCGCTGCCGAGTTGGAGCAAATTCTACGACGGTCACAATTGGCTGCTTGGACCGAACTGGGCGTTTGCGGCGGAGACCGCCGTGCATGCGATGCGGCTGATCGGCAGCGGGGTTTTCGACCAGTGTCCAAAATTGAAGTTAGTGCTCGGCCACATTGGTGAAGGTATCCCTGTTTATCTTTGGCGCATCGACAATCGCAATGGCTGGATGAAGGCGCGACATAAATATCCTGCCAAGCACGGTGTGGCCCACTACTTCCGCAAGCACTTCCATCTCACCACGTCGGGCAACTTCGATACGCCCGCGCTGGTCAACGCGATGACCGTGATGGGCGTGGACCGCGTGATGTTTTCGGTCGATTGGCCGTTTGAAAGCGTGGACGAAGGCACGCAGTGGTTCGATAAGGCGGAGATCAGCGAAGCGGATCGCGTCAAGATTGGACGCGAGAACGCCATCAGGTTGTTCAAGCTGCCGCTGCGGTAGGCTTAGCGCATCCGGTAGTGCTCGACCGCGCTCTGGTCCCAGATCATCCCATTGCCTGGCCGCGCGGGAACGACTGCATAGCCGTTGGCAATTATGAGCGGCTCTTCGAGAAGCGCGTCCGCCCAGTCGACATATTCGAGATAATGGCAGGTCGGGGTCGCGGCGAGCAGATGCGCGCTCACTTCAGGAAAAAGATGCGATGACATTTGAAGACGCTTGTTGGCGGCAATGTTCGCCGCCTGGAGCCACCCGGTGACCCCGCCGATGCGCTCGAGATCGGGCATCACATAGTCGGAAGCACCTTGTCCGACCGCAGTTTCCATGTCCGATGGCAGAGAAAAGTTCTCGCCGATTTGAATTGGGACTTTCAATTCGCGGGCAAGTCTTGAAGTGCCGGCATAGTCATTGTGGCGGATTGGCTCCTCGAGCCAGTAAATGTTTTCGGCATCGAGCGCACGGCCGCGCGTGATTGCTTCCTCGTACGTGAGTGCCTGATTGTAGTCGACCATCAAGGTCACGCTTTCGCCGATTCGTTTACGAACCGCATGCACCGCTGCGATGTCGGCCTGAACCGTCGGATAGCCCAGACGCAGTTTGACCGCGCGGAACCCTCGTCTGAGGAGCTTCTCCGCTTCGTCCGCCAGCGCGCCCAGATCATCGGTAAGTCCAAGTCCGCAGCTGTTGTAGGCAGGGATGGGGCGTGGGGTCGCATTCAGAAAGGTGGCGAGCGGCAAGCCCGCCGCAATTGCGAGAGCGTCCCAGCAGGCAACGTCAAAGCCTGCCATGGCCATGCGCACGATGCCTTGCACCCCGATCAGCGTGAAACGCTGGGCCAGCTTCGCCCATAGGCCGGCCGGATTTATCGCGGCATCCTTGACGACGTGCTCGACCTCGCCGAGCAAGCTGGTGATCGCCGGCGCCGCCGCCCGCAAATAGCAGAACACGTAACTGCGGCCGGTAACCCCCTCTTTGGTTTCGAGATCAATCAGAAGAAGTGGCACCTGGCGGAACGACCCTACACTGGTACCGAGCACAAAGTTGGGCGGCACCTCGACGGGAGTTGCGCGGATGGCACGGACCGTCAGGGCGGTTATGGGGGGGCGATCAGGCATGGAAAACTCGATTAAGCGGCGATTATATCGTGTTCCAGCCCGAATTCCCCTTGTTCTTGAACCTTTAACCGGGCCTGCCCATATTAGCAGCGACCGACCGACAGTTTCGGAAGGTTGGGGCGCCGCAAGGGCCCCGTCAAAGTCGCTTCAAGCGAGGGCTTTGAGATCAATGTCGCGAGTTCCGTCTCTGTCCAGCCCGTTCCTCCTGGGTTTCGACGAAATCGAGCGCGTGCTCGATCGTGTCGCCAAGGGGGCCGACGGTTATCCGCCCTACAACATCGAGCGACTGCCGCGCGATGGGAAAAACCCGGAGCGGCTGCGTATCACGCTTGCCATCGCCGGTTTCACCCGCGATCAGCTCGATGTGAGTGTCGAGGAAAGCCAGTTGGTGATCCGCGGCAGGCAACAGGACGACAAAACCCGTCAATACCTCCACCGCGGGATCGCCGCGCGCCAGTTCCAGCGCACTTTCGTGCTGGCAGATGGGATGGAGGTAATGGGGGCGGATCTGAAAAACGGCCTGTTGTCGATCGATCTCGTCCGGCCCCAGCCGGAACGGATCGTGAAAACGATCTCGATCAACGAACAGGAATGACGGACTCGTGAACAGGACTCGACCGCGTCAAGCGTTGAATCAGAAAGGAGTCGAGGGCCATGACCAACGACAAACAGATTGAACCGAATAAGGCACATCCGGCCATTACTCAGGAAGCACTGGCGCAGCTAGGCGATGGTCGTCTGGCTTACGTCAAGACGATCCGCTCCGAGGATGTAGCGAGCCTTTTCCCGCAGGCGCCAAAGATCGCGCCCGGTCTCAAGCTATTTTCGCTGCATGCTGCCGATGGCACGCCAATCATGTTGACCGATACGCGTGAAGCCGCGCTCGCCAATGCCTGGAGCCAGGAGCTGGAGCCGGTCAGCGTGCACTGATCCGAAAATTTGCGGCGGAGGCGCAGCAAATCTCGCTGCGCCTGATTTGATTCCTCAAATCGGACCTCAACCCAGTTCGTGCTCAGGCTGCGCTTGAAGCCGGCGGCATTGCCAGCACGGCATATAAGGCATCAGCGTCGTTCGATTCGCGAAGACGGCGAGCGATCTCGGGATCGCGAAGCTGTCGCGCAACGCGCGCCAGGGCCTTGAGATGATCAGCACCGGCTGCTTCCGGCGCGAGCAGCAGGAAAATCAGGTCAACCGGCTGATTGTCGAGTGCCTCGAAATCGATTGGCTTATGAAGCCGCGCAAACAAACCGAATAGGCGACCCAACTTCGTCAGCTTACCGTGCGGAATTGCAACGCCATTGCCAACTGCGGTCGAGCCCAGCTTCTCGCGCTGAAGCAGGATTTCCAGGATAGCCTTCTCGTTCTGCCCGGTTAGTTCGGCAGCACGCGCGGCCAGTTCCTGAATCGCCTGCTTTTTGTTGTTAACCTTGAGAGCAGGAATTACCGCGTTCGGCGCGACGAGGTCGGTAAGCGTCATGGACATGTCCGAAGATCGGGCATAACGGCGTCGAGTTGCAAAGGGGGTTGTTGAAGGCGGCGGACCATAGGAGCGGTCAACGTCGCCGTCAATGGGAGAACTCAGCTTCCGATTGTCGCTTTTCTGGCATTTTTTGATCTCCCCTGCCGCCCGCGACGGGCCTGGTGGTCCTTGCGGCGGCGCTTGTAGCGCCGCAACCGCTTTTCTATCCGAATCGCTGCCTGTTCCGCGCTGTCATAGGGATCAGGTGCCATCCCTTCCGCCTCGAGCAATGCGCCGGAATCAAGATGCAGAACACATTCTGTTCGGAAACCAAACCCGTCCTTGCCGACCGTGGCATGGCCTGAATAGCCGCCGCGAAAGTATTTTGACGCTGCCTCTTCGACCCGTTCGGTTATTTTTTGCTGCAGCGCCGCGCCGATGCTGATGTTCCTTCCCGAAACGCGTAAAGGCATCGGCTGACCTCCATCGGTGTCAATCAAGCCTGGCCCAGGTGGCGTCGATTATTTGACCTTAAAAATGTTCCGCACGTCAATGCGTTGGAACGGCCGATCAGGAACCGGCGGTCAATTTTTCGCGCCGGCGTTGCACCGAGGATGGGATACGCATGGCCTCGCGGTACTTGGCAACTGTGCGGCGCGCGATATCAATTCCGGCCTCGCGAAGCTTCTCCACAATCGTGTCGTCCGAGAATACGTGCTCGGCGCTTTCGTCATCGATCATTTGACGAATTCGGTGACGGACCGCCTCAGCTGAATGCGCCTCGCCTCCGTCGGCTGCGGCGATCGCCGAGGTAAAGAAATATTTCAGTTCGAATATGCCTCGGCTTGTCGCCATGTATTTGTTGGCGGTGACACGCGACACGGTCGATTCATGCATGCCAATCGCATCAGCAACGGTTTTCAAATTCAACGGCCGCAGATGTTGCACGCCCTTGGCAAAAAATCCGTCCTGCTGCCTCACGATTTCGCTTGATACCTTGAGAATGGTTTTTGCACGCTGGTCGAGTGCCCGCACCAGCCACGTTGCGGTCTGCATGCAGTCGGCGATGTAAGTCTTCTCTTTTTCGCTTCGGCTCGATTCGGAAACCTGCGCATAGTAACGCTGGTTTATGAGAACTTTCGGCAATGTGTCGGAATTCAGCTCCACTTGCCACGTGCCATCCGGCGCAGCGCGCACGAATACATCCGGAACGATCGGCTGCACCATTGTTGAGCCGAAAGCGAGGCCGGGTTTGGGATTAAGCGTGCGGATCTCGGCGATCATGTCGCTGAGATCCTCGTCGTTGACCCCGCACAGGCGACGCAGGGCGGAAAGATCTCTTTTCGCGAGGAGATCGAGATGTTCGACCAGCGTCTTCATTGCCGGGTCGTACCGGTCGCGCTCCTTCAACTGGATGGCGAGGCATTCGGTGAGATTGCGTGCGCACACGCCAGGTGGGTCGAATGTTTGCAGTACTGCAAGCACGAGCTCGACGTCGCTTCGCCGGGCGCCAAGCTTTTCGACGACGGCCTCAAGGTCGCCCGTCAGATAGCCCGCCTCGTCGACCATATCGATCAGATATTGCCCGATCATTCGCCCTGCCGGGCTGGAAATTGCGAGCGCCATCTGCTCAGCGAGGTGATCGGCAAGCGTTGTCTCAACCGAGACGAACGCCTCAAGATTGTAGTCCTCAACCCCGCTCGGCGTTGATCCAGCCCATTCCGCATAGGTCGGGGCTGCCGTCTGTCCCGATTGTGGGATTTTCTCTCCGCCGTCGTCAGGAAAGACATTTTCGAGCTCGGTACCGAGTCCTTGCTCCATCGAACTGCGGCTGGTCTCAAGCGCAGGTGTCATCCAGTCCGAATTGGCAGGATTATCGTCGCCGGTCCCCAGCGGGGCGCCACTTGTCTCGGCATTCGCGGCCGGTGAGTCCTCGTCGTCCACCCGCTCAAGGAGCGGATTACGTTCAAGCTCGCCTTCGACGTAGGCCGCCAGATCGAGACTGGAGAGTTGCAGCAGCTTGATGGCCTGCATCAGCTGCGGCGTCATCACCAGCCCTTGCGTCTGGCGAAACTCCATTCTTTGTGACAGCGGCATAAACGTCCCGGCGAGAAGTGGTCCGATTCTTGCTTGTGTATATCAGGTTACCGGAGCCGGCGATATGCGAATAAGCAGTCGGCACTGCATAACTTGTTTGCACGCGGCCTATAGCCGGAATTCTTCGCCCAGGTAGAGGCGGCGGACGTCCGGATTGTTGACGATGTCGTCCGCGCGGCCCTCCATCAGCACTTCGCCGGAATAGATGATGTAGGCACGATCGGTGAGACCCAGAGTCTCGCGCACATTATGATCCGTTATCAGAACGCCGATTCCGCGGTTGGTGAGGTGACGGACCAGCGCCTGAATGTCGCCAACAGCGATGGGGTCGATGCCTGCGAATGGTTCGTCGAGCAACATGTAGCTCGGCCGCGTCGCCAATGCCCGCGCGATTTCCACGCGGCGACGCTCGCCGCCCGATAATGCGATAGTGGGCGTTTTGCGCACCCGCGCGATATTGAATTCCTCAAGCAGCGCATTGAGGTCGGCCTCTCGGCGGCGGCGGTCCGGTTCGACAACTTCGAGCACCGAACGAATGTTGTCCTCCACGTTGAGACCGCGAAAGATCGAGGCTTCCTGCGGCAAATAGCCGATCCCGAGCCGAGCGCGCTGATACATGGGCAGTGCCGTGACGTCGAAGCCATCGAGTTCGATATGGCCACGGTCAGCACTGATAAGGCCAGTGATCATGTAGAAGACCGTGGTTTTGCCGGCGCCGTTAGGGCCGAGCAATCCGACGGCTTCCCCCCGACGCACGTAGAGCGTTACGCCTCGCACCACCATGCGGCCGGCAAAGCTTTTTTCCACGCCATGCGCAGCGAGATATGCGGGACGCACCGCCTGCAGTCCATCGCCGCCGCGGCGCGGCTGCGCAGCTGCCTGATAAGCACGCTGCACCGGCCGAGAATGGGCTCCCGGGTGCGCGCGCGCGTCGGCTGGGCTCAGCGTTCGGCGAGCTTTGCTTGGACGCCGCCAGAGCGACGAAACGATATTCGCCAGCTCGCGTCGCATGAGCTCAAGCTGCTTGAACATGGTCTCTCTGTAGGGCCACAAATGCCGCGCGCGGGACATTACCCGATTCCCGAAGTGCTGAGTGGGCCGACGGCCGACGATAATGCCGGCTCAAAACGGCCGCATGGGATTGGGCCGTGGGGCCTGGGCGCCGCCCGCGCCGGCTTTGGAATCGGCCCCGCTTCCGGCGCTGCCAGGTTGAAATAATCCCTGCACGCGACCTTGGCCATTTTTGCCCGATTCCACTCGCGATACCCCGCTTGTCAGATCGACCACCAGCTTGTCACCCTTCAATACATTCGGGCCCTGCGTCATGATCACCGGACTGCCCGTCATCGTGACCGTATTGGTTTTCATGTCGAAGATCCCCTGTTCGCCAGTGACGGTCTGGTCCTTTTGCGTGACGATGACGCCGCCTCGCGCTTCCAATCTTTTGATGCGCTGCTCGCCACCGGGGCCAGGCGAGGCCGCTTGCATCGTCTTGGTCTTGGCATTGCCTTCAGAACCCTGCTCGTAGAAGACCACCAGCGATTTGCAGCGCATGCCCGTGTCACCCTGCTTCACGCGGACGTCACCACTGAAGGTCGCCTCCTTTTGCTTGTCGCGAACCTCCAAAGTCGCTGCTTCGATATGGACCGGCTGATCGCGATTCTGCGAAAAGCCTTGCAATGCATTTGGCGGTCCCTGACTTGTCGTCTGCGCGCGGGGGTTCGCGCCGGGAATGATCAGCGCAACAACGACCAGCAACAAGATGAGTAGTTTCCGCATAGCGATCATTGCGTGTCTGGCTTTGCCGGCGGTGGCTGGTTGAGCATCATGTCCATGACCACGCCGCCGTGGAAACGAACCACGTCTCCTGAATCAAAGATATCCAGCCGGTTGGCATTGAGCGTGCCCTGCAACAATTTCACTTCAACTGGGTGCTCGGACACGATGTTACCTTTGCGAATGTCGATCAGCGCCTCGCTCAAGCGTCCCTGGTAGCCAGTGGACGATCTCAGCAGGATCTCCCTCTCAAGCTTGAGCATTTCGCCCTTGGCATCATAGATGCCGCTGACGGCGGTCATTTCCATCGACGTCTTGTCCTGCATTTCGACTTTGGCGCGGATGTTGCGCAACTCGACGATGTCGGGCTTGGTCATGTCCTGCGCTGCGGTGTCGGCTACCAACTCATACGCGCGCGCATCGCTCGTAAACCCGGCCAGACGCGGCTGTTCCATCGTGACCTTGGTGCCCGAGACGACGAGGTTGTCGATGTTGATTGGAAGTTTGGCCAGCATGCGAAGCGGATTGAAGTACGTGATCAGCGTAACGATGATCAGTCCGATCACCACGGTCACCGGAACGGTGATGCGCAGGATGCGAACCAGACGGCTGTGTCTCCGCGCAGCACGAAAGGCCCGATCGGCATCGCGCCGACTCATGGTCCAATAAGCGCGCGGCGCTTCTGGATCGCTCCTCGCTGTAATCACACGGCTCATCCCAAGCCCCGTGTCCGGTTCTGGTTAAAACAAGTGCCGGAAGTCATCGTCACGCCCGGGCCGGCACGATGCCGGCCGAATATGGCCCCGACACGGCAACGCGATCGTCTACAGTTAACAATAGCGGTGGCTACTCAATAGCTTATGCAGAGTGCGAAAAAATGTCTTCGGCCGCCCAGCCGGCGAGGTCAAGCCGCGCCCGATCGGGCAGAAAGCGGAAACAGGCCGAGGCCAAATCGGCCCGGCCTTCGCGCGCCAGCATTCCGTCCAGCTTCTCCTTCAGCGCATGCAGGTGCAGGACGTCGGTCGCCGCATACGACACTTGCGCGTCGCTTAGTTCATCGGCACCCCAGTCGGACAATTGCTGCTGTTTCGACAGATCGACGCCAAGCACCTCGCGTGCCAGATCCTTCAAACCATGCTTGTCAGTATAGGTGCGGGCGAGGCGCGACGCGATCTTGGTGCAGTAGACCGGAGCTGCCATTACGCCGAATGTCTTCGCCAGTATTCCCAAATCGAAGCGTGCGAAATGAAAGATCTTGAGGATCGATTTGTCCGATAGCAGTCGTTCGATATTGGGCGCCTTCCGCTGCCCGGCGGCGATCTGCACCACGTCCGCAGAGCCGTCTCCAGGCGACAGTTGCACCACGCAGAGCCGATCGCGATGCGGGTCGAGGCCCATCGCTTCCGTATCGATTGCCACCGCGCCCTTGTAGGCCGAGAGGTCCGGCAGGTCACCACGATGCAGGCGGATGGTCATTCAGCCTCTAAGGCTCGGAACGTTGGTGCCCAGGAGAGGACTCGAACCTCCACGGCTTTCACCGCTAGTACCTGAAACTAGTGCGTCTACCAATTCCGCCACCTGGGCTTTCGGGACCAGATACGGAGCCGCTTCCCGCTTGTCAATGAAGGGGCTTTTAGCTCTGTACACTCCTTGGCCGATCCTGTATTGGCCGGTTTCAGTCACCCCGCCTCGGCGAGAAGCAAGAAAGCGCATGGCCGCGCCCAGCCCCTACGAGACTTTGGTCACCGTATATGGTGGCTCGGGGTTTCTCGGCCGGCATGTTGTGCGGGCCCTAGCCAAACGCCACTACCGCATCAGGGTGGCCGTGCGCCGGCCCGAGCTTGCAAATTTCCTCCAGCCGCTTGGCCGTGTCGGGCAGATTCATGCCGTACAGGCCAATCTGCGGCATGCGCCGTCGGTAGAATCGGCGGCCCGCGATGCACACGCGCTTATCAATCTCGTCGGCATCCTTTTCGAGCGCGGCCGCCAGCGTTTCGATGCGGTTCACGCCTACGGCGCGGAACAAGTTGCGCTTGCGGCCAATGCCCACGGGGCCCGGATGGTTCACGTATCCGCCATCGGGGCGGACACGAACTCGTCCAGTGCGTACGCCCGTTCCAAAGCGCACGCCGAGCAGCTGGTTCTGGCGGCGCAACACTCGGCTACGATTATGCGGCCATCGATCATGTTTGGGCCCGAGGATGATTTTTTCAACCGCTTTGCCGCGCTGGCATGCGTATCGCCGGCATTGCCGCTGATCGGAGGCGGACTCACGCGCTTTCAGCCAGTGTTTGTCGGCGATATTGCAGCTGCGATTGCCGACGCTGTCGACGGCAAGACGCGTCCGGGCACGATCTATGAAATGGGCGGACCAGATACCCGAACTTTCAAGCAACTGATGCAATTCGTGCTCGCGACAATCGAGCGCAAACGACTTCTCGTCACGTTGCCTTTTCCCTTGGCAAAGGCCCAGGCAACGGTGTTGCAATATCTCCCCAAGCCACCGCTCACGCCCGATCAGGTGGAATCGCTACGCAACGACAATGTCGTGTCGCAGGCCGCAAAAGACGAAGGGAGAACGCTGCAAGCCCTTGGCATAGAGCCTGAGCCAATAGAGGCAATTGTGCCGTCCTACCTTTGGCGATTTCGCAAGACGGGACAGTTCAGAAAACACACCGCCTAACTTCACACAATATACAGTGCGGTGAGTCCGCCAGCGCCGAGCAGGATGCGCCACCAGGCGAACAGCGCAAAGCTGTGACGCTGCACATAGCCCAAAAACGTTTTCACGACGATCCACCCGAAGATGAACGAAAACGCGAACCCGACTGCGGTCACTGCAACATTCCCACCAAGGGCGAGCTCTCCCCGGCTCTTGTAGATCTCGTATGCGAATGCCCCGACCATCGTCGGCATCGCCAGCCAGAAAGAGAATTCGGCAGCAGAACGGCGATCGGCGCCAAAAAGCATTGCGCCAACAATGGTGGCGCCGGCACGCGATACGCCGGGCACCATCGAAATGCACTGAATAAGTCCGATGCCCAGATACATCGGCAGGGGAAATCCGGTCGCCTCGTGATAGCGCGCCTTGAGGTTCAGCCGGTCAATCCAAAGCAGAACGAACCCGCCGACGATGAGCGAGATGCAAACAATGCGTACGTCGAACAAGTAGGATTTGATGACATGATACGCGAGCGCGCCGACGATCGCGGCAGGCAGGAAGGCCAGCAGTACGCCAATGACAAAGCGCGCCGCCGCCCACTGCGTGAACATTTCCTTCGTCAGCGCCCAGATCCGACCGAAATAGATCGTCAGCAGCGCGAGAATCGCGCCAAGTTGGATAAGGATCGCAAACGATTTGCCAAAATCATCGTCCCCCCATCCGAACACATGCTCCAGCAACAGCAAGTGCCCGGTCGACGAAACCGGCAGATATTCCGTCAGTCCCTCGACGATACCGAGAACGGCCGCTTTGATCAGATCGATATTTGCCGCTGCCGGGCCAAGCATGGCCGCCCTGATGGATTCCATAAAATGCTCCGGAGGATTTGCGCCCCTACTGACGCGATGCTGTAGGCCAGCGCTTTTGACCTAAAGGCCCTGACGACGCAACGAAAAAAGACGGTAATTCGTGATGGTTTGCACCTCAGTGGCAGCTTTCTATAGTGCAGATGCTGATTCCCTCCATGAGGCGCGCGCCGTCTCTTCGCACGTGATGTTGACCCTTTTTCATCAACCGCTTTGCCCCCATTCACGCTACGTGCGGCTCATCCTGGGCGAGTACGGGATCGCTGCCCGGCTGGTGGAAGAGCGTTTCTGGGAACGGCGGGAAGAATTCCTGCTGATCAATCCTGCCGCGGAGTTGCCTGTACTGGTGACCGATGGCCAGCCCCCGATACCGGGGGCGGCTATTGTTGCCGAGTACATCGAGGAAACCGGTCTTGGAGGAAACGGCGCGGATCGGCTGCTGCCATCGCAAACCGGCCCGCGGGTCGAAGTGCGTCGTCTGGCCAACTGGTTCAACAACAAATTCCATGCCGAGGTCAGCGGGCCGCTGGTTAACGAAAGGGCATTCAAACGCCATATGACGGAGGAACAGGGTGGCGGTCCTCCCAGTACCGAAGCGCTGCGCGCCGCCCGCCAGAATATCCGCTATCATCTGGCGTATATCGGCTGGCTCGTGCGCACGCGTGATTGGCTCGCGGGAGACAGGCTGAGCCTGGCCGATCTGGCCGCAGCCGCGCATTTATCGGCCGCCGATTATTTGGGCGAAGTACCGTGGAACGAAGACGAAGCGACAAAAAACTGGTACGCGCGGATAAAGTCGCGCCCGTCATTCCGGGCAATCCTGGCCGACACACAGGCCGGTCTTCCGCCCTCGAAAACATACGCCGACCTCGATTTTTGAAAGAGCGTGCCGCGATCAAAGCCGCGCTTGCGGACAAAGCGCGCTTGCAAGGATTTGATGCGTTCGGTGTCACTGGACCCGACGCCGTACCTGAATTGAAATCGCGGCTTGAAAGCTTCTTGGCCGACGGCGCGCACGGCGACATGACATGGCTGGCATTGACTGCCGATCGCCGCGTTTCCCCTCAGGTCATGTGGCCAGAGACACGCTCCATCATCATGCTCGGAATGAACTACGGACCTGACGAGGATCCGCTCGCCATTCTGAAAATGCGCACGCGCGGCGCGATCTCGGTCTATGCCAGGGGAGATGACTATCACGATATCATCAAGGCACGCCTGAAAGAATTGGCGCGCTGGTTGATCACCAGCGCAGGCGGCGAGGTTAAAGTATTTGTCGATACCGCCGCGGTTATGGAAAAGCCCCTCGCCGCTCAGGGTGGCCTTGGATGGCAAGGCAAACACACAAACCTTGTCTCCCGCCGGTACGGGTCATGGCTTTTTCTGGGCTCGATTTTCACCACCCTCGACCTGCCGCATGATTCGCCCGAGCCAGACAGTTGCGGCAGTTGTCGGGCCTGCCTCGACATTTGTCCGACGGCGGCGTTTCCGGCGCCATACCGCCTCGATGCGAGACGGTGCATCTCCTATCTCACGATTGAACATAAAGGCCCGATCCCGCGCGATCTGCGCGCCGCCATGGGCAATCGGATCTATGGCTGCGACGATTGTCTTGCCGTCTGTCCCTGGAACAAGTTCGCAAGCGATGGTCGTGAAGCCAGGCTCGCTGCGCGGGCAACTTTGCGCGCACCCAGTCTTACCGACTTGGTCCGCCTCGACGATGCGCAATTTCGTGCGCTCTTTTCCAAGACATCGATCAAGCGCACCGGGCGCGACCGGTTTATCAGAAATGTGCTGATCGCCATCGGCAACTCAGCAGACGGAGCACTCGCGCTTGAAGCCGAACGGTTGCTCGGCGACGCATCGCCTCTGGTGCGCGGCGCTGCGGTATGGGCATTGTCGAAACTGCTGCCGCGGGCAGAATTCGAAACATTGGCCTCACGACGACAAAACGACTCGGACCCCGATGTAAGGGAGGAGTGGGCCGCTGCGCTCGCCTAGAATTCCTTTACGGCTCCTATCAGCCGCTCGATGTCTTCGGGGCGGGAGAGCCGGTGATCGCCATCCTTGATCAGCGTCAGAACAACATCGTCGCGGGAAAAACGCGAAACAAGTTCTATGGCGTGCCTCCACGGCACATCCGGATCTTCGACGCCCTGCAGGATATGCACCGGACAGCGCGTTTCGATCAGACCACCGAGCAGCAGATGCCTGCGACCGTCCTCGATCAACACGCGCGTGATCGGGTAGGGCTCTTCACCGTACGCTGATGGTCGCATCCAGGTTCCCGTTCGCTCGATCTGCTGTCTGGTGGCGTCCGGGAACTGCTTCCACATCAGCTCTTCGGTGAAATCGACTGCTGGCGCGATCAAAACCATTCCGGCAATCGGCGCCGCGCCCGGACGTTCGGACACGGCCTTGGCCAACAGCAATGCCAGCCACCCTCCCATCGAGGACCCGATCAGCACCTGCGCGCCCTGTGCAAACTGAAGATAGACGGCCACGCTTTCCTCCAGCCACCGGCTTATGGTCCCGTCAGTGAAAGCGCCGCCCGATTCGCCATGACCGGAATAGTCGAACCGCACATATGCGCGCCCCTCGCTTGCCGCCCAGCGATCGAGCGCCTCCGCCTTCGTACCTTTCATGTCGGACTTGAACCCGCCGAGCCAGACCAGGCCGGGGCTCCTGCCCTCACGGGTCCGAACGGCAATAGTTCTCTTTGGCGAAGATTCTACGACGAGAGAGACGAGGCGAGCTTCACTCATGGTTGATTCAATGGACGCCGGTGAGGACCGCCCTTTCTTGTCCGCAAGATACCCATGATGCAAGAGGCAACCGTTGCCCAGGCCATCTGCGCCGTCTATACCTTTGAATTCGCCACGCGGCATTTTGAGGCTGCAATCATTCGAAAGACACTTCGGTTCGAGATCACACACTAATGTCGAGTTTTCCCGCATCCGCAGCACCGTCCGTCGAGAACGGTCCGCATGCCGATGCGGACGACATTGTGCGCGGCAAGTCGCTCAGCCCCGTTGCACCGCGTGCCCCGACTGCGGTGCTTGTGGTCGTACCCACACTCGATGGGGGCGCTTCGGATGCAGCGGCCGTTGAGCTTGTGCGCATTCTTGCTGGAGCCGGGTACGCGGGCATCGTGGTGTCGCGCGCGGGGCGGCTGGTGGCGGACATCACCACAGCGGGAGCAGAATTTGTCGCGCTCGATGTTTCGAGCAACAATCCCATCCTCATGTTGCGCAATGCCGTCGTTCTGACGCGGCTGGCAAGAGAACGGCGATGCGCGGCGATTCACGCCTTCGGCCGCGCGGGCGCCTGGAGCGCGCTGATCGCTGCGCGGTTGTGCGGAATTGAGTTTGTCACCAGCTGCCACAAAGGCTTCCGTGAACAGAATTTGTTCAAACGGCTTTACAACGGGATCATGGCGCGCGGAGATTGCGTCATAGCTTCGAGCGAGCAAATCGCTCAGCTGATCAACGACCGCTACGGCACGCCATGGAGCAGGATCACCGTGGTGCCCTGCAGCATCGACTTGGAGCGGTTTAATCCGGAAGCTGTTTCGCGTGAGCGCATCGAGGCGATACGCACAGCCTGGGGCGTCAAGCGTGAGACCAAGGTCATTCTGATCAGCGGCCGCATTCTGCGCCGCAAAGGCCATCACATCGTCGTCAAGGCGGTGAAGCGGCTTAAGGAAATGGGATTGAAGGATTTTTTGTGCGTCTTCGTGGGCGAAGATCGGGGCCGCAGCCGCTACACCGGCGAGTTGTGGGATCTCGTGCTGACGACGGGCACCATGGACGTCTTTCGTATGGCCTCGCCTGTACCCGACATGCCGGCCGCCTATGCCGCTGCATCGGTCGTAGTCTCGGCAGCGGTGCAGCCGGAAGGCGTCCAGCGCGCAATTCTCGAAGGCCAGGCCATGGCGCGGCCCGTTATCGTGTCCGATCTTGGCGCGGGTCCTGACGTGGTGCTCACTGCGCCTGCGGTGCCTGAAAGCAAGATTGCCGGACTTCGCTTCAATGCCGGCGACGATGCGGCCCTGGCGGCGGCATTGCTGCGACTGTTCTCAATGCCGGAGCTGAACCGTGCGACAATAGGCCGTCGCGGACGCGAATGGGTGCTTGAGCATTTCAACCAGACCATCGTGGCCGAGCAGACGCTGCGCCTTTATGGCGATATCGCCGAAAAATCCCGGCGCAAGGAAAACGCCAAGCAAGACAAAATTAGAGCAATTTGAATACTTTGAATGCCTCTCAGAACACCCTGCTCTGCAATGGCAGCGGAACTGCGTTGACTTCTTCGTGGTTTCTACCAATCTTTCGTTATTCCCATGGTGCCAAAACGCGCCTGGGAACAGTTGCAACGGCATAAGGAGAAAATAGCCATTCGTCGTCCGATGAAGTCCGCGCTGCCCGTTCAGAAGGACGGCCCGCGCATAAACGAGGAGATCCGCGTCCGCGAGGTCCAGCTAATCGATGCCAGTGGTCACAACCATGGTCCCACGCCCATCCAAGCCGCGCTAGATATGGCGCAGGCGGCGGGTCTCGACCTGGTGGAGATTGCCCCCAACTCGTCGCCACCCGTCTGCAAAATCCTGGATTACGGCAAGTACAAGTACCAGGCGCAGAAGAAGGCGGCGGAAGCCCGCAAAAAGCAGAAAGTCGTCGAGGTCAAGGAGATCAAGCTCCGGCCGATGATCGACGACCACGATTATCAGGTAAAAATGCGCTCGATGAAGCGCTTCTTCGAGGACGGCGATAAGGTCAAAATCACCTTGCGCTTTCGCGGCCGTGAAATGGCACACCAAGAGTTGGGTACTAAATTGCTCGACCGCGTGAAGGACGATGTCGGTCCGATCGCAAAGGTCGAGCAGGAGCCGAAATTCGAAGGCCGGCAAATGATCATGGTCCTGGCGCCCCGCTAGGGCCAAAAGCATACTTGTATCGGCCGATGCCCTGCTCCGCGCCGGAGCGGTGCATCGGCATTTTCGCCCGCAATTAGAGACACGGCCGATGGTTGCATGAGTGGGCGGCCTCTGCCATAACGCCGGCCATCGCTGCCCGGCCAGTAAGGGCTGCCGTGGCCGCGATTAACGCTCAATCCCGAGCACACCGCTCCAGGCCAAAAAGCCTACGAGCATTTTCCGGCCATGCGGCTTGTCCGCGCGGCCGATGAGGAGAGCCAAATGCCCAAGTTGAAGACCAAATCCGGCGCCAAAAAGCGTTTCAAGATTACGGCGTCCGGCAAGGTGAAATACCAGCAGACCGGCAAACGCCACGGCATGATCAAGCGGACAACCAAGACGATCCGAGAGCATCGCGGCACCAAGGTGCTGTTCAAAACCGACGGCGAGACCGTCAAGAAGAACTGGTTACCCTACGGCTGACCGGTCTTTAGGCCGCTGACCACGGCTTTCACTGTAACCATTCGCTCGTTCTGCAAGGAGATTTCCCATGGCCCGCGTCAAGCGTGGTGTCACGTCGCATGCCAAGCACAAGAAGGTCCTCAAGGCCGCCAAAGGCTATTATGGCCGCCGCAAAAACACGATTCGCATCGCCAAGCAGGCGGTGGAGAAGGCGAACCAATATGCTTTCCGCGATCGCAAGCGGCGCAAGCGCACATTCCGCGCGCTCTGGATCCAGCGCCTGAACGCGGCGGTGCGGCCATTCGGGCTGAATTACAGCCGCTTCATAGCTGGCCTCGCCAAAGCGGGTCTGACCGTTGATCGCAAGGTGCTGTCCGACCTTGCCATTCGCGAGCCCGCGGCCTTCCAGGCAATCGTCGAAAAGGCCAAGGCCGCTTTGCCGGCTTAAAAAGCATGCTCGGCCTCTTGCCGGGCATCCACGTCTTTCTTGTTGCAACCAAGACGTGGATGGCCGGGACAAGCCCGGCCATGACCAGCTAGAAGCCTGATGAGCCATGACCGATATCGCGCAAATGGAGCAGGATCTGCTTGCTGCCGTTGCCTCGGCGAGGGACGAGGCAGCGCTCGAAGCCGTGCGCGTGGCGGCATTGGGCAAGAGCGGTTCGGTGTCGGCGCTGCTCAAGACGCTCGGCAGCATGACCCCCGAAGAGCGCAAGATCCAGGGTCCGGCCATCAATGGATTGAAAGATCGCCTGACCGCAGCGATCGCAGAGGCGAAAGACAAGCTTGGTGCAGCCGCGCTTGACGCCAGACTCAACACCGAAACTATCGACCTCACGTTGCCAGTTCGCGAAACACCCGCTGAAACGGGCCGTGTCCATCCGATCAGCCAGGTCACCGACGAGCTGACGGCGATTTTTGCCGACATGGGTTTTGCGGTGGCCGAAGGGCCCGACATCGAGAGTGACGACTACAATTTCACCAAGCTGAATTTTCCCGAAGGCCATCCGGCGCGGGAGATGCACGACACTTTTTATTTCCCGCCGAAGCCGGATGGTTCGCGACTGCTGCTGCGCACGCACACATCACCGGTCCAGGTGCGTACGATGCTCAGCCAGAAGCCGCCGATCCGTGTCATTTGCCCGGGCCGTACATATCGCAGCGATTCGGATCAAACGCATACGCCGATGTTTCATCAGGTCGAAGGCCTTGTCATCGACAAGGGATCTCACCTGGGTCATCTGAAATGGATACTCGAGGAATTTTGCAAGGCATTCTTCGAAGTCGACAGCGTGAAGATGCGCTTTCGTCCGTCGTTCTTCCCGTTCACCGAGCCATCGCTTGAAGTCGACATCCAGTGCAAGCGCGACAAGGGCGAAATTCGTTTCGGGGAAGGCGACGACTGGCTGGAAATTCTCGGTTGCGGAATGGTGCATCCCAATGTGCTGCGCAATTGCGGGCTCGATCCCGATGAATATCAGGGCTTTGCCTGGGGCCTGGGGATCGACCGCATCGCTATGCTCAAGTACGGCATGAACGATCTCCGCGCCTTCTTCGAAGCAGACATGCGCTGGCTTGCGCACTACGGCTTCCGGCCACTTGACTTTCCCACTCTCGCCGGGGGCTTGAGCGGATGAGACGCCAGGGCGACGTTTTTCCTAACCCTCCCCCTCAAGGGGCGAGGGAACGCGCGAGCGGAGCCGCGCGATGAAATTCACGCTGGCCTGGCTGAAAGAGCACCTCGACACCGACGCGTCGTTGGCCGAGATCGTCGACAGGCTGACGATGATCGGGCTTGAAGTTGAGAACGTCGAGGACAAGGCAAGCCAGCTCAAGCCATTTGTCATCGCGTCTGTGATCTCGGCCGAAAAACATCCAAACGCCGATCGCCTCCGCGTATGCATGGTCGACGTCGGTGACGGCAAGCCGATCCAGGTCGTCTGCGGCGCTCCAAACGCGCGCACTGGCATGAAAGGCGTCTTTTCGCCGCCGGGCACGTTCATTCCCGGCAAGAACATCACGCTCGGCGTTGGCATGATCCGCGGCGTTGAAAGTCGCGGCATGCTGTGCTCGCCGGCTGAGCTGCTGATTTCCGATGATCACGAAGGAATCATCGACCTGCCCGCCGATGCGCCGGTCGGTAAACCCTATGTCGAGTGGGCCGGTCTCGGCGATCCCGTGATTGAGATCAATCTCACGCCCAATCGTCCGGATTGCACCGGCGTTGCCGGCATCGCACGCGATCTCGGCGCCACATCGATCGGCACGTACAAGAACAGGATCCCCAAGCCGGTGAAGGGTGCATTCCCCTGCCCGGTCAAGGTTACGCTCGAATTTAGCAAGACGCCTCCGCTCTGCCGAGCTTTCGCACTGCGGTTGGTTCGCGGGGTAAAGAATGGTCCGTCGCCGGATTGGCTGCAGAGAAGGCTCACGGCGATAGGGTTGCGGCCGATCAATGCATTGGTCGACATTACCAATTACATCACTTTCGACCGTGGCCGGCCGCTGCACGTCTTCGACGCTGCAAAAGTACACGGCAACCTGACTGTGCGGCGCGCCAGGAATGGCGAGAAGTTGCTCGCGCTCGACGGCAAGACCTACACGCTTGACGAAGCAACCTGCGTGATTGCCGACGAGAACGGCGTCGAGTCGCTCGCGGGCATTATGGGCGGGGAAGCGACGGGATGCTCGGATAGCACGACCGACGTGCTGATTGAGTCGGCGCTTTGGGACGAACTCAATATCGCTCAGACCGGCCGCAAGCTCGGCATCAATTCCGATGCGCGTTATCGCTTCGAGCGCGGCGTTGATCCGGCGTTCATGCTGCCAGGTCTCGAACAGGCCACACAAATTGTGCTCGATCTTTGCGGCGGACAGCCGTCCGACGTGGTGGTTGCCGGGAACCCGACGCCAAAAGAAAAGGTCATCGATTTCCCGTTGAGCGAGTTACCCCGCCTTGCCGGAATGAAATTGCCCCTGCCTGACATACGTCGCGTCCTCGAGAAACTCGGCTTCTTCGTCGCCGGCCAGGGCGAGCGGATGAAGGTAGCCGTGCCGTCCTGGCGGCCGGACGTTCAGGGACGGGCGGACATTGTCGAGGAGATCGTGCGCATTTTCGGCGTCGAGCGCGTGCCTTCAACGCCGTTTCCTCGGGAGCATGCGCGCAAGCCAGTGCTTACTACGATCCAGAATCGGACCCGCAAGGCGAAACGCGCGCTCGCCGCCAGCGGGCTCGTCGAGGCCATCACCTGGTCATTCGTGTCCAGGCGGGAAGCGGAGTTGTTCGGCGGAGGCAAGCCCCAGCTGTCACTCGCCAATCCCATCGCTGCCGAACTCTCCGACATGCGTCCGAGCCTGCTTCCGGGCCTGATCATGGCAGCGCAACGCAATGCCGACCACGGCCATCCCGACGTCGCCCTGTTCGAGGTGGGACAAATTTTTGCCGGCGACAGGCCAGAGGATCAGTTGACCGCAGCCAGCGGATTGCGCCGCGCGCTCGCCAAGCCGTCGGGCAGCGGTCGCCATTGGTCAACCAAAGCACAGCCGGTTGACGCGTTCGATGCAAAGTCCGACGCCTTCGCGGCATTGTCGGCAGCGGGAAGCCCCATGCAGCCGTTGCAAGTCGTGCCGGGCGGCCCGCCATGGTTTCACCCCGGCCGCAGCGGGACCGTGCAGATCGGACCGCAGAACATCCTGGGTCACTTCGGCGAATTGCATCCGCGCGTGGTTGCCGCGCTGAATGCCGACGGCCCGCTTGTGGCATTCGAGGTCATTCTCGAAAAGATCCCCGAGCCGAAGCAACGAAGCACGCGGGCGAAAGCTCCGCTGGAATTGTCACCGTTCCAGCCCGTAGAGCGGGATTTCGCCTTTGTGGTGGACAGTGCGGTCAAGGCCGCCGACATCATTCGCGCCGCGCAGAACGTCGACAGAAAGCTTGTCGCCGACGTCAATGTGTTCGACGTCTACGAAGGCAAGGGCATCGAGCCCGGCAAGAAGTCGATTGCCATCGCCGTTACGATTCAGCCGCTCGAAAAGACCATGACCGACGCTGAGATCGACGCCCTCTCGGAGAAGATCGTCGCCGAAGTCAAGAAGCGAACCGGCGGCATATTGAGAGCCTAAAGCCCGTTCATTCCTGCAGCGCAATAACTACGCCGGCAGTAAATCGGCGTAAGCGAATCCATCGCGCTCGACGGTCGCTCCGACCTTAATGGCGATCTCGCGCGCGAGCATGGGGCCCGCCGACACGAAAGAATGAAATTCGCCGTTCTCCCCGCAAGGATCGATGTTGTCCGGCAGCGCGGCGAGCAGTGCGCCGTCAAACCTTCGACCGGCGAATGAACCCGGCAATTTCTTCAGGTCCACCGTGGAAAGGCGCGCTTCGACCCCACTTTCAATCATTTCGCGTGCGAGCGCAGCGGTCTGCCGGCCCCACACGGGAAAAACCGGCGTAATGCCGGTCCCCGCAAGATGTCGCTCGCGATACGCCCGCACGTCCGAGAGAAACAAGTCCCCGAAGATCATGTGCGTGACCCCGGAAGCGCGCGCCTCATCAAGCGCCGCTGCCATCTTTTGCTCATACACCTCGTTCGAACACGGAAACGGAATGTACACAACGATCGCGAGCAGACCCGCCGCATCGAGCTGCGCGCGCAACAATTCTTCGCGGACGCCGTGCATGCTCACGCGGCCGAAGACCTCGGTGACTGTCGTCAAGGCGCCGATAATTTCAAGATCGCCCGCGCGACGCACTTCATGCAGCGCCCACGCGCTGTCCTTGCCGCTCGACCAGGCCACCAGCGCTTTCGAGCGTTTCGATATCAATCATTCGCTCCGCGGCGGCGGCGCTGCTTGGTGCGCTGGGTCGGCTTCTCCTCGTCCGGACTCTTCAAGGCGCCGATCTGCCGCAAAGCCGCTTCGGCCGCGCGCTGACCCGAGTCCCACGCTCCGTTCACTGTGCCCCATTGCGTTTCGTGCGCGGCCTCGCCGGCCAGCCACACACGGCCCCCTATTGGCTCCGCCAGGATCCTGCGCGCATCGGCAGCGCCGGGTGCCGCCGCCGACATCGCGCCCAATACAAAAGGCTCCTCGTTCCACCGCGTGGCGTGGCTGCGCCTGATCTTGTTTTTGACGGCGGCGCCGAAAAGCGAACCCAACCAGTCGCGGGCAAATTCAACCATTGCCGGCGTGCCCTTCGCCGACAGATCGCGTCCGAAATCTCCTCCGACCTCGACCAGATGCAGGCTTGTGCCGGAAACATTGGCAAGCAGGGCCGCGGTCTGCCGGGTCGTTGATTTCTCGAAGACAAGCTCATCGCGTTGCAGATTGAGCGGATTACCCGGCATCTCAAGCGCAATGTGATCGTAACTGCCGAGTGCGAGAGCCGCCGCGGCATCAAGCTGGCGTCTCGATAATTCCGGCCTGAATGCAATCTTCTCCGCAGTGAGCACGTTGGTCGACCCCGTGACAATGGCGGTGCGTGCGCGCGCGGAGCCTTTAGGCGTGACGATATTCACGCCACTGCGGTCCCAGTCGATGCGGATGACAGGGGTCGACAACCGTACGGGCAGGCCGGCTGCAAGGCTGGCCAACAGGGCACCGTATCCCTGGCGGCAAAAGGCGTCATTCTCCCGCTCGGCCGCACGCCCAATGTCCACCGCGGAAATCGCCGCAAGATCCTTGCTGTATGCGAACGGACCGAGGACGAATTCGGCGGTCGAGCGCCAATCGCCAAGATCAGCGGGCATTGCACGCGCCGCCGGGATATCGTTTCTGCCGCGGCCGGCATCGACGATGGCCCGGCGCGATCGCACCAACGTGGCGAGGAAACTTTCCAGTTCCGCGTCGCGCGCGTTGCGTGGACCGATGCGGACCGTCTGCCCTCGCGGGGCGGAATATATATCGAGTCCGCTGGTCGAGGTTGAGCCGGTAAACGAGCCGGTGTCTGGACGGTGAATCCAGTGCGCGCCGAGATCGAAGGGCACGCCGAAAATCGTCAGGTCGGTCAGGCAACGGCCGCCGACACGATTGCTCGCTTCAAACAGGACAAAGCGGCGATTGGCGGCGGCCACGCGACGTGCCGCCGCAATCCCCGCGGCTCCTGCGCCAATGATCGCCACATCCGCTTCAGCAGCGGGTTGGGCGCGCGCGACCGCAGGCGCGGCGACAAACGCCGCGGAGGCAGCGAGGAATGAGCGTCGGCTAAGCCCCCACATGGTATCCAAAGGCTTGCTTGACCTGCGGGCAGAATGCCTGAACGCATCTGATGCGGCAAATTTTATGGCTAACGATTCGTAAGTCTCTGCAGCCAGCGGGCTGCCACAGTGAGATGAACGAAATTGCAATTACTTCCGACTAATTTTCACTGCAGGACGTCACGCGGGGAACAGTTCCGCAGAGGGGAACCTCGACACGCCAAGAAAATGGCGCCGAGGATCGGTCATGGGTTGGATGGTCGACGGGGTCGGGCGCCTTTTAGCCCACTATCTCGAAAAGCCCGTGCAAGGCTACGAGCCGTTTACGCCGTCGGATCCCGATGCTCTCCGCGCGACCCTGCAGCCAGGCGACGTGCTCCTGGTTGAAGGAAACAATCACATTTCAGGCGTCATCAAATACCTCACCCAGTCCACCTGGTCGCATGCGGCGTTGTACGTGGGCCCGATTGGCGATCGCGCAACCTCCGACGGCGAACCTTTGGTCCTTGTAGAAGCCAACCTTGGACAAGGCGTTGTTGCCGCGCCGCTATCCAAATATGCCCATTTCCACACCAGGATCTGCCGTCCGACGCAGCTCGACGACGAAGATCGCGCGCGGGTTTGCGCTTACGCCGCCGAGCGCATCGGCTTTGATTACGATCTCAAGAACATCATCGACCTGATGCGCTATCTGTTTCCATTGCCGGTGCCGCAGCGCTGGCGCCGCCGGATGATCGCCCTCGGTTCCGGCCATCCCACGCGCATCATTTGCTCGGCGCTGATCGCGCAGGCCTTCGAGACGGTGCGCTATCCAATCCTGCCAAAAGTGACATTGGCCGAGAGCAGGTCGGCGCGCCGGGAGATTCTCGAGATCCGCCACTCTTCGCTCTACGCGCCGCGCGATTTCGATATCTCCCCGTATTTCGAGGTGGTCAAGCCAACGATTGTGCGCGGCTTCAACTACAAGGCAGTGGCCTGGGCCGACGTGCATCGTCCGGCCGCCGAAGCGATCCCTGCTGCGGTCCCGGCGCACGACGACAGGCTTTCAACGGTTGCCTAGATTGCAGGCTTGCTGATCGCCGCAACCCGCCTTAACTGTGCGGGGATGATCGACGCCGCCTATAAAGCTCTTTCGCAGATGTTTGCGCCGACTTTGCGCTTTGTGCTGCTCAAGGCGGTCGGGCTCGCGCTCGTTCTCATCGCTGTGATTGGAGTTCTGCTGTATCGACTGTTGGCGGCGTGGGCGGAAACCGGCGCCAATTGGGCCGAGCAAACCGCCGGCGTGGCGCCGCACGCTGTCTGGTCTGCCCTGGCCTGGCTGCTTTCAATCATGGCGGGCCTGGGCATCATCACCGGTGCGCTGTTTCTCATGCCTGCGGTGAGCGCATTTGTCGGCAGTTTCTTTGTCGACGAAATCGGCGAGGCCGTCGAGCACGAGCATTACCCCCGCGAACCGGTCGGCCGACCCCTGCCAGTCCTGCTCGCCGTGGTTGAAGGCCTGAAGGTCGCTTTGCTGGCTCTGCTCGTCTATCTGTGCGCACTACCGTTTTTCCTCGTGGCAGGCCTGGGCGTGATCATGCTGTTTCTGGCGAATTCGTATTTGCTGGGACGGGAGTATTTCGAGTTGGCCGCCATGCGTTTTCGTCCACCGGACGAGGCAAAAGCGATGCGCAAAGCCAATGCGATCTATCTGTTTGTTGCGGGCATGATCATCGCCGCCTTTGTGTCGATACCAATTCTCAACTTTGCGACGCCGATTTTTGCCATGGCCTTCATGGTCCACATGCACAAGAAATTGTCAGGATCGCCGGCGGCCTTGATGGCACGGCCGCGCTGACTGTCAGCTCCTGGGCCGCAGATCGATCACCCGCCTGGCCTTGCCAATTGAACGCTCGACTGTGCCGGGCTTGACCGTGCGCACGCCGGCGGTCACGCCGATCAACGCCTTGATGCGTTGAGCGAGGTCGCGCTCGCACGTGGCGAAGATGGCGGCGTCCGCATCCGCCCTCGCCTCGACAACGACAGTGATTTCGTCGAGCCGGTCAGCCCTGCGGAGCTCGATCACAAAATGTGGCGCCAGGCGCTGATCCTTGAGAATGATCTCCTCGATCTGGCTGGGAAATATATTTACGCCGCGCACAATCATCATGTCGTCAGAACGACCGGTGACTTTCTCCATCCTGCGCATCGACCGCGCTGTGCCCGGCAGCAAACGGGAAAGGTCGCGCGTGCGATAGCGCACGATTGGCATTGCTTCCTTGGTGAGTGTAGTGAAAACCAGCTCGCCAGCTTCGCCATCCGGCAGCACCTGGCCTGTCGCCGGATCGATGATCTCGGGGTAAAAATGATCTTCCCAGATATGCGGCCCATCCTTGCTCTCGATGCATTCACAGGAAACGCCGGGGCCGATGATTTCCGACAATCCGTAGTTGTCGATGGCGTGGAGATCGAATGCATCCTCGATCTCAGCGCGCATGGCATTGGTCCACGGTTCAGCGCCGCACATCGCAATCTTGAGCGAGCTTCGGCGCGGATCAAGGCCCTGCGCGTGAAATTCGTCGAGGATCGCGAGGATGTAGCTTGGCGTGACGAAGATGACATCCGGCTTGAAATCCGCGATCAGGCGTACCTGTCGCTCGGTCATGCCACCGGAAACCGGGACGACCGTCATGCCGAGCCGCTCGGCACCGTAGTGAAAGCCGATCCCGCCGGTGAACAGGCCGTAGCCGTATGAGTTCTGCACCAGCATTCCCGGCAGGCATCCCGCCGCGCGCATGCAGCGCGCCATCACTCCGGCCCAGGTGTCGAGATCTTTCCGGCTATACCCGACGACAGTCGGCTTGCCGGTGGTGCCTGACGAAGCATGCACGCGCAGCACCTGCTCGCGCGGGATGGCGAACATCCCGAACGGATAATGCGCACGCAGATCGTCCTTGGTCGTGAACGGAAATTTCATAAGATCATTCAAAGACTTAAGGTCATCTGGATGCACGCCCGCCGCGTCGAAAGCTTTTCTGTAGTGCGGGACGCCGGCGTAGGCGTGACTGACCGTCGCTTTGAGCCGCTTGAGCTGTAGCGCGCTGATCTCGTCGCGTGATGCCGTCTCGATCGGATCGAATGTGTCGCGGCGCGGCGCCAAGTTGATGCCCTTAAGCTGCAAACCCAGCATGCGTCCCCCCGGCGTGACTGTCGTCGCTAGATTTTCCGCTGCCCGGCATTCCAGTGCTTTTCGAGATTTGCAATGAGAGCCGGACTGAAATGGCAATAGGCCTGCTCACGGCAATAGACAGCCATATAGCGCCGGAATGTATCGAGTGGCTCTTCACCCACGCGAAATGCACGTCGATTGCCTGCGGCGCTGACCACGCCCGAGCCGGTGAAATCGTCAATCACGCGCACAATCGCTGCATCCAACTCACCGGGCGGTACAATGACATCGCAAATCATACGTCCTTCCGGACTATCGCACTCGAAGCGGCGGCCCATCATGATGGCCTGCCGCGCCGCACGCGCACCGACAAAACGCGTCAAACGCAAATTCGCAGCGCCGGGTATTATGCCTTCCTTGCGTGCAGGCAGTGTCATGTAGGCATCGCTGCCGGCAACAACGTAGTCCATGGCAAGAAGATATTGGCAGCCGCCACCGATCGCGAAAACGTCCACGCCGGCTACCCACGGCTTTTCTCGCGTGCCTCCATAAATCTCGTCCGGGTTTGAATCGACGCGCGCGAGACCCCGGAACATCTTGTTCACGATGCCCATATCGCGACGGATGTACCAAAGGTAAGGAATCATTCCGCGATAGAGATGCGTCAGGTTTATGCCTGCGGAAAAAACCTTGCGACCGCGATACTTGGGATGGTCCACCACGCCGCCACGCAGCACGCAAATTTCGCTCATTGGATCGAGCGTGGCGATATCGGCGGCGGTCTCCGTGTCATCAAGCGTGTTGTCGTCTTCGGCATTGAGAAATCGTGGATTGCAGACCGTGACGATCGCCGCTTTGCCTTGCCGCTCGACCCTCGCCGGACCAAAATCGATCGTGCCTCGGTCGGCAAATTCGGCAACCCGCTCCAGCGCTTCAGGTTTCGGCAGCAGCATCGATTTGCACAGGTGCATGCCTACGTCCGGCACCGCGAGGACTTGCGAGAGGAAAATACCCTGATCGACTTCGACCCCGTCCTTTTCGGCCTGCATCAGCGAACTTTCTGCGCCAACCTGCTTGCGCGTCGGCGTCAGCCCTGGGACCAGTCTGGCGGCGCCATAGACGAGATCATCGACGCGCACAAAATCGGCCAGATTTTTCGTCAGCTTGCGATAGATGGTCCCAGCATGCCGCTGCAGGAAATCTTCTCGTGCCCGCCGACAAGCTGAAAGTATCAGCTCCGCCGCCAGTTTCTGCTCGGGGCTACGTTTTGATTTGTTCGGAAGCTTGGCGAGCAGAGCGGCTCCCACGCGCCAGTATTTGCTGCTTGCGGTGACGTCGCGTTTGAAATTGCCGCTGATACGAAATCCGCTCTTGTGCCAGGCGGCAGCGGACTTGACCGGGAGTTTCGCACGCTCGAAGCAGACTTTCGGATCGGCGTGATCGACAAGCGTGACCCCGCCGCGACTGCTGCCTTCCATGCGCCTCTCCCGAACTTACTTAAGCGATGTTTTTCCCGGCCATTGGCAAAGGTCGCTGATGATGCATTTTTCGCACAACGGCCTGCGCGCGACACAAGTGTAGCGCCCGTGCAAAATAAGCCAATGGTGCGCATGGGGCTTGTATTCTGCCGGGACCACCTGCTCCAATTTCATTTCGACCTCGAACGGCGTCTTGCCGGTGGCAATTCCCGTGCGGTTCCCAACACGAAAAATATGCGTGTCAACGGCGATGGTCGGTTCCCCAAATGCAATATTGAGCACGACGTTAGCGGTCTTGCGGCCGACGCCCGGTAAAGCCTCCAGCGCTTCACGCGAACGCGGCACGTGCCCGCCGTACTCGGCGACAAGCTTGCGCGATAGCGCAATCACGTTTTTGGCTTTGGTCCGGTAGAGACCTATGGTCTTGATAAGGTTTTGAACGCGCTTTTCACCTAGCGCGATCATTTTTGCGGGGTCATCAGCGAGCGCAAACAGGGCGGGCGTCGCTTTGTTGACCCCGGCATCGGTGGCCTGCGCCGACAGCACGACCGCTACCAGCAATGTGAACGGATTGATGTGCTGGAGTTCTCCCTTGGGTTCCGGGTTGGCGGCCTTGAATCGACGGAACGCTTCTTCGATCTGCGCCGGCGTCCACTGCGGCAGCTCACCGGCGGCGGCCTTGAGATCGGCGGCGACCTGCTTTGGTTCCGCCTTCACTTTTGCGCGCTTCCGCGGACGTAGCGTCCGATTACGTGCGCTTCCCCCGCGGACAGGCCTTTTCACCATGATTTCGGTATACTGAGCACGATGCACACCGACAACGGCGACGAACTTGAACCCACGATCTTTTCAGCGACGCTGACGCCGCATCGCTCCCTCGGCCGTGTCGGTTTTCTGATTCTCATGGTCCTGTTCGGGCTGGCGAGCTTCATAACCGGCATGCTCTTTCTGGTGCTCGGAGCCTGGCCGGTATTCGGGTTCTTCGGACTCGACGTGCTGCTCTTGTACTGGGCATTCCGGCTCAATTATCGCCATGCGGAAGCTTACGAGCAGGTGACCGTAACATGCTCCAAGCTCAGGGTTCGCAAGGTGAGTCATCTCGGCCGCGCGCGCGAATGGGTGCTGAACCCGCTTTGGGTAAGGCTCGATAAGGTCGAGATCGAAGATTTCGGAATCGACCGCCTGTTTTTGATATCGCGCGGGAAAAAGCTGTCGATCGCGAGCTTCCTAAGCCCCGACGAAAAGGCGGATTTTGCCAGGGAACTTGGAAACGCCCTGAATGAGGCGCGGCGCGGACCCACAAGAACGGTGTTCGAATAGCCAGAAATCGGGTGGTGGGCCACTGCCGGCTGTCCTAAATACCGGTCATGAACATGAACCTTGCCAAATCCGGACTAACCGATCGCTTCACCGAGTTTGCGCCGCTATCGACCGCGGCGGCGGACTACGACGTCGTGCGCCGCGCGATTGCGCATATCCGCGGAAATTGGCGCGCCCAGCCCGAGATCGATGTAATCGCAAACGCCGCCGGTGTATCGGCGACTGATCTGCATCACCTGTTTCGTCGATGGTGCGGCCTCACGCCTAAAGCATTTCTCCAAGCCCTGACGCTCAACCACGCGCGCGAATTGCTACGCTCCTCTGCAAGCATTCTCGACACCGCCTACGAAGTCGGCCTGTCGGGTCCGAGCCGGCTGCATGATCTGTTCGTCACTCACGAGGCCATGTCGCCTGGAGAATGGAAGGCAGGCGGCGAAGGCCTGACGATAACCTATGGGTTTCATCCTTGTCCGTTCGGCATGGCCTTGGCGATGACAACGCCGCGCGGCCTGGCTGGCCTCGCGCTTGCAGATCCCGGCAAGGAACGGGGAGCACTTAAGGATATGAAGGCGCGCTGGCCAAAGGCTCGCTACGTCGAGGATTTCGCGGCCACGGCCGCCACCGCGCGGCGTATCTTCGATCCTGCCTTGTGGCGCAAGAACCAGCCTCTGCGCGTGGTCCTGATTGGCACCGACTTCGAAATTCGCGTTTGGGAAAAGCTACTGGATATCCCGATGGGCGGGCTCACGACCTATTCGGACCTGGCCGCCAAAGCCGGTTCGCCGAAGGCCGCGCGCGCGGTCGGCGCAGCGGTTGGGAAAAATCCGATCTGTTTCGTGGTGCCGTGCCACCGCGTCATCGGCAAGGACGGCGACATCACCGGCTATCATTGGGGCATCACCCGAAAACGGGCCATGCTTGGCTGGGAAGCCGGAATGGTCGCAGCCGCCTAGTTCAGGCCGCCAGATCAAGCTTCGAGGCTACCGTAGAGTCGGCATTGAGTCGGTAGATCATCGGTACCCCGGTTTCCAGATTGAGCTTGGTGATGCTTTCGGGCGTGTGTTTGTCGAGCACCATCACCAACGCGCGCAGCGAATTGCCGTGGGCCGACACAAGCACGCGTTCGCCGCGCAGCACGCGGGGCAGAATTTCCGTGACGTAGTAGGGCAAGGTGCGCGCGAGCGTATCCCTGAGGCTTTCCCCGCCGGGTGGCGCCACGTCATAGGACCGGCGCCAAATGTGCACCTGCTCCTCGCCCCATTTTTTTCGCGCGTCGTCCTTGTTCAGCCCCACGAGATCTCCATAGTCGCGCTCATTAAGTGCCTCATCTTTGAAAACGGGAATTGAAGTCTGCCCCAGCACCTCCAGCATCAGATCGAGTGTCCGCTGCGCCCGCTTGAGCGATGACGTGAAAGCGACGTCGAACTTGATCCCCTGCGCCTTCAATTTGCGGCCCGCTTCGCGGGCTTCGGCGATACCTTTTTCGGTCAGATCGACGTCGCGCCATCCGGTGAACAGATTTTTCAGGTTCCACTCGCTCTGGCCATGACGCACGAGTACGAGAAGCCGATCGGTCATTTCTTTCCTCAGAAATCTTTTAATCCCAGAACGTCCATCATCGAATAAAGCCCGGCCTTCTGATCGCGCGCCCAGCGCGTCGCGTGCAAGGCCCCGCGCGCGAAGATCATCCGATCCTCGGCCTTGTGCGCCAGCTCGAGACGCTCGGCCGGGCCGGCAAAAATCACGCTGTGCTCGCCCACTACGCTGCCACCGCGCAGGGCCGCAAAACCGATATCTCCCGACTTGCGCGCGCCCGTATGGCCTTCGCGGCTCTTTACAGACTGCTTGTCGAGCTCGATGCCGCGGCCGTCAGCCGCTGCACGCCCGAGCAGCAGGGCAGTACCGGACGGCGCATCGACTTTCTGATTGTGATGCATCTCAAGGATTTCAACGTCAAAGGATAGGTCGAGCGTTCGCGCCACGCGCTTGGTCAGCGCGGCAAGCAGGTTGACGCCAAGGCTCATGTTGCCTGATTTCACAATCACGGCCCGTTTTGCGGCATCCTTGATCTTTGTTTCGTCGGCGGGGCTCAACCCTGTCGTTCCGATAATGTGGATCTTGCCTTCCTTCGCGACGAGCGCGGCAATAGCAACGGTCGCGACAGGCGCAGTGAAATCGATGATCGCGTCGGCTTTCGACACCAACGGCGCGGCATCGCCTACCAGCTTGACGCCATTTTCCGGCATTCCGGCAAGCGTGCCGGAATCCCAGCCGATCAGCGGCGAGCGCGCATCTTCTAGGGCGCCCACAAGCGAAAATTCCTTGCTTTCAGTAATCGCCTTCACCAGAGTGCGGCCCATCCGCCCACCGGCGCCGGCGACTACAAGCCGCATCTCCGCCATCGGTTCATCTCCGAAACGTTGGCGTGGGTATAGCGCGCTAGGGCGCAAAAGGCACTACGGCTGGGGGCCGTCATAGCCCTCGATAATGATGATGTCGGCTGTCGAATGCGGCAGCCGCACCTTGATGTTGGCCTGGTATTCAGCCGACCGATAGCAGGCGAGCGCCGTGGCGTAGTCAGGAAACTCGATCACCACATTGCGTGAACGGGCGGAACCCTCCGGGCATTCAAATTTGCCGGCGCGCACGATGAAACGTCCGCCAAATTTTTTGAAGATGGCTGCATTGGCCGCGGCATAAGGCTTGTAACCTTCGTCGTTCTTCACATCCACGCGTCCGATCCAATAGCCCTTGGCCATTCCTACGTCCTCCCCTGAGCTTTTGTCTTGTCGACCTCGGCGACGATCGCATCGGCGGCAGCTTTCGGATCGCCGGCCTCCAGGACTGGACGTCCAACCACCAGATAATCGGCGCCCGCTTGTATCGCTCGTGCCGGAGTCATGATCCGTTTCTGGTCACCACCGGCGCTGCCCGCCGGCCGGATGCCGGGAGTCACCAGAACCATGCCACGCCCGACGATGTTGCGCAGCGCCGTGGCCTCTTCCGCGGAACAAACGAGTCCATCGAGGCCGATATCGCGTGCCTGCTCGGCGCGGGCGGCTGCGAGTTCCTTCACGTTCAGCTCGTATCCGGCCGCAGCAAGATCCGCATCATCATACGAGGTCAGAACCGTTACTGCGAGCAGCCGCAGGTTCGATCCTTGTTTGCCCTGGACGGCCGCCTTCATGGTTTGCGGATACGCGTGCACGGTCAGGAAGGTCGTACCCAATTGTGCGACGCTCTCGACGCCCCTGGCGACTGTATTGCCAATGTCATGCAGCTTGAGGTCGAGAAAGACCTTCTTGCCGGCAGCAATCAACTCCGCTGCGAGAGAGAGACCCCCGGCAAAGGCGAGCTGATAGCCGATTTTGTAAAACCAGACCGACTCGCCGAGCCGCGACACCAGCGCCTCCGCCGCCGCCGTTGACGGCACGTCGAGGGCGACGATCAGCCGTTCGCGGGGGTCCAACGACACGGTCATGCCCCTTTCGCCACGAGTCGCGCCATTTCCACGAGGCGTTCAAGCTGCGCCCGAAACAGATTGGCAATGCCAATGTCTGCAATATTGTCCATATCGTCGAAAGCGCTGTCGGCGCGCTGGATCGCTACTTGCTCGGGTATTACCAGCGCGCCACAGCCAAGTTCGAGAATTTGCCGCAGCGCCATGAGCGATCGCAGCCCGCCCGCGCGGCCGGGAGAAGCCGACGCTATTGCGAACGCGCGACCCTTGAAAGCGGCATAGGTAGGATCCCCACGCTCGCGCACCCGCGATACCCAATCGATGGCATTTTTGAGAAGCGGCGTTACGGACGCGCTGTACTCCGGACTAGCAATAAAAATTCCATGGTGCGCCATGATCATGTGTTTCAGCTTAACTGCGTTGACGGGCTGGCCGGCGCGCGCATCGGCATCGGCGTCATAGATCGGCAGGGGATAGTCGGCGAGCGAAATGCGGGTCACGTCGACGTCGAGCAAGGTCAGCTCTTTTGCCGCCAGAGCAGCCAACCTCACATTGTGTGAACCGGCCCGGGTAGAACCCGGGAAAACAAGAATTTTAGGGATTGGCATCAACAGCCCCGCTTTCGCGGGCATGACACCACAGCATCAGCGGGCGCGATAGACCCATACGCGCGCAGGCGGCAGGTTCATCCAGATCAATTCCGAGGCTTCCGCTCGCATCCCGGACAAACCCTTGGGGATTGGCGGGACCATCGCATAGGTGAATTGCACAAAGGGCGCGCCGACAGCCAGCAGCGTCATCGCATCGGAAATCAGGCGCAAGCGGGTGCGCAATGGCTTTGTAACAAGCGGAAGGCCAGAGACCACTGCTGCGGCCGGTTCGTCCACATAGCCGTCCAGCAAGCGTCGAAGGCGGTAGGCGTCGCCTTGCACGACGGTCGCCGCTGGATAGCGCGCGCGCAGGAGTCGGCAAAAATCCGGATTGAATTCGACGAGGACCAACCGCGCCGGATCGATTCCTTGCCTGACCAGTGCCTGCGTCACCGGGCCGGTGCCGGGACCAAGCTCGATGACCGGGCCGTTCGATTCGGGATCGACGTAGCGAGCCATGGCCCGCGCAAGGACGCGGCTCGATGGCATCACAGCGCCGGTTGAAATCGGCTTCTCGATCCAGGAGCGAATGAATTTCACCTCGTCGTCGAGACGGAGACTCTTTTTTTCGACGCGGGCGAATGAATGCGAAGGCATTGATGCGAGGTCACGCGTACAAGACGCGGCGGGTCCCGCCGCAATAACTACGGGTATAGGGACCAAGGCGGAGGGTCAAGATGGGCGGCGCGACTGGTTACTGCCCCGACTTCCAAGACCGTCCAAAAACTCTTTGACTCGACTGAAGAAACCGGCCGATTCCGGCTGCGTTTCTTCCGAAGACAGCTTTTCAAACTCCGCCAGCAGCTCACGTTGACGTTTGGTTAAGTTTTGCGGCGTTTCCACCGCTACCTGAACGTACATATCTCCAGTTTGTTTCGCGCGCAGGACCGGCATACCTTTACCTGCCAGCCGGAAGCGACGCCCCGCCTGCGTGCCTGCCGGAACCTTGACCCGCACCTTGCTGCCATCGATCGCCGGGACGTCGAATTCTCCGCCAAGCGCCGCGCTCACCATCGAAATCGGCACCCTGCAATGCAGATCGGCGCCATCGCGCTGAAAGAATTCGTGCGGCGCGACTTCGAGGAAAATATACAAATCGCCGGGCGGACCGCCGCGCAGCCCTGCCTCGCCTTCTCCGGCCAGCCGAATGCGCGTGCCGTCCTCCACCCCGCTCGGGATATTGACCGAAAGGGTGCGTTCGCGCGTCACCCGGCCGCCGCCGCCACACATTTTGCAGGGATCGTCGATCACCTGACCGCGGCCATGACAGGCGGGACAGGTGCGCTCCAGCGTGAAAAATCCTTGTGCATGCCGAATCTTGCCCGCCCCGCCGCAGGTCGCGCATGGTTTTGGCTTGGTGCCGGCCTTGGCGCCGCTACCAGAACAAGCTTCGCATGTCACGGAGGTCGGAATTCGAATTTGCGCCGTTTTGCCGATGAAGGCCTCTTCGAGCGTGATCTCCATATTGTAGCGAAGGTCGGACCCACGCTCGCGCCCGGAGCTCCGGCCGCGGCCGCCCGCCATGCCAAAAATGCCTTCGAAGATATCCGCAAAAGTGGACCCGAAGTCGGCGCCAAAACCGTACGCGGGGCCGCCCGCACCGTGCTCGAACGCGGCGTGGCCGAAGCGGTCATAAGCGGCGCGCTTGTCGCCGTCCTTGAGCACGTCGTAAGCCTCGTTGATTTCCTTGAAGCGATGCTCGCATTCCTTGTCGCCCGGATTACGATCCGGGTGATGCTGCATTGCGAGCCTGCGAAAGGCTGCCTTGAGTTCAACCTCGGTGCAGCTTCGGCTTACGCCCAGAATTTCGTAGTAGTCGCGCTTGGACATCCGGCTTTAGCTCTGGAACTTATGGCGCCCGGACAGGCGTACTTGATTCGGCTGTCCGAGGCGCCTGCAAAAATACACCCCCGGGCACTGGTCCGGGGGCGAGACTATCAGCAGATGACCTGCGCATGGCTCACGCCCTGCGGTCAGGCAGATTTCTTTTTATCGTCGTCGACCTCGGTGAACTCCGCGTCGACCACATCGTCCTTCTTCTGGCCCGAAGGCGCGCCGTCTCCGCCACCGGCTGAGCTTTGCGCTTCCTGCTGCTGCTTGTACATGGCCTCGCCCAATTTCATCGAAGCCTGGGCCAGCGCATTGGTCTTGGTCTGGATGGCTGACGCGTCGTCGCCTTTAAGAGCTTCCTTCAGATCAGCAATGGCGTTCTCGATCGCCGTGCGATCGGCATCTCCGACCTTGGAGCCATGCTCGGAAAGCGCCTTCTCGGTGGAATGCACCAGCGCCTCCGCATGATTCTTGGCTTCGACCGCCGCTTTGCGCTTCTTGTCTTCTTCGGCGTGCGCTTCCGCATCCTTGACCATCTTTTCGATGTCCGACTCGGTCAAGCCGCCTGAAGCCTGGATGCGAATCTGTTGCTCCTTGGCCGTCGCCTTGTCTTTCGCCTGCACGTTCACGATGCCGTTTGCATCGATGTCGAAAGTGACCTCGATTTGCGGCACGCCGCGTGGAGCCGGAGGAATTCCGACCAGGTCGAACTGACCAAGCAGCTTGTTGTCCGCAGCCATCTCGCGCTCGCCCTGGAACACGCGGATGGTGACCGCATTCTGATTGTCCTCGGCGGTCGAGAACACCTGCGACTTCTTGGTCGGGATCGTCGTGTTGCGATCGATGATGCGGGTGAACACGCCTCCGAGCGTCTCGATGCCGAGCGACAGCGGCGTGACGTCGAGCAACAGCACATCCTTGACGTCGCCCTGCAACACGCCGGCCTGGATCGCCGCGCCCACGGCAACCACTTCGTCCGGGTTGACGCCCTTGTGCGGCTCTTTGCCGAACAGTTGCTTCACGACTTCCTGCACTTTCGGCATGCGGGTCATGCCGCCGACCAGCACAACCTCGTTGATCTGTGCGGCCGAGATGCCGGCGTCCTTGAGCGCCTGCTTGCAGGGCTGAATCGTCTTCTGAATGAGATCCTCGACCAGCGCCTCGAACTTGGCGCGGGTGAGCTTCATCGTCAGATGCTTCGGACCCGAAGCGTCTGCGGTGATGAATGGCAGGTTGATTTCGGTCTGCGTCGTGGATGACAGTTCGATCTTGGCCTTCTCCGCCGATTCCTTGAGCCGCTGTAGCGCGAGCTTGTCGCGGCGCAGATCGATGCCCTGCTCCTTCTGGAATTCGTCGGCAAGATAATTGACCAGCCGCATATCAAAATCTTCGCCGCCAAGGAACGTATCGCCGTTTGTCGACTTCACCTCGAACACGCCGTCGCCGATCTCGAGAATCGAAATATCGAAGGTACCGCCGCCAAGGTCATAGACCGCGATGGTCCCTGTTTTCTGCTTGTCGAGCCCATAGGCGAGTGCGGCCGCCGTCGGCTCGTTGATGATGCGCAGCACTTCAAGCCCGGCGATTTTGCCAGCGTCTTTGGTGGCTTGCCGTTGCGCGTCGTTGAAATAGGCAGGAACGGTGATGACAGCCTGCTCGACCTTCTGCCCGAGATTGGCTTCCGCTGTCTCCTTCATTTTCTGGAGAATGAAAGCGGAGATCTGCGATGGCGAATAGGTCTTGCCGTCGACTTCCACCCAGGCATCGCCGTTCGAAGCCTTGGTAATCTTGTAGGGGACGAGTTTCTTGTCCTTTTCGACCATCGGGTCGTCATAGCGCCGGCCAATCAGGCGCTTGACCGCAAAGATGGTCTTTTCCGGATTGGTAACCGCCTGGCGCTTGGCCGGCTGGCCGACGAGACGCTCGCCGTCGTCCGTAAATGCAACGATCGAAGGCGTGGTCCTCATGCCTTCGGCGTTTTCGATGACTTTGGGATTTTTGCCTTCCATGACGGCAACGCACGAATTGGTGGTGCCGAGGTCGATGCCGATGACCTTACCCATGGTTCTTCCTCTCAAATTGCGGCAGGCCGGCCGGGCCGCTTGGCGCCCGGTAGGAATGTCGGCGGCTCACCCGCAGACCCCCGATCCAGCCCCCTGGATACTCGATTCGCCGCATTTGCGCGGCTTACTGGCTCATATAGGAGGGCCCCCTAGGGCTGCAAGTCAGTCGGTCACGAAATCGCGAGCCGAAAGGCCGACGCCTTCGTCAATGGTTATCGGGGCATTGCCGGCGTAGGCGAGGACGGTTAGGGAGGCCTTCCAATCCAGCATCCTGATAGGACTTAAGGCATGTTTCGACGAGTTTGTGTCTACCTGTTCGCGATCTGGGCCGGGTTGGCAAGCAGCACTCCAATTGCGACCGCCGAGCCAATCTTTCCACCAGGCCTGCGGATCGGCCTGGAGCCCCCGGGCGATCTGAAATTGAGCAATCGCTTTCCCGGCTTCGAAGACAGCGAGCGCAAGGTCGTGATCGCGATTCTCGATCTTCCCGGCAGCGCCTATCGGGAACTCGAAGTGGCCGCGTTCAACAAGGTTCAGGAGCAGCTTCAGGAGGTGAAGCGGGAGAGCTTCCCTTTTGGCAGCGGCATCGGCTTTTTGATCAGCGGCATTGCCTGGCAGAACGATGTCAAATTGTACCGATGGTCGCTGCTGGCAATGGGCATCGGGGAATCCGTCCCCAACCTTACGATGCTGGTCAATGTGGAAGTGCCGGAGAGCGCTTTGGCGGTGTACCCCGAGGCAGTAATCCGCAAGGCGCTTGCGAGCGTCACGTTGCGCCCCACGCCGATCCACGAGCAACTCGGGCTACTACCATTCAGACTTGACGACCTGTCCGGGTTTCAGGTGATGCAGGTTTTGCCGACGGGAACCGTCATCCTTGCCGACAATCAGTCGGACAACAAGGAGCGCCAGCCCTTCATGATCGTCTCAGTCGAACGTGGCGGACCCACTGAAGCCGCCGACCGCGGCGTGTTCGCCCGGAACCTGCTCACGAATGCGCCGGTGCGGGACCTCAGTATGCAATCGGGCGAAGCGATGCGGATCAGCGGCGCGCCTGGTCACGAGATTCGCGCGAACGGAAAAGACCCGGCGGGGAACCCCGTCTCGGTCGTCCAATGGTTGCGCTTTGGCAGCGGAGCGTTTTTGCGAATTATCGGGGTCAGTCCCGCCGAGAAATGGGATCAATCGTTCGGACGTTTCCGAACCGTGCGAGACGGCATCGCAATGCGTTGAAATCAGCCGGCAGCGTCTGGTTGTGCGTTGTCGTTGGCAGAAGACTTGGGCGGAGCCTTGCTTACCGCAACAAGAGCCGGTCGTAGCACGCGCTCGCCAAGCATGTAGCCCGCCTGAATGACCTGCGCCACATGTCCGGGCGGCTGATCGGACGTTGGCACTTCATACATGGCCTGGTGGAAGTTCGGATCGAACTTTTCGCCCTGTGGAGAGAATTTCCTCACGCCGTTTCTCTCGAGAATCTTCATGAGCTCCCGCTCGGTGAGTTCGACCCCTTCGATCAGTGCCTTAACCTTGGGATCCGCGCCTTCCCGCAGATCCGGACCGATCGCCTCCAGTGCCCGATGCATGTTGTCGGCCACCGCAAGAACATCGCGGGCAAAACCGGCGATGCCATACGCGCGTGCATCCAGAACCTCGCGCTCGGTGCGTTTGCGTAGGTTTTCCATCTCGGCAAGGGTGCGCAGGAGCTTGTCCTTGTATTGGGCTGCTTCACGCGTTGCCTCGGCCACCGGATCGGCTGTTTCGGCCGCTGCCGTTTCGACAGTCTCGTCAGCCATGGTTTCGCCTTGGCGGGCTGTAGGGTCCGTCATCGTTCTCAATCCATCCTCAGCATATCCGGATGCCCGGGGATATCAGGGCTCTGAGCGCAAAAATCAAGCGTTCAGGGGGCCAGCAAGCGGCTTACGACCCGCGCTGTATAGTCGACCATCGGAATAACGCGAGCATAGTTAAGCCTTGTGGGTCCGATCACCCCGATTACGCCGATAATGCGGCCTTTGCCGTCGCGATAGGGCGCAACGATGGTCGAGGAGCCGGAAAGCGAAAACAGATTGTTTTCGGAACCGATGAAGATGCGCACTCCCTCAGCCCGCTCTGCCCGGCCGAGCAAATCTATGACCCCGCGCTTGGTTTCCAGCGCATCAAACAGAGACCGCACGCGCTCAAGGTCCTCAAGGGCACGCAGGTCCTCCAGCAAATTGGCGTGACCGCGCACGATGAGCTGACGCTCTTCGTCCTCCCCACCCGACCAGCTGGCAAGGCCTGCTGAAATGACTTTCTGAGTCAGCTGATCGAGCTCGGCCTGGCCTTCCGCCACCGCTTTTTCGATCTCACTCCGTAACTCACCCAGCGTCTTGCCGCGAATGCGGGCATTAAGAAAATTGCCCGCTTCTATCAGCGACGACGTCGGCAACCCGGATGGAATATTCAGAACTCGATTTTCCACCTGTCCGTCCTCGCTAACCAGGACAGCCAGGGCCCTCTCAGGTTCAAGCCGCACGAATTCAACGTGCTTGAGTCGAACATTGTTTTTCGCAGTGAGCACGACGCCGGCCGAACGCGTCAGTCCCGACAGCATCTGAGATGCTTCGGTGAGAACAGCCTCCAGAGATTTGGCCGTGCGAGTGCCTGCAAATTGCGACTCGATCGACCGCCGTTCCTGTTCCGACAGGTCACCGATTTGCATCAGGGCATCGACGAAAAACCGAAGGCCAAGTTCAGTCGGCAGCCGGCCCGCCGAAGTATGCGGAGCATAGATCAGCCCAAGCTGCTCCAGGTCCGACATCACGTTGCGAACGGATGCCGGCGACAGAGTGATCGGCAACAATCTGGACAAATTACGCGAACCAACCGGTTCGCCGGTCGCAAGATAACTTTCGACAATCTGACGGAAAATCTCGCGCGAGCGCTCATTGAGAGCTGCCAGACTCACCTGTGTCGCGCCTATATGGATATCGTGTGACGCCAAGACCTCACTCCTCGAGAGTAGCCAAGAATTGACCATTGGGCCGGTCTTGTTCAAGTCGGGCGTATGAGTATGGTGTGCAGTTAACATTGAGGAGCATCTGATGCGCCCGAGCCGCCGACAAGCCGATGAACTTCGGGCGGTTTCGCTCGAGCGCGGTGTTGTCAAGTACGCCGAAGGCTCCTGTTTTGTGAAATTCGGCGATACCCACGTGCTGGTGACCGCCAGTCTGGAAGAGCGTCTTCCGCCCTGGCTCAAGGGTCAGGGGCGCGGCTGGGTCACAGCCGAATATGGCATGCTGCCGCGCGCCACCTCTGAACGCACGCGCCGCGAGGCAAGCGCCGGCAAGCAGGGCGGCCGCACGGTGGAAATTCAGCGGCTGATCGGTCGCAGCCTGCGTTCGGTGATTGATCTGCCGGCACTCGGAGAGCGGCAAATAACGCTCGATTGCGACGTGATACAGGCCGACGGTGGCACACGGACCGCATCGATCACCGGAGCGTGGGTCGCACTGGCCGACTGTCTTAATTGGATGAAGGCGCGCGACATGATCAAGGCGGATGTATTGCGGGACCATATCGCTGCTGTCTCCTGTGGCGTATGCAAGGGCATTGCTGTGCTCGATCTCGATTATGCCGAGGATTCGGAAGCCGACACCGACGCAAACTTCGTGATGACGGGATCCGGCAACATTGTGGAGATCCAGGCTACTGCCGAAAAAATCCCGTTCAGCGAAGATCAATTCGCTGCGCTGCTTGCGCTTGCGCGCAAGGGCATCGAAAAGCTCGTCGGCTTGCAGAAAATGGCCGTGATGTGAAGGCGTGGATGGCCGTGGCCGGCCATGACAAACAATGGCGCGCAAACTCACCGGGCCGGTGGTGATCGCCACCCACAATGCGGGCAAGCTTAGGGAAATGCGCGAACTCCTTGCGCCTTATGGCATTGCCACCGAGTCTGCGGGAGATCTGGGCCTTCCCGAGCCACGCGAAACAGGCAAGACCTTCGCGGCGAACGCGCGCATTAAGGCGCTCGCCGCGGCGCGTGCCAGCGGAAAAGTGTCGTTTGCGGACGATTCGGGTTTGGTTGTTGATGCCCTCGATGGAGAGCCCGGCATTCATTCAGCGCGATGGGCAGGGCCCGACAAGGATTTTCGCGCAGCAATGAATCGCATCCAGACGCTGCTGATCGAGCGCGGCGCCAAGAGGCCGGACCAGCGGCGCGCGCATTTCGTGGCCGCCCTGTGTCTCGCATGGCCGGACAGCCACGTTGAGGAGTTCGAGGGCCGGGTGGATGGCGTCGCCGTATGGCCGCCGCGCGGCGACAAAGGTTTTGGCTACGATCCGCTTTTTCGGCCCGATGGGTTGGACCGCACTTTCGGCGAGATAACCGCGGACGAAAAGCATGGATTGCCGCCAAAGGGTCAGGGATTGTCGCATCGTGCCCGGGCCTTTCTCAAGCTTGCAGATGCTTGCCTTGCGAGGGATTGAGTTGTTGCCGATCGTTACAAGTTTAATCAACTGTTGCTCACGACCGCGCAGGCGCGCTGGCTGCCATGCCGCCCGACGCCTATGATGCTTAACATGAGCTTAACAACGCCCTTTGCCGTCTACGTACATTGGCCATTCTGCCTCTCGAAGTGCCCTTACTGCGACTTCAACAGCCACGTCCGGCATGGCGGTATCGACGAAGCGCGATTTGTTCGAGCCTACGAGACCGAAATCGCCATGACGGCTGGGCGCGTGCCAGGCCGCACCGTTTCGAGCATTTTTTTCGGCGGCGGCACGCCGTCACTGATGCAGCCCTCATCGGTAGAGAGGATTCTCGATTGCATCGGCAAGCACTGGACGATCGCGCCAGAGGTCGAAGTGACCTTGGAGGCCAATCCGACTAGCGTGGAAGCCGCGCGATTCCGAGGTTTCCATGCCGCCGGCGTCAACCGCGTTTCGCTCGGCGTGCAGTCCCTCGACGATGCGGCGCTGAAAGAACTTGGCCGGCTCCATACCGCGCAGGAGGCGCTCGATGCAGTTTCGATCGCCCGTTCCATTTTCAATCGATACTCTTTCGACTTGATCTATGCGCGCCCGCGCCAGACCACCGAAGACTGGGCGAAGGAATTGACACGCGCGATCGCCGAGGCGGCCGAACATCTCTCGCTGTACCAATTGACCATTGAGCCCGACACGCCGTTTTTTGGCTTACACCAAGCCGGCAAGCTGGCCATGCCCGATGACGACGTGGCTCGCGAGCTCTATGACATCACCCGGACAATTTGCGGCGACGCCGGTTTGCCGGCCTACGAAGTCTCCAACCATGCAAGGCCCGGTGCAGAATGCCGGCACAATCTCGTCTACTGGCGTGGGCATGACTATGCCGGCGTTGGCCCAGGCGCCCATGGAAGGCTGACGATCGATGACCGTCGTATTGCAACAGCAACCGAGAAGCGGCCCGAAGCCTGGCTCATGCGGGTGGAAGGTCTCGGCAGCGGGCTCACCGTCGAGGAGCAACTGACGCCCGGCGAAGCTGCCGACGAGTACCTCCTCATGGGATTGAGACTGGCGGAAGGGATTGATCCTGCTCGCTACGCAGCGCGGGCGGGGCGCATGCTCGACCCCAAACGTATTTCGGCCTTGCGGGAGCAAGGCGCGGTGGAAATAACTGCCGACGGCCGGCTGCGCGTAACACAGAGCGGCTTCCCGCTGCTCGATGCGGTGGTGGCCGATCTCGCCGCCTAGTTTACGTCCCCGGCTGGAACGAGTGTGGTGCCGGGCTCACGACCTGACCGCCGGAAGGCGTAACGCGCAGGACGGCCAAACCGCGTTCGCTTGGGCCGTCGGAACGGAAACGAAAGACCCCGTCGATTCCCGAAAAACCCGAAGGATTGGTCAGAACCTGCTCGCTGAAGCGTTGCGGCCCCTGCGTTTTGACGAGCGCCGCCGCCAGCGCAACGGCATCGTAGGCGAGCGTCGCGGTCCGCACGGGATCTTGCCCATAACGAGCGCGGTAGCGAGCCGAGAAGCTGCGGAAGCCAGCCGCTTCGGGGGCCACGTACCAGGCGCCCTCAAGGGCGGCGGTAGAGAAAATACGCGGGTCGTCCCACAGGCCGGTGCCAAGCAGCTGTACGCGTTTGAGATTGACGCCACTCGCGGCAAGCGCCTGCACAACTTGCGGCACCGCATCGGCGCCGTCGGGAATAAAGATGCAGTCGACCTGGTTCGCAGCCTGGCTCACGCGACGTGCCGCCTCGGCTATCCTGTTCGGGTCGAGCGGGTATTTTTCGATCGCAAGGATGCGGCCGCCATGTCGCGACACTTCCTGCTGGAAGGCAGCCTCCACCACCGTGCCGTAGGCATTATCGGGCAGGAGCGCCGCAAATGAGCGTTTGCCGCGCGCCACTGCCGAATCAACGATGCGGCGCACGTCCGTCTCCGGCAGGAAGCTCAACAGGTATATGCCGCGCGCGGCCACGCTGGTGTCGGTCGAAAACGCGATCACCGGAATGTTGCGTGCACGTGCAGCCTGTCCGACCGCGCTGACCGACTGAGCGAACAGCGGACCGAGGATGAGTTCTGCACCTTCGGAAATCGCCTGCTGCGCGCCTGCTTGCGCACCTTGTGGGGTTCCGCCGTCGTCTTTCACCAACAGCTGGATGTTGGGATTCTTGAATTCGGCGAGTGCCATCTCGGCAGCATTTTTCATCGACTGTGCTGCGAGGCCCGCATTCCCCTGCGCAGAAAGGGGAAGGACCAAAGCGACACGGACTTGGCCGTCACCGACGGCAGCGCTTGCGGCGGCTACGTCGGTCGACTGAGATGATGGGATCCCGCCGCCCAATTGCGTGCTGCAAGCAGCAAGAACAGTCGCTGTCGCGGCAAGAGACAGGCCTGCGCGAATGCGCCTCCATGCCTGCGTCAACGCCCCCTCCTTATGCGACATGCCGTGCATCGTCGCTCCCCGTGCGACCGTTCGGACCCAGTGGTATCCGGTATCGATGGTTTTGTCAGGCAAAACTTGCGGCATGAAAAGGTACGGAATTCATCACCCGATGACGAGCCTCGACAGGCTGTTTAAAGTTCCGATTATGGCAAATGAAAGCAAATCGCATCCGCGTCGCTACACGTTGTTTGGCATGGCGATTGAGGCGAACAAGGCTGCACCTGGATTGCACATCGTTGCCACCCCGATCGGAAATCTCGCCGACATAACCTTGCGCGCACTTGAGGTGCTGGCTGGCGCCGATGTCATTGCGTGTGAGGATACCCGTGTAACCCGGAAGCTCGTGGATCGTTATGGAATCGCCACGCCGCTGACGCCTTATCACGAACACAATGCGGCAGAAGCGCGTCCGAAGCTGCTTGCACGTCTCGCCGCCAAACAGGCGGTCGCGCTGGTGTCCGATGCGGGCACCCCGCTGATCTCGGATCCCGGCTACAAGCTCGTCCGCGCGGCACGCGAAGCGGACCATGTCGTGACGGTGCTTCCGGGCGCTTCGTCGGTGCTCGCTGCACTATCCGTCGCAGCTTTGCCGACCGACCGCTTCTTCTTTGAGGGCTTTCTTCCCGTCAAGCAGGCTGCACGGCAAAAGCGCCTCTCGACCCTTGCCAATATCCCGGCCACGTTGGTTCTGTTCGAGAGCGGCCCGCGGTTGTCAGGGGCGCTCGCCGATCTTGCAAAAATTTTCGGGGCGCGCGCTGCCGCGATCTGCCGGGAGCTCACCAAATTGCATGAGGAAGTGAGACGCGGCGACCTCGAAACCCTGTCGCGCGACTACGCTGGCGGAGCCGAGACGCGTGGTGAGTTCGTCATCGTGGTTGCGCCGCCCGCGAACATCGACGAAAGGACTGACGATATCGACGCTTTGTTGATGCAGGCGCTCACACGCGTCTCCGTCAAGGAAGCCGTTGGCGAGGTGGCGCTCGTTACCGGCCGCCCTCGGCGCGAGGTGTACCAGCGCGCCCTCGTACTCTCACGGAATGCAAGCGATGAGGACGAATGACAATCGACCACATCCGCCCAAGCCCGCCCCACGGCCGGAGCGACAGGCAGCGTTCCGCGTGGGAATTTCGGCGGAAAGCCGGGCAGCCGCTTTCCTGATCGCGAAAGGGTTCCGTATTCTGGCGCGACGCTGGCGAAGTCCCCTCGGAGAAATCGATATTGTCGCCAGACGGCGTCATCTGCTCGTGTTCGCCGAGGTCAAGGCGCGGGCCAGCCTTGCCGAAGCTGCTGAATCGGTCGATGAGCGGCAACGCCGACGGATTGCCGCAGCCGCCGAAGTCTGGCTGGCCGCAAATCCCGACAAAACAATTTTCGACATCAGATTTGACGCGATCCTCGTCGCGCCAGGGAAAATACCCCGTCACATCCCGGCCGCTTTCGAAGCAGGATGATCAGGCGCTCAGTCGATCGAAGAACTGATCGACCTGCGTGCGAATGCGGCTCGCGACGCTGCTGAGATCATCGGCAACCATTTTCACTGCCGCAGCACTCGAACGCGTTTCGTGCGTCGCCGCGCCCATTAAATTGACTTCCTTGGCTGTCGCCACTGTGCGATCCGCCGCGACCTCAACGCCACGCGCAATTTCCTGCGTCGCCGCACCCTGTTCGGTGACCGCGGCAGCGATGGCGCTGCTGATGTTCCCGATCTCGCGGATCGTATGCTCGATACCTGTGATTGCCGCGATGGAACGCTGGGTCGCGCGTTGCATGCCCGCAATCTGCGCGCCGATTTCCTCAGTTGCCCGACTGGTCTGTCCGGCAAGCGCTTTCACTTCACCGGCCACCACAGCAAAACCTCGACCGGCTTCGCCGGCACGGGCGGCTTCGATCGTTGCATTCAGCGCGAGCAGATTTGTCTGTTCGGCGATATCGGTGATGAGCTTGACCACATCGCCAATGCGCGCAGCCGCTTCGTCGAGTTCCTTGACTGCAAGATTCGTGGATTCGACTTCGTTGACCGCCTTGGTGGCGATGGCATTGGACTGAGCTACCTGCCGATCAATCTCATTGACAGACGCGGATAACTCGTCGGCAGCCGAAGCGATATCACGCACGTTGGCGGATGCCTCCGAAGACAATTCTTCGGCACGGGCTGTCTTGCCAGACGCATGGTCGGCGGAAGCTCCGAGCTTCGAGGATGCTGCCAGCATCTCATCGGAAATTCGCCCAAGCTCGGCAAGTGTCGCTTCCACTGCTGCAGAGAATTTCGAAATTTCGTTCGACATCTGCTGCTGGCGCCGTGACCTCAGCTCGGCGTCGTTGAGTACCGTGCGATTGAGGTCTGCGTTGGTGCGCATTGCGGTCTGGAAAACGCCGATTGACCGCGCAAGCGCGCCGATTTCGTCGCGCCGATCGCTGAACGGTATAGCGATGGCGCTATCGCCCTTGGCAACCGCTTCCGTAATACTGGTTATGGCGGAAATGGGCCTGGTCACGCTGCGCGCGATGATCAAGACGCCAACAAGCGCGAGCGCAAGGGCGCTGCAGGCGAGCACGGTTAACAGCAGCGCAGTACTATCGATGCCCCGATCTATTTGCGTGTAAATCTGGCTGGCCTGGTCGGTATAGTGCTGGCTTAGGATCGCCAGATCCTTGCTCAGTGCAGCGCGAATTTCGGCAGGCTGGTTCTTGTCGGCCCATTCCCGCGCGGCTTGTGCACCAGACTGCTTTGCGATTGGCGCAAGTTTATACAGGGAATCCTGGTAGTCGTTGATTCGCACCGCAAAGTTGCTGAACGCCAGCGCGTCGTTGTTGCGAACGCCGCGCTGCCAGTCCGCGATTACTACGCTGATCTGATCCGTGACCTTGACGAGCGAGTTGGCATATTTGGTGACCTCGGCCTTTTCGGCCGACATATAGATACCACGCAGGTCCATGACCGTGGCGTAGATTAAGCCGTTTATTCGCTCGACGTTCCAGCTACCGGAATTTGCCGATTCGAATTCGTCAGTCAGGGCCGCATGAAAGCGGGCTTTCGATACTGCAAGCATCGACAGCGCGACGGTCGTTAAGGCCATCAGTGCGAAGATCGCGTACAGTCTGGCGGCAATTGAAAGCTTTGGCAGATTCACCAATGGCCCCCCTGCCCGTGCAACAACGGTCCCGAAGCGGCTATAGTGCGGGTAATTTGTTAACGCTTTGTTCGCCTTAAGGTTGTCATGAGCCTTAAAATCGCGGTGCAGATGGATCCGATCGAACGGATCAATATTAAAGGCGACTCGACCTTCGCCTTGCTGCTGGAAGCGCAAAAAAGGGGTCACGACCTTGCCTATTACACCCCGGATCGGCTGGCGCTGCTCGACGGGCGGGTGCTTGCCCACGTTCAATCCCTGACTGTGCGCGACAAGGCCGGCGATCATTTTACGCTGGACCGCCCGCGACGCATCGAACTGGCCGAGCTTGACGTTGTATTGCTCCGCCAGGACCCTCCATTTGACCTCGCCTATGTGACGACAACGCATCTGCTCGAGCGCATTCATCCAAGGACACTTGTCGTCAACGACCCAGCCAGCGTGCGCAACGCGCCGGAAAAAGTTTTCGTCACCGAGTTCGCCGACCTGATGCCGCCGACCCTGATCTCCCGCGATCTCGCTGAGATCAAGGCATTTCGCGCCGAGCACGGCGACATCGTGATGAAGCCGCTTTATGGCAAGGGTGGCGAAGCAGTGTTTCGGCTTGAGCGCGAAGACCTGAATTTCGGTTCACTCTTTGATTTGTTCGCCAGCACATTCCGAGAGCAGTGGGTCGTTCAGAAATTCCTGCCCAACATCAGGAATGGGGACAAGCGCATCATTCTGGTCGACGGCGAATATGCCGGCGCAGTGAACCGTGTTCCGGCGGCCGACGACCTGCGTTCCAACATGGTGCGAGGCGGGGTGCCGGCGGCAACCGAACTGACCAAGCGCGAGGTTGAAATCTGCAAGCGCATCGGACCGGCGCTGCGCCAGCGCGGCCTGCTGTTCGTGGGCATTGACGTGATCGACGGCTATCTGACCGAAATCAATGTTACCTCGCCGACCGGCATTCGTGCGATCAAGAATCTTGGCGGGCCCGACGTCGCGGCACTGATCTGGGACAAGATCGAGGCTAGGCGGAAAGCCGGGTGAGGGGCAATGGGCGTCGCTCTCACCATCGCCACCACGGATTACGACCATTTTCGCGACTTCCGTCTTGGCCTTGTCCGTGCAGAAGGCATCGAGACGAACTGGCTCACGCTCGGACATCACGAAATCTTTTCTCGCTTTACGTTCAATCGCGAATGGGACGTTTCAGAGCTCTCCTTTGCCAAGTTTCTGGCGCAGGTGACCCGGCCGGATCCCGACATCATCGGCCTACCCGTTTACGCTTCGCGATTATTCCGCTTCGCGTCGTTTTACGTCAATCGAAAGTCAGGCATCAGAACGCCTCACGACCTGAGAGGCAAACGTGTGGGCGTGCCGGAATGGGCGCATACAGCCGCGGTCTACATGCGGGGCTGGCTGATGCATGAATGCGGAATTGCGCTTTCCGATATCGATTGGATACAGGCCGGCACAAACGAAGCCGGGCGGATTGAAAAGGTCGAACTATCGTTGCCAATTGGCGTGCGTCTGACGAACGCGCCAGAGAAAACCTTGAGCGGCATGATCGCGGCCGGCGAAATCGACTGCGCTATCATAGCTCGGCCGCCAAACTCATTTCGCGAGAAACATCCGGATGTGGTGCGGTTGTTTCCCGACTACGAGGTTCGTGAGCATCGTTACTATGAGCAGACGCGTGTCTACCCGATCATGCACGTCATTGCGATGCGAAGAGCCGTTTTTGATGCGCATCCCTGGACGGCGCGCAATCTTTATAACGCGTTCGAGGAATCCAGGCGCCGCAGTCTTGACCGCATTCTGGACCCGGCAGTCTCGCGCTACCCGATACCGTGGCTGACGAGTTATGCACAACGCATGCAGCAGATGTTCGGCGAGCTTTTTCCATACGGTATCGAGCCGAACCGGCCGACGCTGGAATTATTTCTGCGCTACGCACACGAGCAGGGCATTGCGCACCGCCTTGCTAGTCCCGAAGAGATTTTTCCTCCCGGCATTATGGCGTCTGTGAAGGTTTGACTATTTCGTGATCCGCTTGATCGCTTCGATGCGGATTTCGGGATCGATGATCTTCGAGAGATCAATCGGTGTCTTCAGGTTGCCGGCTTTTACCAACTCGGTTTGCATCCAGTTCAATTTATCGAGCGGCAGGCTCGCTTCCGGATCAATGGCATTCTGTCTGATCGTATCGTCAAATGCATAGGCCGGCCGCGGATCGTCTGGCTTTGCCTGTATGGTTGCCTGAGTGAGCTTTATCGTTTCGTCTCGATGGCTGACGGCGAATTTCAGCGCTTCTATTTCGGCGGCTACGAAATTAATGGCGTCGTCCCGGCGCGTTGCGACCGTCCTACCCGTCATGGTCAGGCACAGCCGCACATAATTCGGCAGCGCTTCGTGGCCAGTCACCAGCATCCTCACATCGTTCGAAGCGACCGCCATGAACTCGGCGGCGACAATTCCACCATCCGCCACTCCGGCCAGCACCGCCTTGAAGCGTTCGAGATCGCCGCCAAGATTTGCGAAACGGACTTCTGATGCCGGAATTTTGTGCTGTTCAAGAATGGCATTGACCAACAGATTTGGCAGCGAACCGGGCGCGGCCACCGCGATCGTCTTGCCCTTGAGATCCTCAACTTTGCGGATGCCCGACCTGACCATCAATCCATGAGGCACGCCCGGCCAGTCACATCCAAGAATCTTGATGTCCGCGCCATGAGCGCCGGCCAGGATCGTCGCGCCTGGGCTCGATTCGATGCTGTCGAGTTCGCCCGCGAGCAGTGCCTTGTGCGCGGTGGCGCCGTTCTTCAGCGGCACGATGTCGATCTTCAGCCCATGCCGCGCGCCAAAATCACGCTGACCAACCATCAACATGAACCCGGCGTCGCCTTTCGGCTCGATGACGCCATGTCTCCAGGCCTTGAGGTTCTGCGCCTCAGCCTGTGCGCCTAAAAAAGCCAAAACCAGCACTGTGGCCATGCTTCGAGCGGCGATCATGGCAGGTTTTCGGGGGCTGGTACGCAGAAGCAGGCCATACTTAGCGTTCGCAGCGCTCACCTTCTTAACCTTCCAGAATGACCTCGCGCCCAAGAAAGAAGTAGATCGTCGGCAGAAAGAAACATGGATGTGTGGCCACAAATTCGACTCGGCGGTCGCCATCTCCCGCGCCCTTCAATGCGATTCCATCGCGCGTCCCGGAATACTCAAAGACCTCGCTGCTCCCGATCTTGTATCTTCCCGTGATTCGAAAATCGGACACGCCGGCGGTTCTTACCGCCTCTGTGAGCCGATCCTCTTCTCCCTCTGAAATGAATTCCGTCTGCACGGTCTTCGCTTGAATCGCGGGAAACAACCACGCCCACCCACAATAAGCGACGAAGTGGTCCTGATCGCCAATTGCATTCACCTCCTCACCGGTGAACGACCAAGTCAGTGATCCATTGACAAATCCACGTCCCTGGGTCCCATCCGGCATCTCGTAATCTACGACATGGATCTCGACAGGCCCATAGGTCACCAGCTTCGCCTTGCGGGTGTGCCGGATTCGAACGCGCTTTGGGCGCACCCCGAACTCCATCGGGTGTGCGAGCCAGTCGGCCATCGCCGTTTCGATCTTACGGGTCTTTCCGAAACCGAACATGGTTCTTTTCGCCAAAACGCTATGAATGAACTACGATCAACGTTCCCATCTCATACCATCGATACGCGGATCGCCGCGAAAAGCATTTCGATCAAAGTCGAGGCTCATTCTCGGCATCTCACAAAGCGCTCTTGCTCCATTGCTGCCAAGAATAATACGCCAGGTTTGGCGCTCAATGGGCTCGGTGGCGGCAAATGCGCGACACATCAGCAGCGCTATATTCAGCTGTTTTTTGGGGTCGCGAACCGATAAGTATTTGATGACTTCGATTTCGGCCGCACGGGCAAGCTCCGCGAACTCCTGACACTCATCATATCGCGTCTTGTGCGTCCAAACGGCTCTTCGAGCGTCGAACGGCGCCCTTGTCAGATCGACTGCCCGTTCCGTCGAGTAGCGCGCCGCGAATGCCGTGTATTCGCCGGATTCGGACGGCCACCCGGTTGCCGGAGATTCAGAAAAGAACACCAGACGCCAGAAACATAATTCTGCGATCGCCGTATCGGGATTCTCGGCGCCATAGAAAACTCCCCGCGTATGACCGGCTCTCCTGAAGCGGGACCCCCGTGGATAAGGAGCGCCATATCGGAATGGCGTCGAAAGCAAGAAATTCAGCTGGCGGCATTCCGGCGGGACCTGCGGCTTCGATTTCTCGATAAGGTCCTCCAGAAGACTTTGTTCGGCAGCAGTGTCGGTAAGTTTGGCCGTCGATATTATGTTTTGTGCCTCGACGACCCTCCAGCAGCGCCCACTTGCGCGCCGCGCACTAGACAATAGCTCGTCGTGAATCGAGATACTCAATGGCATTTGTTAGTCCAGAGACCGACTGAATCATCTCAAGCGGAATTGCATTCAGAACTATATTTTTATTTTTGAGCCAATCGGCCGCGACGGAATCATCACCGCCAACAATTCCATCGAGCGCGCGGTAAAATCGCACAAAGAGCACGGCCAGTTCAAAGGCCTTGCTCTCCGAAGGCAGCAAATAAGCACCCTTGTACATGCGCGATATCGTCGGCGCGGACAGCCCGATGATCTTCGCAAGCACGTTGTTCTTGATGTCCAGCCGATCTGCGGCGCGCAGTGCGGCCTTGGTCACGACCTTCGATGCATCTGCGGCGCTGTGGGGTCGGGCCTTCGGTTTAGGGGCCATGTCTCCATATTCCTATAGAAATAATAATCTATCATTATTTATATAGAAATCAACACGTTTTCGAACGAAATCTTCTTCCCGATTATTTCCTTGGCCGTTTGCTCCCGCACGGGACTAGCAACAGGCATTCGGCTTCGATACTACTTTTGCGAGTATCGAGCCGGGGAGCGGTTGTATGGTTCAGCGTGTTGCGACAGTTGCCTTTGAGGGAATCGAGGCCCGTGCCGTCGACGTGCAAGTACAGGTGGCGCCCGGCCTGCCCGCCTTCACCATCGTCGGGCTGCCGGACAAAGCTGTGTCGGAGGCCAAGGAGCGCGTGCGCTCTGCGCTCATTGCTTCCGGCCTGGCACTTCCTGCCCGCCGCATCACCGTCAATCTAGCCCCCGCCGATCTGCCGAAAGAAGGAAGTCATTACGATTTGCCGATCGCGCTCGGACTGATGGCAGCGATCGGCGCCATTCCGCACGATGCGCTGAGCAGCTTTACCGTCCTGGGTGAGCTCGGTCTCGACGGATCGATCGCGCCGGTTGCCGGCGTATTGCCTGCTGCGATCGGCGCCAACGGGCGTGGGCAGGGATTGATCTGTCCCGCGGCATCCGGTGCCGAAGCATCATGGGCCAGTCCCGAAATCGAGATCATTGCCGCACAATCTCTGATCCAGCTCGCCAACCATTTCAAAGGCACGCAAGTTCTGGCGCGTCCACAACCCAGGATCCGCGAGCGCGATGGCGGTTCGCTCGATCTCGCCGACATTAAGGGACGGGAAAGCGCCAAGCGCGCGCTCGAGGTCGCTGCCGGCGGCGGACATAATCTTCTCATGT